>LWDU01041016.1_pt1 | contig 27978 bp, 28 predicted proteins | sample 727161 | NCBI WGS metagenome assembly LWDU01 (sample SAMN04566230, study PRJNA314399) | hydrothermal vent metagenome | isolation source: deep sea hydrothermal plume seawater | place: Mexico: Gulf of California, Guaymas Basin | collected 2004-07-11
GGTTATGTCAGCCCTATGAATTATGAAAAACAATTATTAGAAGTGAAGACAGCCGCTTAACTGGGTTGTATGAAATTAGTTGACCAGGTCAGTATGGAATGGGTGGATTTAATCTCATCTTACTGACAGATAGTTGATAGACTGTTTGTTGTCGAAAATAAAATAATATCTTGACTTCGTGGCTTGGAGTTCCTATTCTTTTATTCTTCTGAACCAGACGAGCAAAATATATGAAAAACCTTTCCTACATAATGCTTCTCAGTATATCTATGAGTTTTAATGCGGTGGCTTGTTACGATAAAAAAGTAACAGAGAAAGTGAACTTTGCTAATTGCGAAATACACGCGAAGCAAGGAGATGCAAATGCTCAGTACAATTTAGGTGTGATGTATCATAAAGGCGAGGGTACTACTCAAGATTATAGGGAAGCCTTAAAATGGTATGAAAAAGCTGCAGAGCAAGGACATGCCAGCGCACAATTAAATATTAGTATGTTTTATTTTACCGGCAAAGGCACAAATCAAGATTTAAATGATGCCTTAAAGTGGTACAAAAAAGCTGTGGCACAAGGGCGTGCTGGTGCTCAATACAATTTGGGTTTATGAGTAAACTTGGAGAAGGCTTTTTTCTGTGAAGGATATCTCTTTGCCTGCCATTGAGAGACCTAATAATCACCAACTCCGGTTTATATTTCCTGTGGTCTGTAAGGTGTTGTGGAAAAAAGTAATCTCACGAAATGCATAAAAGTCTGTTAAGCATGATAAATAAAGGCGTTCTGTCACCTATAAACCATATTTTTACTATACTTTTTGTATGTCGCTCATAATATGACCTGAGTTTTGTGGTTTATAATTGTTATATCTTTGGTATTTTTGGATGCAAAATTGAAATTACTCAGCACACTTACTCTATGGCTATTTATACTCTGTATACCTATCCTTCTATTGTCGGCGAGCGTCGGTTGGACAACAAATAGTCTCTGGATGTATAAATATGGCTCGCACAAATACCATGTTGTTCAAAGCTTAGCTGAATCGGGATTACATTTGGCAGATATTGAGCTGGAGCAGGTGTACTCAGAGCTAACTGACTATTTTAATTCGGATAAGCAAAACATTAGGCTTACAGTTATTAAGGCAGGCAAACCCTTTGATTTGTTTACTCCAGAGGAAGTCATGCATTTCAGGGATGTCAAGGGACTGGTTCGGTTGGATTACTGGCTTTTTCTGGGAACATTAACTTATATTTTGGCTTATGCTGGGGGAACTCTCATCTGGCGACATAAATTATCGCTACGCCGGCTGGCATGGGCTGGAGTGGCTGGAGTAGGTGTTACTCTAGCCCTTATAGTGGCCGTTGGCTTAGGGTCATTAGTTGGCTTTAGCCAGCTCTTTTGGCAGTTTCATCTTCTTTTCTTTAATAATGTACATTGGGCGGCTAAGGGGTATATGCTTATGATCTTTCCTTTGGGTTTTTTCTATTTTGCATCTCTGGTCTGTGTCAGTATCTTTGCTGGACTAGCCTTGATTGTGGCTGGTGTGAGCGGCGGGTATCTAGTGCTTACCAGAAATAATAATAATACTTAAGTCCCATTCTCTATGGGTGGTAATAGTGTTCTGTCCTCTATTCTGCCCACGGTATTGTTGCGCGGAATGAAAATTATGCTTATATTTTGAATGTTAGGATCACATTTAAATAAAATATTTTGAAATGATCATTGTTAACATATCGACCATTTATATGCCCAATCACAACCGGCCAGCATTTTATCAAATATGTTGCTTATTATGGTTACTTTCTGGCTGTAGTACTCCCATTGGCATCACGAAAATTACTGCAGAAGAATCTTATAAGATTTCAACAATAAGTGCTCTTTCAGGAGCGGGTCAGGCTAGTAACAATACTAAAGCCGTGCTACAGCGTTTCAACTTAACAGAGCTTTACGAACTTAATCCTCAGCAAGCCTTGCTTAATTTGCACCAAATTGCATTAACCGACGAACGACGCGATTTATTGTTCGCATTAGCAGAAATAAGCTATGCTTATGGTGAGAGCTTACCTGAAAACAGCTCCAACCAAACAGAAAGAATGGGTTCCAAGAATGTCTTTCTACAGTCAGCCATTTATGCTTATTTGTATTTGCTAGGTGAAAGTGACGAGGCATCGCCCAGTCCGTATGACAGGCGTTTTCGAGAGGCCTGTGAACTTTATAATAGGGCGTTAGGGTATGCCTTCCGGCAAGAACAAGGGAATGGTCTGTCATTTTCTGGTGGTAATCGCGATCTGCAAGTAGGAGCGGTTAACATTTCATTGGTAACAAATACCTTAGGTTGGCACATTGATGATTTTCAGGCGTTTTATTCAGCCGATACTTTTGATGTACATGGATTTACAGTACGCAACCGTAAGCCTGGACTAGGCTTGTCGGTCATCGGCGTAAGTAATGAAACCAGCTCATCGCCCAATGGAGGAAATATACCGATCACGGCATTTTTGCGCGTCAATGGTAGCTTACGAGATTTGCAGGCTGGACATAGGAGCGCACAGCTTGAGCTCTATTCGGCTTATGATGATATTGATGTCATGGTTAATGGGCAGCATATACCACTTCAATCTGATACAACAGCACCTCTTGCTTACCGATTGAATGATGCTGAGCTATGGAAAGCGGGTTTGAAAAACTTTATGTTTGGGGCTCAAATTGAAAACCACATGTTGTTGGATCAACCTTATCAACAAGGGCGTATTCCTGTGGTTTTAGTTCATGGAACAGGAAGCAGTCCGGTATGGTGGGCCGAAATGGTTAACACTTTACGCAGTGATCAGGATATTCGTAACCATTACCAGTTCTGGTTCTACATCTATGCTAGTAGTGCACCTATTATAGTGTCAGCAAGAATTTTGCGCGATACGCTGACGGACATGGTTAAACAGTTTGATCCTGAGAATAAAGATGAGGCTATAGATCAGATGGTCTTAATTGGACACAGTCAGGGAGGCTTGCTAACTAAGCTTGCCGCTGTAGATCCGGGGGATAAACTTTGGCGAGCTATAGCTGAAAAATCGTTTGAATCGCTTGATATCGACCCACAAATAAAGTCTACTTTACATCATAACCTGTTCTTTAATCATTTGCCATTTGTGAAGCGTGTCATATATATATCTACTCCTCATCGTGGCAGCTTCCTAACTAAGAACTGGGTACGCAACCTGATTAGAACATTAGTGACATTGCCTTCAGGTCTGATAAAAGGCGGTGCAGAGCAGTTTTCTAGATTGTCTGGTCAGTTGAAACTGTCCGCTTTTTTTCGAGACAAAATACCCACAAGCGTTGATGGTATGTCCCCAAATAACCCTGTAATGAAAGCCTTGGTTGAAATGCCGTTGGCACCGGGTATAACAGGGAATTCCATTATCGCTGTACTCCCTGGTAAGGACATCAAGACGGGTAATGACGGTGTCGTTGAGTACAGCAGCGCACATATAGATGGTGCTGAATCAGAATATATTGTTAGAACAGGGCATTCCGCCCAAGGCCATCCTCTGGCCATCGAAGAAGTTAGACGGATCCTCCTTAAGCACATAAATAAAAAATGAGTTAACAGGCCAAGCGAGGTAGCTCCGATTAGCGGAGCGTAATTAGCATATTAACAACCTCATTTTAAAATGCATAAAACAGCATGCCCAACTATCGATATGCATTTATTCCTAGAGAAACGTATTTTTTTACGGCTAATATTTTGTAACATCTGATAACAATTGATTGATTTGAGAGATCAACCTGTTACGCGAGACAGTACGGCAGCTGCTTGTACTGTATCCCTTCCAAATCAATGCCTGAGTTGTTTTACCTGCATATTTACATTCGACTGTATTGGAAAATATGCGGGTACAATTAAGTTATCGATGATTATGCTCTGGATAATATTTTTCCGGATAGTATTGATAAGGCTCTCAGTCTGGGCAATGTTAGCTCGGACTATAGCGCTTATGTAGTGGGGGCTTAGTGCGGGTTATGAATTTTAGCTGCTTTAGTGATATATTGTTGAGAGTGTGCAACAATAACCAATTAAAGATTTTATAGGTGCGAAAATGGCAGTTGTATTAACAGAAAATGCTGCAAAGCAGATTCAGAAACAAATTGATAAGCGCGGGGAGGGTATAGGCTTGAAATTAGGCGTTAAACCTTCTGGCTGCTCTGGCTTTGCTTATACGATCGACTATGCGGATGAGCTAAAAGAGAATGAATCTGTATTTGAAACATTTGGTGTAAAAGTTGTTGTTGCCGATGAAAATATTGCAACTCTGGAAGGACTACAGCTTGATTACGCTAAAGAGGGGATTAACGAAGCGTTTAAGTTCAATAACCCAAATGTAAAAGGCACTTGCGGCTGCGGAGAGAGTTTCTCAGTTTAAGCGCAAAAATCGGAAAACTGTTGGCAGTTTTCCGATTAGGATTGTGCATGAAAGACCCTGCTTCCAAATTTAGTTTTTTACTTTATTTCGTGTTCGTTCTTGTCACCAGTTTTATAAAACCGAACTAGTGCAGCACCTATTTTGAAAAGATGAGTAAAGTAGGGAATCTTAGTGGTAAATCTAAGCGTTTGAATCGCTTCTATTAAACAATGCTAAATAGGTGTTGTACTAGAGTAATGAAATAGTTTCGTTACGTCCTTTTGTTTTAAATTCCAGTTTTCCTTCACAAGCTAACCAGCCTATTGCCCGCTCGATTTCTCTTTTATTGAGTTTGGTAACGGTGGTGATTTTTGTCGCACTCGCCGGACCGTTTTCATCCAAATAGCTCCATATTTTCCCTGCCGCTGTACCGATTGATTCGCTCATAGTTTTGCCTTATTAAATAAAAAATTAAGATTGTGGTTGTTCTGGAATGACAATATTTAGTTCCAATGTCTCTTGCTCATCATCACTCTCAAAATTAACAGAAATATCATCCTGGTTAATTTGAATGTATTTGCGGATGACATTTAATAGTTCTTGCTTTAGTTGAGGTAGATACGATGGCTGGTTGCGCTCACTTCTTTCATGAGCAACTAGAATTTGTAAGCGTTCTTTAGCCAGTTTAGCCGAGTTCGGTTTAGTTGTCTTAAAATAATCCAGTAAGCTCATTACTTGCTCCTAAATAAGCGACCAAAAAGTCCTTTTTTGTCTTCATCTATAAACCTATGTGGTTTGTCTTCCCCTAGATAACGATCAACAATATCACTGTATGATTGACCTGCCTTACTCGTTTCATCGAGAATAACAGGCGTGCCTGAATTCGATGCGTTCAATACTGATTTGGATTCAGGAATGACACCGAGCAGATGTAAAGACAGAATATCTTGCACATCTTCAACGCTGAGCATCTCGCCTAATTTCACACGGGTAGGGTCATAACGTGACAGTAACAAGAATTCTTTTATAGGTTCATCTCCATTCTCGGCGCGTTTTGATTTGCTCGATAAAATTCCCAGCATTCGATCCGAGTCACGTACCGAAGAAATCTCCGGGTTAGTCACTACAAAAGCATCATCTGCAAAATACATGGCTAAATTAGCACCCCGCTCGATACCAGCAGGTGAGTCACATACTATGTATTTGAAAGTTTTGGCCAGTTCATCCAGAACTTTACCAACGCCTTCCTGGGTTAAAGCATCTTTATCGCGTGTCTGCGAGGCCGGAAGAATATAGAGCTGGTTACAGCGTTTATCTCGAATGAGGGCCTGATTCAAAGTCGCTTCTTCATTAATAACATTAACAAAGTCGTACACCACACGGCGCTCACAGCCTAAAATAAGATCCAGGTTACGTAAGCCCACATCAAAATCAATCACTGCAGTTTTGTGTCCTTTTTTAGCAAGCCCCATGGCAATTGCGGCGCTGGTGGTCGTTTTTCCGACCCCGCCTTTTCCAGAAGTTACAACGATAATTCTAGCCAATGGTTTGTCTCCTAAATATTTTGGATAATGATTGCGTGCTTGCTTAAATAAATTTGTACTGGGGTATTGCGTTCAGATTCGGCTATGTCTTCACTGACCCGATAATTTCCTGCAATTGACACTAATTCGGCCTGTAAGTTCGAGCAAAAAATACGCACATTTTCATTGCCTTGTACGCCTGCTAAAACGCGCCCTCTAAGCGCGCCATAAACATGAATGTTTCCCTCTGCCAAGATTTCAGCGCCGGCACTTACCTGGGCAATAATAATCAGGTCACCTTTTGCATAAACTCGCTGACCCGAGCGGATAGGCTGGGTGATAATGGTCGTTTCTACAGTAGCTGTTGCTGGTTTTTCTGCCTCATCAGCTACTTCCGGGCTAACCTTGCTTATCTTTTTTTCTGTCGTGTCTGGCTTAGAGTTGCTACTGCGAGCAGAAAGCCCGGGTAGCATTAAATCATTCGCGATTAGCTGTTGTTCTTTTGTGCCGCCACGTATGCCGATTGGAAACATGCCGGCATTACGAATTGCATCGACTAAGAGGGCAAGATTAATCTCTTGCTCTGGTAGTGCTTGCAAGTCTATCAATAATGATGAATTTGTAAAAAAATCGGGTGCCTGTTTAATTTTTTCATGTAATTGATGGGTAATGGCATTAATATCTGAGCTAAATAGATTGAGTACCGGGATCGTTATCATGCCGCTTTTAAACTCAAAAGCTGGAGAATTCATAGGTGTTGTTAGTGAGTTGCTGGGCATTAAATGAAAAAAATAAACTAGCTAATAAGCTAATTCTATCATTGCTAATTTAAAAAAAATATTTTTTTGCTTAGGAAAGAGCGTTTTGCTTTAAGTCTTTCTTTAATTTGAACAAATAAGTTATTCACATTGCTTGTGGATAACTTTGTGTGTAAAGCGAGGAAAAGTACCCTAAATGCTTAGTTTTAAAGTACCGTTATTAGATTGTATGGAAAAACTACAGTCCAATAAAGTCATATTAAATTATGTACTTATAATTGTCAATGGCAGGCATGGAAAGTAACGAAAATTTGCTTGGCGAAAATTTTCGTTTGTGTTTAAGTAGTTGCAAGCTTGCTTAGGGTTTTATAAATTTCAGTGTCATTCGGTCACTTTCGCCGATCTGCTCAAAAGAAGCTTTATTTTTTTCTCCGCCTCTGAAAGTTGGCGGTAATGACCAGACCCCTTTGGGGTGATCGTGCATGTCTATTGGGTTGGCATTGATTTCAGATTTGGCCAATAGTTTAAAGCCTATCTGCTCGGCCAGGTGGATAACAGCCGTTTCTGTTACATAACCCGATTTTGCTTTAGGATCCTGCTCTGTTTGCGCGGCATTACGGTGCTCTACGACACCCAGAATACCGCCGGGTTTTAGAGCCAGGTACATGGCTTCAAATACCTGGAGGGCCTGATCCGATTTCATCCAGTTGTGTACGTTACGGAATGTCAGTACCCGGTCTGCAGATCCCGGTGGTGCTATTTTTAGTTGTTTAGGTGGTTGCAGGGTGGTAATAATAACCTGGCCATAAATATCTGGATGTGCCGCTAGTTTCCGCTTGAATTCCGCAAAACTTTTACTAAAGTAAGGGACGCTCGAATTTTCATTAAACTGGGCGACATAAAGCAGTCCACTATCTTTAAGGTAGGGGGCAAGAATTTCTGTATACCAGCCTTTGCCGCCTGGCCAGATTTCAACGATCGTCATGTCCGGCTCGACGCCGAAAAACGCTAGCGTTTCTTCAGGGTGTCTAGATTGGTCCCTGTTTTGGTGTGCCTTAGACCGGTGCTCACTATTGATGGCTGTTTGTAGTGAGCCTGAGTCAGCAACGCTATAGAAGCTGAGCATTAGCAGCGCTAATAAAATGATTCTTGGTAGTATATTATTGGGGGACATATTACTGCACCTTATTGATTAGTTGATACAAGCTTAAACTGGCTAGGCCAATAAAGGCGAGGAATGTCCAGCCGGGAATGCTGAGTCCAAATAAAGTCCATAGCACATCGGCGCATTCCCCTGTGCCGCTAAGCATTAATTTAAATGTCTCGGATAGCGGGAAATTTTCAAAAATATAACTGAGTCCCGGGCTACATTCAGGGACTTCTTCAGGAGGTAAATTCTGTAACCAGACATGACGGGCAGATATAGCTGAGCCTGCTAACGCAAACACGGCTCCTAATACAGCATAGCGTTGTATGCCTTTTTGTGCCGGATTATGTAATGTAGCAATAAGAAAGGTGATGCCGGTTATTAAAATGGCTATGCGCTGCGAAATACAGAGTGGGCAGGGTTCCATTTCTTCGACAAACTGAAAGTACGCGCCCATGGCTAACATGGCAAAGCAGCTTAAAAAACCGAGGAAAAACCAAGTTCTGGCTTTAAATTGAATCATTGAGTAACTCCTATTTCTTTTTTAAATTTTCTAATGTCCCGATTGGCACCTAATACTACTAAAATATCGCCTACATTGAGCTTATGATATTGTTCACCTAAAGAAAAGTATAACGTGTCTCCTCGTTCTTTATCGACTACACCGATTAAAAATAAGTTAAATTTCATATTCAAAGTTAATTCATTGGTCATGGTTTGGTCTAAAACCGAACCCACTGGAATGGTAATCTCAGTCATATGTAAATCAGTGCGGCCAAAAACAGCCTGGTCTAAAATCCAGGTAATGCTCGGTTTGGTAAGGAGTTGGTAGACTTTATTGCTGCAGATCTCGTAAGGGTCTATGATCTTATTGGCTCCTGCAGCCAATAGTTTTTCGGCTGAGTCTGGATGGATAACAACGGAGATAATTTTTAGCTGCGAATCCAGAGCCTCCGTAATCGACTGGTTTCGATTAAATCCTGTAAATGATCAATGCTCAACTGTCGATCAAGCAGGACAAGGATATCACCCGGGTGAAGTATAAAACTGGATTCCGGATTAAAAAAAATGCTGATTATGCAATTTGTACCGGTTTCTACGTTTTGCGTGGACCGGGTTGTCGCTGACAATGCCAATCAAACGGGCTTTATATTGATTAAGTCCGGTGTCCTTTAAGGATACCCCGTCCAGAAAACAATTTTGTGAGATAGTAACTGCTTCAATATTGACGATTTTTATCGTCATGAAGAATACCATGCACAGCTTCGAATGCAACCGGTTGACCTATATATTCAGCTGCCAGAAGCCCCGCTGTGGTAAAGGGTTGCACCAGGTAATTAGCGCCCGCCTGATACAGTTTTTTTACATTGTGCGCCTGATTGGCGCGAGAAATAATGTTAATAGCCGGATTTAAATAGCGGCTGGTCAGGGTAATATAAACATTAGTCACATCATCACCCGTGGTGCACAGCACAATTTTAGCACCATGATTAATACCCGCCTGTTCTAATACCGTGTTTTTACTGGCATCATCATGTAAGGCAATGTAGCCCTTTTTTTGTGCTAAAGCGATATGTTGTTCGTCTTGGTCTATAACAACAAAATTCAGCTTATTTGCATGCAGCTGGCGAGCAACCTGCTGTCCTACACGGCCAAAGCCACACACAATAGTTGAATCAGTGCATTTTTCTATACTGGCTTTTAAGCGCTCGTCCTGGAATTCACACATTTTTTCATTAAACGCGGCGACGATGATGGAGGTAAAAAAAGCGAGTACTCCTAAGCCGGAAATAATAAGTGCCGAAGTGATTAGCCGCCCGCCTGTCGTTACCGGTGTTATGTCACCATAGCCCACGGTAGAAATGGTGACGATAGCCCAGTAGAAGGCATCATAGAGATCGGTAATCTGACCGCCCACCTTTTGATTTTCAAACATATAAATAGCCGTACTGGCTATGAAAATCAGGAAGCTCATCAAAAATACTAGCGTTGTTAACTCGAAGCGCTTACTGCTTAAAACTCCCAGAAACATCTGCGTGCTCTGCGAGTAGCGCATTAGTTTGAACAGTCTGAATATAAGGAAAACACGTAGGATACGCAGAGGTCTATAGCCCGGTAAAATGGCGAGCAAGTCGATGATGGCACTGGCTGAAAAGATATAGCTGAGTTTGTTACGTAGAATCAGAATGAAAATCTTGTGCAAGCGGAAGGGGGTGCCCAGGTATTCACTGTTTTCATAGTATTTAATAATTAATTTATGAGTATCGGAATATAACCAGCCGCGAAGCAGATATTCGCAGATAAACACCACCACCACAAAATTCTCAAAAATAGTTGCCCACTCACCGGCTGTATTGTGTACTTCATAAATCAGCGAAAACACGCTGCTGATGACCAGGACAATCATAAATACATCAAACCAGGATTTGAGTCTGCTCTGCGGGTTTTCTAATAAGTTATAGAAAAAAGTCTTGGTTTTTTGATAGCGAGTTGATGTTTTAAGGCTATAGGCAAAAAAGTATTAAACGAGTATGCATAGTTGTATGAGTGCAAACTACCGTTAATGATGAAAAAAGGCCGTGGTGCGAAATATTTTTACAATAAGCCGGCTAGCTGTCTTAATGCCTGGCCACGGTGGCTCAACTGATTTTTTCGTGGTGCAGATAATTCAGCGGAACTGCAGCTTTCAGAGGCTAACCAGAAAATCGGGTCGTAACCAAAGCCGTTAGCACCCTGGGCATGGTTTAAAATGGAGCCTTCCCAGCTACCTTGGCATATAAGCGGGAAGGGGTCATGCGCATGACGCATAAACACTATCACACAGACAAAGCGGGCACTACGTTGTGACTCTGGGGTATCGCACATCGCATCGAGCAATTTTTGCAGGTTGTCCCGATCGCTTGCCTTTGCACCCGCATAACGAGCTGAGATAACCCCCGGGGCACCATTTAACGCGTCGACAATCAGTCCGGAATCATCAGCAATGGCGGGTAGTTTGCTATGCAATGCAGCATTTCTGGCTTTGATAATAGCATTTTCGATAAAGGTACTGCCCGTTTCTTCGGCTTCTGGAATATTAAATTGCTGCTGAGGAGCAATAGTATAGTCACTCAAAATAGCTTGAATTTCTTTAATTTTGCCTTGGTTGCCACTGGCTAAGACAATTTTATCTGAATTGGGGGGCGCCATAAGAATAGTTGTATTGAAAAATAATGATAGGATGTTTTTAAATTACTTAAATCAATTATATATCTCTAGCGAGAAAAGGGATGTTAATTTTATTGTTAATAACGGGGGCTAGATAAATATTGGGGCGTATCGTGGTTTTTCTCTGGGTAATGAGTTCTGGGAGGGCGGATAGAGTGTGTTCAGGAATTCAAGTGTTTTGCTATTGCGTGCGCAATCACAAACAAGCTAAAGCCTTATGGCTTCTGCTTGTTTGTACATTTTTCTCGGTGTGTGCCCCGTTACTTAAAGAACATGGATGCAATGAATTAACCGTGCATGCTTAAAGCCACAGATTGCTTACTTAGTAAATTAGCAATACCAGATTTAGCTAGCTCCAACATCGCATTTAATTCATCTTGGCGAAAGGCATGACCTTCAGCTGTGCCCTGGATTTCAATAAATGCACTGGCATCATTCATGACAACATTCATATCGGTTTCCGCATTACTGTCTTCAATATAGTCTAAATCCAGCACCGGTATGCCCTTGTAGATCCCTACAGAAACCGAAGCAACTTGGCCGTGGAGTGGGTTTTTAGTGATTTTCTTTTGCTTAAGCAGTTTTTCTATGGCAATTGATAAGGCTACAAAGCCGCCGGTAATAGATGCTGTGCGCGTTCCGCCGTCAGCCTGTATAACATCGCAGTCAATCGTTATGGTGCGCTCGCCTAAAGCAGATAAATCAACCGCTGCACGTAAAGAGCGACCAATCAGGCGCTGGATTTCCTGAGTCCGTCCACCTTGTTTGCCCTGGCTGGCTTCACGTCCCATACGAGTATGGGTGGAACGTGGCAGCATCCCATATTCAGCGGTGACCCAGCCCGAACCTTTGCCTTTTAAAAAACGCGGCACTCTGTTTTCGACACTGGCTGTGCAGAGTACGCGCGTCTCACCAAATTCAACTAAAACCGAGCCTTCGGCATGCTTGGTATATCCACAGGTAAATTTAACGTCTCTTAGTTGATCGGGGGCGCGTCCGCTAGGTCTCATTGGTTATCTCTATAAAATTAAAAAAGAGCTAAAGTATACCTGATTGTGTTGTCTGAGTATGTTACCAAGCCCTAAATTTTTTATATTAGAGATATGAACGATAAAAACGCATGACGACAATGAATGCGTTTCGGCAGAAGAAAATTATTGACGCTATGCATTTATCTACTGGCTTGATAAAAAACAAAAAAATCTCTTTCGCGATCTTCTCGAGTCAGTTAATGTGTTTGCAATGAATTTAATATTTGTAATTAGCAAAATAGCCGTTTATAATGCCCGTTCTAATTAAGTAGGCGAGCGTGGCGGAATTGGTAGACGCGCTGGTTTTAGGTACCAGTATCTTATGATGTGAGAGTTCAAGTCTCTCCGCTCGCACCACTTAAATACCGAATAGATTTATTGACGATAATCATCGTCAATTCTCCGTTATACATTTCCATCGCCGGAATTGATAGTTAAAACATATACATACAATTGAGGTAAATCAATGCAAGTTTCTGTCGAAAAGACATCAGAATTAAGCAGAAAAATGATCGTTACTGTGTCTGAAGATGTCGTTCAGGGAAAAGTTAATGAGCGTTTAAAGTCTTTAGCTCGTGAAGTTAAGATTGACGGATTTCGTCCAGGGAAAGTTCCACAAAAAGTTGTGCAAAAGATGTATGGCGCGCGCGTTAAAGAAGAAATTACTGGCGATTTAATACAGACTAATTATTTTCAGGCACTCCAGGATAATGAATTACGTCCTGCTGGCATGCCTCAGATTGAGCCAGTTGAAAGTGAAGAAGGTTTTAGCTTTGCTGCTGTTTTTGAGATTTACCCTGAGTTTACTTTAGATGGCGTGGACGGAATTGAAGTGAGTAAGGCGGTTGCCAGCGTTCAAGAAAGTGATGTTGATGCGATGGTTGCCAAACTACAAGAGCAAAAGAAAGATTGGCAGGCATCTGAGCAGGATTCACAAACGGGTGATCAGGTCACAATTACCTTTTCAGGTACCTGTGAAGGTGAGAACTTTACCGAAGGTACGGTCGACGAATTTCAGGTCGAACTGGGTTCAAAGCAGATGGTGCCAGGTTTTGAAGATCAATTAACCGGGCTTGCGATCGGTGCAAAAAAGACCTTTGAAGTCACTTTTCCCGAAGATTATGGTAATGAAAAACTAGCGGGAAAACCTGCTGAGTTTGCAATAGAAGTACTCAAAATAGAAACCCCGAGCTTACCTGAGATAAATGAGGAATTTATTAAAGCCTATGGTATAGAAAGCGGTGATCTAGCAGAGTTCCGTACTGATGTGAAAAATAACATGCAGCGCGAACTTGAGCAGGGGCTTAAAACCAGACTGAAAAATTCTGTCATGGATGCTTTATATGATGCCGTATCAGTGGCATTGCCTAAAGTTATGATAGATCAGGAGATCGAGAGTTTAATGAAGCCGTATTACGAGAATGCAAAAAAACGTAATGTGGATGTTAATGATATTAAACCAGCGACTACTGACTTCGAAGATCAGGCAAAAAGACGTGTTGCCTTAGGTTTGATTTTAGCTGAAATTATTCAGAAAAATGAAATTAAAGCTGAAGCAGATGATATCCGGACGGTGATCGATGGTATGGCGCAAAGCTATGAAGATTCTGAGCAGGTTGTTAACTGGTATTATGGTGACAAAGACCGCCTGGCAGAAATAGAGCAAATGGTGCTCGAAGATGCGACAGTTGCCTGGGTACTGGAAAAAATAAAAGTCACTGATGAGGTTGTTTCATTCAAAGAAATAATGGGACCAGCAGCATAATAATAAGGATCTGAACATGACTGATAGCGGCAATGGAATGGGCAATATTATTTCGCCCGAAGCAGCCGGAGGCCTGGTGCCGATGGTTATTGAGCAAACTGCACGTGGTGAACGCTCGTATGATATTTACTCGCGCCTATTAAAAGAGCGGGTTATATTTCTGGTGGGTCAGGTAGAAGATTACATGGCTAATCTGGTTGTCGCTCAATTATTGTTTTTAGAATCTGAAAACCCAGATAAAGATATCCATTTGTATATTAATTCCCCGGGTGGCTCGGTCACTGCTGGCATGGCGATTTATGACACCATGCAGTTTATTAAACCTGACGTAAGTACTATGTGTATTGGTCAGGCGGCGAGTATGGGTTCTTTATTGTTAACTGGCGGTGCGGCAGGTAAGCGTTATTGTTTGCCCCACTCCCGGGTTATGATCCATCAGCCTTTAGGCGGATTCCAGGGGCAGGCGTCTGACTTTGACATTCATGCGCGCGAGATCCTGACTATACGCGAAAAGTTAAATAAAATTCTGGCGCATCACACGGGTCAGAGTATGGAGAAAATACAGGCAGATACTGACAGAGATAATTTCCTGAGTGCAGAAGAGTCGGTTGATTATGGATTGATTGATAAGGTATTATCTAGTAGAACAGAATCCTGATGCGAGCGCAGGGTTATAAAATAATGATGAAAGGTGAGCGATGAGTAAAGAGCGGAATGGCGATAAAATTTTGTATTGTTCATTTTGTGGCAAAAGCCAGGGTGAAGTAAGAAAGCTTATTGCCGGGCCTTCAGTCTTTGTTTGTGATGAATGTGTCGATCTTTGTAATGATATTATCAAAGAAGAGCTGGCTAGTGAGGATCTGGAAGAAGGGTCAGAAATTCAGCAGAAACTACCAAAGCCTAAGGAGATTAAGGCTGCGTTAGATGAGTATGTTATTGGTCAGGAGCAGGCTAAAAAAATCTTATCAGTAGCGGTTTATAATCATTACAAACGCCTGCGTAATTATGGTAAAAAAGATAATGAAATCGAGCTGGGTAAAAGTAATATATTACTGATTGGTCCAACGGGTTCGGGTAAGACTTTGTTGGCAGAAACACTGGCAAAAGTTCTGGATGTACCTTTTAGTATTGCTGATGCAACCACATTAACCGAAGCAGGTTATGTGGGTGAAGATGTCGAAAATATTATTCAGAAAATTCTGCAAAAATGCGATTTTGATGTAGAAAAAGCAGAATCAGGTATTATCTATATCGATGAAATTGATAAGATTGCGCGCAAATCTGAAAATCCATCTATTACCCGAGATGTCTCTGGTGAAGGTGTTCAACAGGCTTTATTAAAGTTAATTGAAGGCACGATTGCCTCGGTAGCGCCACAAGGCGGTCGTAAAAATCCGCAGCAGGAATTTGTCCAGGTAAACACAGCTAATATTCTGTTTATTGTCGGTGGTGCATTTGCAGGGCTGGATAAAGTCATAAAACAGCGCTCAGAAAAAGGCGGCATCGGGTTTTCTGCCGAAGTGAAAACCAAAGATGATGCTAAGAACGTTGGTGAGATATTTGCTGAAGTTGAATCCGAAGATTTGATTCGTTATGGACTGATTCCTGAATTTATTGGTCGATTGCCCGTAGTCGCAACGCTGGAAGAATTAAGTGAAGAAGCCTTGGTTCAGGTACTGACGGAACCGAAAAATGCACTGACCAAACAGTATCAAAAATTGTTTGAAATGGAAGGTGCTGAACTGGAATTTCGCGAAGACTCCCTGTATGCAATTGCGAAGAAGTCTATGCAGCGTAAAACCGGAGCAAGGGGTTTGAGAACGATAGTCGAAAGCGTATTGCTTGATACTATGTATGAAATTCCATCTGCTGATAATGTCGCGAAAGTAGTGATCGATAAATTAGTGATAGAAGGTGAAAACGATCCTTATTTCATTTATGAAAACCCAAAAAAAGTAGCATCAGTAGAATAATTAGCTAGCAAGATAGTTTGCTTATTAAAAGCGGGAGTTTAGTTTAAACTCCCGCTTTTTTTTGCCTTGCTTCTTGTTATATAGCTAATCATCCTTATATTATAAACATTAATAATTGAATGGCAAATAGGTTCCTAAATGGAAACGAATGAAATATTAGACGTAAGCACTGAGGATAATTTAACGCCGGTATTACCACTTAGGGATGTAGTTGTTTATCCGCATATGGTGATCCCTTTATTCGTAGGGCGAGAAAAATCGATTGAAGCGCTAGATAAAGCGATGCAGGAAAGCAAGCAGATTTTGCTGGTTTCACAAAAAGAAGCTGACCTTGATGATCCGCATTTCGATGAATTACATAAGGTCGGAACCTTAGCTAATATATTGCAATTATTAAAACTTCCGGACGGTACGGTAAAGGTTTTAGTGGAAGGCGAGCAACGCAGTCAGGTAAAAAAATATCATGAGCTGGATGGCTGTATATTTGCCGAAATAAGCGAGATAAATGACTTGGTCCCGCTAGCTGACAAAGAGCTTGATGTTTTAGTTAGAGCGGCAGTGGAGTCTTTTTTCAGATATGTAAAACTGAATAGCAAAATTCCACCTGAAGTCCTGAATGCATTGTCAGGAATAGAAGAACCAGGTCGGCTGGCCGATACTATGGCTGCGCATATGAGCCTGAAAGTCGTTGAAAAACAAGAATTGCTGGAAATGGCAGATATTGTGCAGCGTTTGGAAAAGCTGATGCTGCTGATGGAAAATGAGGCTGATTTATTTGCTCTGGAAAAAAATATCCGGGTACGGGTAAAGCAGCAAATGGAAAAAAATCAGCGCGAATACTATTTGAATGAGCAAATGAAAGCCATTCAGAAAGAGCTGGGAGAGATGGATGATGCAGTCAGCGAGACCGAAGAACTAGAGCAAAAAATTGCCAAGGCTGGCATGTCAAAAGAAGCAAAGGAAAAAGCGGACGTTGAGCTAAATAAGCTGAAAATGATGTCGCCGATGTCTGCCGAGGCCTCTGTTGTGCGTAATTATATAGACTGGATGCTCAATGTGCCCTGGAAAAAGAAAACCAAGGTGCGCAATGATTTAAAGCTGGCTGAAGAAATACTCGATATCGATCACTATGGGCTGGAGAAGGTCAAGGAGCGCATTCTGGAGTACCTGGCAGTACAGCAGCGAGTGAAGTCGTTAAATGGGCCTATTCTTTGCTTGGTTGGGCCTCCAGGTGTAGGTAAAACCTCTCTGGGGGAGTCTATTGCCCGTGCGACCAATAGAAAATATGTCAGAATGGCGCTGGGTGGCGTGCGTGATGAAGCCGAAATTCGCGGTCATAGGCGTACTTACATTGGCTCTATGCCGGGTAAAATATTACAAAGCCTATCCAAGATAAAGGTTCGTAATCCTCTGTTTTTATTGGATGAAATTGACAAAATGGCGGGCGATTTTCGCGGTGATCCTGCCTCGGCCTTATTAGAGGTGCTTGATCCTAAGCAAAATAAAGCCTTTGCTGACCATTATCTGGAAGTCGATTTTGATCTATCGGATGTTATGTTTGTCGCGACAGCAAATACCATGAATATTCCAGGGCCGCTGCTGGATAGAATGGAAGTGATTCGTCTGGCTGGTTATACCGAAGATGAAAAAATCAATATTGCGATGCGTTATTTATTGCCTAAGCAGTTAAAGAATAACGGCTTAAAGCCTGCGGAAGTAAAAATTGAGCAGGAAGTTGTTCAAGATATCGTGCGTTATTATACGCGTGAGGCAGGAGTGCGTAGCCTGGAACGTGAAATTTCCAAGATATGTCGTAAGGTTGTTAAAGAGTTATTATTAAAAGAGAAGCAAGGTCATGTCAGTGTTAATTCTGATGTCCTGGCTGACTACTTAGGTGTACGTCGCTTTAGTTATGGTCTGGCTGAGGAGCAAGACCAGATTGGTCAGGTAACAGGGTTAGCATGGACCGAAGTCGGTGGTGAACTACTGACGATCGAGGCGGTGGTTATTCCGGGTAAGGGTAAGCAATCGACGACTGGAAAGCTGGGCGATGTGATGAAAGAGTCGATAGAAGCTGCCATTACAGTTGTGCGCGCAAGAGCCGAGTCTTTAGGCATTAAAGAAGAGGCTTTCCAGAAACAGGATTTACATATTCATGTTCCAGAAGGCGCAACACCTAAAGATGGACCTAGTGCTGGCATAGGCATGTGTACGGCTGTGATTTCTGCTTTAACAGGGGTTCCAGTCAAGGCAGAAGTTGCCATGACAGGAGAAATTACCCTGCGTGGCGAAGTGCTACCTATAGGTGGACTTAAAGAGAAGCTACTAGCGGCGCACCGTGGTGGTATCAGTACTGTGATTATTCCGCAAGAAAATGAAAAAGATCTGGCCGAAATTCCTGATAATGTTATGGAAAACCTGACAATTATACCAGTACGCTGGATAGATCAAGTGTTGGAAATAGCTTTGCAATATCAACCGGAAGCCTTAAAAAAAATGCCTGATACAGTTGATAAAAATGTACTGAAGACCAATGAAAAGTCAATTAGAGCTCATTAATTTATAAGTTTGAGTAAGTTAATTTGGCTATATTGCGCTGTATCGCTTGACATAACTAAGATAGAGTTGCTATAAATACACTCGATTTCATAGACTTTTTATGGTTTTTGGCTGGTCGGCATATACGTGTGCTGTGTATATTTACTACGGAGAATAATAAATGAATAAATCAGAACTTATCGATGCAATGGCGGATGCTTCAGAATTAACTAAAGCAGATGCAGGTCGCGCACTAGACGCATTTATGTCGTCTGTTACGGGGGCATTGAAGGCAGGTAATCCGGTTGCATTAGTAGGCTTTGGCACATTTGCTGTTAAAGATAGAGCAGAGCGCAAAGGCCGTAACCCGCAAACAGGGGCGGAAATAACTATTAAAGCAGCAAAAATTCCTTCATTTAAAGCGGGTAAAGGTTTAAAAGACAGCGTTAATGTATAAACGAGCAGTTTTTGTAAAATATAGCTTGCAAGATTGTAAAAAGCTATTATAATAGTCGTTCTTTAGTCGGGTGCTTAGCTCAGCTGGGAGAGCATCGCCCTTACAAGGCGAGGGTCGGGGGTTCGAACCCCTCAGCACCCACCACAGACTATGGAGCGGTAGTTCAGCTGGTTAGAATGCTGGCCTGTCACGCCGGAGGTCGCGGGTTCGAATCCCGTCCGCTCCGCCATATTAAAAAACCCCGACCGTTTGGTTCGGGGTTTTTTTTTGTTTAAAATTTATACCTGCGACTGATATGTTTTAGGTGTGTTACTAAAGAACAAGGCGATGAAGTTTGACATCGTGATTCTATTTATACAGAATACATGGGCATAATTCATGCCTTGTACGTGTGAAGTGTATGACCCCGAGAGTGAAGTTTATTACTAAAGACTTTATTCCGGTTTAATTAATCGAGTAAGGCTAATTTGATGCTGACAAAAATAAGAGAAAAAACACAGGGAACTTTTGCCTGGATAATCTTGATATTAATTTGTGTACCCTTTGCTTTATGGGGGTTGCAAAACTATACCGATGGTGGGCAAGAAATTGCGGTAGTCGTTGTGGGGGATAAGGAATTTGTCCAGCGCGATATTACCCAGGCATATACGCAATTTAAACAGCAGTATGCTAACGTACAGATTCCTGAACAAATATTAAAAACTCAGGCTATCGAAAAATTAATTCGAGATGAGTTACTATTGCAGCATGTCACTGCAGAAAAGCTGACTGTGAGCGATGAGATTGTCAGGAAGTTTATTGCCGCATTGCAGTATTTTCAGCGTGATGGTAAGTTTGATAAAAAACAATATGAGACGATGCTTGGTCAGCAGGGGATGTCATCGGCACAATTTGTAAATCGGATACGCAAAGCATTGTTGATGGAGCAATATCAAAAAGCAGTCACCGAGACCAGTTTCGTTTCAGAGCAGAGTATCGAGCGATTTTTCAAGGTTCAAAATCAGACCAGAGATATTGAATATCTAAGTGTTAAATTACAGGCTGTTACGATTGCGCCTACGGCTGAAGAACTTGATGCTTATTACCAGCAACAGATAGCAGATTTTCAGACCGCAGAACAGGTGTCAGTGGAGTATGTTGAGCTGACATTAAGCAAGTTAATGGCAGACGTTACACCTAGTGATGAGCAAATACAAGTATATTATGACGACAATATCGTCTTATATTCTATAAAAGAGCGGCGCAATATTAGCCATATATTATTTGCTAAAACTAGCACGACTACAGAAGAACAGGCGCTGGCTAATGCACAGGCTGCAAAGCTGCGATTGGCACAAGAGTCCTTTGTTGACTTAGCCGCAGAACTTTCTGATGATACGGTGACGGCAAAGACAGGCGGAGACCTGGGCTTATTCGAAATTGGCGTGATGGAGCCTGAGTTTGAGAAAGCAGCAACACAGTTGCAAGCGGGGGAAGTGTCCGAACCTGTTAAATCAGATTTTGGTTATCATTTAATCACGGTCACTGAATTAGTGCCGGCTGAGACTAAATCATTGGTAGAGGTTAACGCCGAAGTAATAGAAGCCGTACAAAGAGCAGAGGCTGAAACCCGCTTTTATGAGTCAGGCGAAGTGCTGACAGAAGTGAGTTTTGAAAATTCTGATAATTTACAGGTTGTGTCTGATGAGTTAGGTCTGGAAATTAAGCAAGCTGAGTTTTTTACCCGTGATGCAGGTAAGGGTATTGCTAACGAGCAGGCAATTAGAAATGTTGCTTTTTCCGAAGCGGTGCTACAGGGAAACAATAGTGAGCCGGTAGAACTCGGTGATGATCGGTTGCTGGTGTTGCGTTTAAAAGAGCATCAGCCTGCTGAAAGCAAGCCTTTACAGGAAGTGCAAGATATTATTATTGCGGCAATTCAAGCGCAGCAGGCTGAGCAGCAAGCTAAGCAACAAGCTGAAAATATTAAGCAGCAATTACTAGCTGGCGCTAGCATGGATGAAGTAGCAGCAGGGCTCGCTTTAAATGTCGAAAAAATAAGCGGCTTAAAGCGCGATAGCAAAGACATCTCGCCAGAGTTAAATCAGATGGTGTTTAAAGCAGCTAAGCCTGTTGCAGGGCAGCCTACTATTATTGTGGTTGATACTCTAGGTGGGGATCAATCCGTGGTTAACTTATTAGCGGTTACTGATGGCATTAAAACAGCAGCAGATGCGGAAAAGGCTAAACTAGCGGAGGCAAATATTGCCAGGGCACTAGGTCAATCTGATTATGCAGCGGTTGTTGATGGCTTGCGTAGCGCAACCAGAGTGTCAATTAGAGAACAGTAGGTCTTACTCTACTATTAAAAAAGGGGCTATCATTAGCCCCTTTTTTATTTGCTCTATTAAGTTGCTTTCACGACAGGCCAGAACACCTATGTCGTGAAAATAGATATTAATTAGCGCTGGTTCTGCAATGCCGCAATACGCTCTTCTAAAGGTGGGTGGCTCATAAATAATTTTTTAACCCCGCCACCATTGATTGCAAACGCTGCAAATTGGCCAGGTAGCTCTTCTGGCTCATGGGCGCGTTGTAATGCGCGTAAAGCAGCAATCATCTTCTCTCTGCCGGCTAATTTTGCCCCGCCTGCATCGGCTTTGAATTCGCGATGACGTGAAAACCACATAACCAGCATAGAGGCCAAAAAGGATAGCGCAATCTGGGCGATGATTTGTACGATAAAATAGCCCATACCGTGTCCCCGTTCATTTTTGAACACAACGCGGTCAACCACATGGCCGATGACGCTGGCAAAGAAATAGACAAAGGTGTTCACCACACCTTGCATTAAGGCCATAGTCACCATATCACCATTGGCAACATGGGACATTTCATGGCCGACCACTGCCTCGACTTCATCAGGGGACATGGACTGCAATAGTCCTGTGCTAACAGCAACCAATGAACTGTTTTTTGTCATACCCGTGGCAAATGCGTTAGCATCCGGAGTTTGAAAAATACCCACCTCTGGCATATCGACACCGACTCTTTGTGCCTGACGTGCTACAAGATCAACCAGCCATTTTTCGGTGTTATTTTGTGGTTGCTCGATAACATGGACGCCCATACCTCGTTTGGCTGACCACTTAGACATCGCTAAAGAAATAAACGAACCAGACATGCCGATGATGGCAGACATGATCAATAAGGCATTAAGGTTTAGATCAGCGCCATTTGCATCGAGCGTGCCGCTTAAGCCTAAAAGACTGAAAACGATGCTAATTACCACCATAATAGCAACGTTAGTTGCTAAAAAAAGAAAAATCCGCAGCATGGTATGTTTACTCCCAAAAGTTAATAATATTGTTTAATATATAGTGGTGATATTAATATGAAATTGCAATCATAAAAAGAGGGGTCAATGAAAAAAGAATTTAAAGTGCTTCAGCAAGAAACAATGTACAAGGGTTTTTTTAGTTTAAATCGCTACCAGGTGCAGCATACTTTATTTGCAGGCGGGCATAGCGAAATATTAACGCGCGAGCTGTTTCAGCGAGGCTCCTGTGTTGCCGTACTATTATATGACCCAGATGCCGATAAACTGGTGATTATTGAGCAATTTCGTATGGGCCCGGTTGGGCAGCCTGACAAGCATGAGCAGGCATGGCTAGTGGAAATTGTTGCCGGTGCAATAGAAGAAGGCGAAACAGCAGAAGAAGTCGCCTATCGGGAGTCGGAAGAAGAGGCGGGCTGCGTGGTTAAAGAAATGCATTTGATTAATGAGTTCTATACCTCCCCGGGAGGTACATCAGAGCGGATTGCATTATTTTATGGGCGTATCAATGCCGATGATGTCGGGGGTATTCATGGTCTAGATCATGAAAATGAAGATATTCTGGTGTCTACAGTCAGCTTTGCTGAAGCTTATGCCATGATAGAAGACGGTCGAATAGAATCGGCAATACCGATTATTGGTATACAGTGGTTGGCATTGAATAAACATAAATTACATAACTAAAGCTGCTAAAATAAAACGTTTATCTACCCGTTAAGAATGAGTCCGTTGCTCGTGCAGCGCTTATTTTCTGCGGACAAATAGTAGTGTTATTCAAACACGCAAACAGTCATCTATCTATAAAATAGGTGCAGTGCAACAAAAGTTTTTACCTTACAGGAGTTTACAGTTTTGACACACGTTCAGGATATAACCAGCCCTATGACGTCTATGGAACGACGTGCCACCTTATCATTATCCAGCATTTATGCCTTACGCATGCTCGGTCTGTTTATGATATTACCGGTTTTATCGTTATTTGCTGAAACATTAGAAGGTGCAACGCCTTTGTTAATCGGCTTGGCAATTAGTGTTTATGGTTTAACGCAGGCTTTTTTACAAATTCCTTTTGGCCTGATGTCTGACCGCTTTGGGCGCAAGAAAATCATCATTCTGGGCTTGGTATTATTTGCTGCAGGTAGCGTTGTTGCCGCATTGTCGACCACGATTTACGGGGTTTTAATCGGCCGTGCATTACAGGGTAGTGGCGCAATAGCAGCAGCCATTATGGCGCTGGCAGCGGATTTGACCCAGGAAGTACATCGTACCAAAGCGATGGCGATGATAGGTGCCAGTATTGGCATGTCATTTGGCGTTGCGGTTACTTTAGGTCCAGTAATTGCCGGATACTCAGGAATACAAGGCATATTTTGGCTGACTGCTGTACTGTCCTTTTTGGCTATCTTTGTGGTCTTGTTTGTGGTGCCCAATCCTGAACATACTAAAGTACATCGAGATGCAGAGCTTATTCCCTCGCAACTTACCACTGTCTTGAAAAATAAGGATTTGCTACGCCTGAATTACGGCATCTTTATTCTGCATTTAATCCTGACCGCCAGTTTTATGATCGTGCCATTATTATTACGTGATGCCGGGCTAGTAGCTAAGGACCACTGGATGGTATATCTGCCCGTATTAGTCACGTCAATGGCAGTTATTGTACCGTTCGTTATTATTGCCGAGAAAAAGCGCAAGATGAAGCCCGTTTTTAGCGCCGCTGTTGCCAGTGTATTGATTGCAAATATAGGCTTATATTTTTTTAATGCCACATTATTTTCTATCATACTGGGTCTATGGGTATTTTTTTGTGGATTTAACCTACTGGAAGCGACCTTACCCTCACTAATTTCAAAAACTGCCCCTGGTGATTTAAAAGGTACCGCCATGGGTGCCTATTCCAGTTCTCAATTTATGGGGGCTTTTATTGGTGGAACTAGCGGCGGCTGGGTATATGGTGAATGGGGTGCAAGTTATGTATTTTTATTTTGCGCCTGTGCGGCAGCAAGTTGGTTGTTGGTAGCCCTGTCTATGAATGCACCGCAGTATCTGGCTAATTTACTGATATCGACTGAAGATGTCGCAGAGAAAAATCTGGACGCATTTATCGCCGATATAGTTGCAGTTGATGGTGTCGCAAGCGCAACATTACAGTCCAGTGAGCAAGTCGTTTATTTAAAAGTTGATAATGCGCAATTAGATAAAGATAAATTTCAGTATTTACTAGGGCAGTGGAGTAAGGCTTAGCAATTAATACTAGCTCTTCTGTGATTCCATTTATATTACAACTTAGATAATGTAATGGTTTAATAAACCTGGAGTGGAACAGAGCCGGACTCAGGTACCAGTAAAGCACCTTGGCGAATTGATAAAATAGGCAATCAAAGCCCAGTAGAGTTACTGGATTATATTCAAACGCTGGAAAAATGTCTGGGTAAAACCGCCGAGAAAGAACAGTTACCTTTGCAATCCGGTGATGTGCCAGATAACTATGCGGATGGGGAGGCATGAGTAGAAGAGGTTGGCTATAAACCTGATACGACCATAGAGGAAGGAATAGCTAAATTTGTTACCTGGTAAAACAGTTACTATACAGAGTAACTCATACTGTAGAGCGAGCTTTAGCGAACTCAGGACCCCGCTTCCAAGTTGCTCAAGTTATTTCATGCGCATTCCTAATGAAAAAGTATTTCATCATGAAGGACGAACCTAAAGCGGTAGTCAAGTAATTACCTGCTCCAGGATTCAGAGCATAAACTTGACAGAAATTGTTAGTTACTGTTAAAACTAATTCAGTTGTGCTAACAAATTTGGCGGTTGCAATAGGTGGCCTCCAAGGTCCTCTATACCTCAAAAACAAGAGCAATTAGCAACCTATTTTAACTACTAAATTTTTCAATATGAACAAAGATTCTGATAGACCCAGCAATGTTGTCTGGCACCAGTCAACGGTCAGTAGAAAGCTCCGCGAAGAAAAAAACCAACATAAATCTGTTGTCCTCTGGTTTACCGGTTTATCGGGTTCCGGAAAATCTACCCTCGCCCATGCAGTAGAAGAAAAACTCTATCAACAAGGTTTAAATACGTTTGTGCTTGATGGTGATAATGTGCGTCATGGACTCAATAAAGACCTTGGTTTTAGCGACCAGGATCGTAAACAAAATATCCGCCGTATCAGTGAAGCTGCAAAACTGATGCTAGAAGCAGGGGTGATTACGCTGACCGCTTTTATTTCACCGTTTAAACAAGAACGAGAAATGGCTAGAAGTTTAATGCCCCATGGCGACTTTATCGAGATTCACTGCTTCTGTCCGTTAGAAGTCTGTGAAACTCGTGATGTAAAAGGTTTATATAAGAGAGCCAGAAATGGGGAAATTAAAGATTTTACTGGCATCTCCTCGCCCTATGAAGTTCCAGTTAAGCCTGAATTAAGAATTGACACAAATACACTGACGCTCGAAGAAGGAGCTGAACAAGTCATCGCCTTATTACGTGACAGACATATCCTGCCCGAGGGTAAAATAAAATAAATGTATTACGATATCTTTAATGGCGATGCTGATGGTATCTGTGCCTTAATCCAATTACGCCTTGCAGAACCACGTAAAGCAAGCTTAATAACCGGGATTAAACGCGACATCCAGCTACTGACTAAAATTAATGCCCAGCCTGGCGATCAGCTGACCGTTTTAGATATTTCCATGCAAAAAAACAGCCTGCAGTTAAATCAATTTCTGGCTAATGGCGCAAGCGTATTTTATGCAGACCATCACCAGGCAGGAGACCTCCCTCTACATCCTAACCTGACAGCTTTAATTGATACCAGTTCTGATACCTGTACCAGCTTAATCATTAACAAATATCTAGAAAATCAGTTCCCACTATGGGCTATTACAGCGGCTTTTGGCGACAATTTTCACCTTAGCGCCGAGCACCTTGCCAACACGATTAATCTCGACACGCAGAACCTTCAATTACTAAATAACCTAGGGACCTATGTAAACTATAACGCCTATGGTAGTTGTCTTGAAGATTTGCACTTTATGCCAGATAAACTCTATCGTGAAATGGCAGAGTATATCTCACCGCTGGATTTTATAGCCAGTAGCTCTGCTATCTATCAACAACTAGAAAATGGTTATTTAGAAGATATGCACTCTGCCGAACAGGTGCAACCTGAATATGTTACTGACAATGTTGCTGTATTTATTTTACCGGATCAAGCCTGGGCAAGACGCGTCAGCGGCGTATTTAGTAATAATTTAGCCAATCAGTATCCAGATAGAGCGCATGCAGTAGTCACTTACACCCCAGCTAATGATTATCAGGTTAGCGTCCGTGCTCCATTAAATAACAAAGTGAAAGCTGATGAACTGTGTGCTTCATTTGCTACGGGAGGTGGTCGTAGAGCTGCAGCGGGGATTAATCATTTACCCCCCACAGGATTGACTGAATTTATAGCAAAACTTTCCCAAACCTATCCATAAGTTAATTAGTTTCGAGCTTACAAAGGGCAATGTTACTTTTCTCAACATAGAGCCGACTGGTTGTTGCCAAAAACCAAATAATACCTTGACTTTGTGGCTTGGAATTCCTATTCTTTCTACTATAATATAGGTGGTATTTATAAATTCGTAATTACCGAGGAGAGCAATCATGTCAGGTCATGGGGATAAATGTTGGTGTAAGCTCGGAGTTGCTGCAGGTCTAGCCTGGGCACTGGGTATATTTTTAATGGGTGTAGCTGGAGCTATGATTGGTTATGGTATGCCAATGATTGATTTATTTGGCTCAGTCTACTTAGGTTATGAAGCTACTTTAATGGGTAGTTTGATTGGCGCAGTTTGGGCCTTTTTCGATATGTTTATTTTCGTATTAATAATTGGCTTATTTTATTGTTTGGTATCTAAGTGTTGCAGTAAATGTTGCAAAAAATCGCACTGTGATTCAGAGTAATTAATATAGGACTTACACTTAACTAGTTTTATTATAGACCTCAAGGTTTATAGCACCTTCACTTTTAGCAACTACGCAGGCGACTACCGAGTCGCCTGCTATGTTTATGGCGGTTCTCGTCATATCTAAGATTCTATCTACGCCTAATATTAAAGCGATCCCTTCTATCGGTAAACCTACTTGGGTCAAGACCATAGTTGGGGTAATCAAACCAACGCTGGGGATCCCTGCGGTGCCAATTGAGGCTAGAGTTGCTGTCAAAATAACTTTTAGAAAACCAGCTAAGCCTAATTTAACATGATAACTATTCGCAATAAAAACGGTGGCGACGCCCTGCATGATCGCGGTGCCATCCATATTAATGGTCGCACCTAACGGGATCACAAATGAGGCGACTGATTCTTTTACTCCTAAACGTTCTTGAACTGTATTTAAAACTACTGGAATAGATGCACTACTGCTAGAAGTACTAAAAGCAAATAGCATCGCAGGAATTAATTTTCTGATAAAAATAATTGGTGACAGGCGCGCAACAAATTTTATTAAACTTGAGTAAGTTACAGTTAACTGTAACAGCAGTACCAACATAACTGCGGCAAAATAACCGGCTAATTGGTGGATTAAATTAAAGCCAACTTCAGCAAACATTTTGCCAACTAAGCAAAATACTCCATATGGGGCAATCCTTAAAACCATATGCATTAAATTCATAATTACTTTATCTAAATCTCTAAATAAACTTTTAATTTGTTCGCCGTGCTCATTTGACCAACTAATCGCAATCCTTTGCACAAACCGAAAACGGATTGCAGTTCTACGAAACGGTCGGTTTAACTCAAAAAGTCATCCAGACCGCTCAAGAAACCATCAGAAAAAGAGTACTGCGACTGTTTGTCCGACGTGATCTGCTGAGTT
>LWDU01036196.1_pt1 | contig 27965 bp, 22 predicted proteins | sample 727161 | NCBI WGS metagenome assembly LWDU01 (sample SAMN04566230, study PRJNA314399) | hydrothermal vent metagenome | isolation source: deep sea hydrothermal plume seawater | place: Mexico: Gulf of California, Guaymas Basin | collected 2004-07-11
ACAGGGCAAAACTATTTTGCACCTTGACCAGAACTCATACGACGCAAAAATCAAACCGCTACCAGTCGACTCGACGTGCGATTGCCCTGCTGATTTCGCTGGTCGCAGTCCGAGTTGTTGCCATGGGATCGATGACATTCCTGTTCTCGTTCCTGATAGTCCTGGTCGCGGAAAGACAAGTCCGGCGATCGGCAGAGAGTGATGACACGTCACAGCGTTCTTGGCGGGACATGGCATTATCGGCATCGCTGGTGCTGATTGTGGGCTTGCTGCCGTTGACCAAATACAGCTTTGTTCCTGCCACGTACTTCGTTGTCGTGGTTGTCGCCGGCATCGATGCGTTGAATCGCCGGCTTCCGCTGCAGTCCATCGCAATCGTTGGGGCGACCCTGCTGTTCTGGGTGCTGTCGGGTCAACAATTCTCTGACATCAGTCATTACTTCACCGCCGGCTTTGAAGTTGCGTCGCGGTATGTGGACGGGATGACAAACTGGGAAACGGAACCATTTGATATCGCCGCCGTACGGATTGCCGCACTCCTCATTCCGCTGCTTCCGTTGTGCTTATGGTGCAGAATTCCCGGCGGAGGATTCATTCGCTAGGAAATAATTCCAGGGACGTTCTGCGTCCTGCTGTTCCTGGTCTTCAAGTTTACGTTTGTCGGCTTTCACGGGCATAAACTTCCTATCTACTTCGGTACCGTGTTCCTGATCGCTTTGTTTTCAATGCTGGCCACGCGCGGCAGGAACGAGATCCTGCACAAACGCACCGTCATGGGGATGGCATTGTCCGGCGTGCTGCTGTCGGTCGTCACGGTCAGTGGGTACGCACGTTTCTTTGATGTACCCCATTCGGCCATTGCGTTGACGCTGCTGGCGAATCCTGGCCATCCGACAGCGATGAAGACCGTCTTAGGCGGTGACAACGTCTGGCAGAAACGACACGAGGCGAATCTGGAAGACGTCCGCCGCACGCACCCGCTTCCGGAACTGAACGGCAGAATCGACGTCGTTCCGGATAAACTGGCCATGGCAATCGCCAATGAAACATGTGAATTCCGTCCCAGACCCGTCATGCACACTTACGCCACGCATGCGCCGTGGCTGGCCGAACAGAACGCAGCGTTCTACCGATCGCCTGCGGGGCCGCAGTTCGTCCTCTTTCGAATCAATCCGATCCAGGAACGATTGTAAGACACTCAACGACGGCCGCCTGTGGCTGGAACTTATGCGAAGATTTCGGGTTCAGGAATACCTGCCAACGGACCTTCTGCTAAGCCGGACCGCAGCCCGGCGTCGCATCGACCTGAACCGCATGGCCGACGTCACCACCACATGGAATCAATGCGTGCAGCTGCCATCGGTGACCAACGGTCCGATCTGGTGCCGAGTCCGTATGAAGCAAACAACAGCGGGTAAACTGGCGACGTTCGCCTACAAGCTACCACCGCTGTGGCTTGAAGTGACGCATGCGAACGAGTCGAGAACCTATCGTTTGACGGCAAGTTCCGCAGAAAGTGGATTTATGATTTCTCCCGTCCTCAGCGACAGGCAGCAGTTCGCTGATCTATTGGCAAATCCGGAATCCGCAGCCGACATCACAGACTTCCAAAACGCTGTGGTCGAGTCGATTCGGTTCCTGACGTCCGACGTTTCGCAGCGATATTTCTACGAAAAAGACATCGAACTGACATTCGAAGAAGTCGTCGTCTCCGAAGCCAGGCCGATGGCAGGCATGCAGACTCAGTTCGTGCAGCAATGACCTTTCATGGTCACGAGATGTGTCAAGAACGATCTGTTTGGCCTGTCGGTGGCCCGCTTAGAGCAGTTTACTAATTGTCGTGGACGACACTGGCCCGTGGGAGTAACGAATCTGCTATTGAAAAGCGTTCTTCGCGGCCACAAGTCAGCGTGAAACGCTGTAGCAGACCGATCTATGGTCGTTCAGCAAACACCATTGCTGGAATCGCCGGATTCTGAGAACATTCGGTTCCCGGAACGATCCGTCCCACAGAACCCCGACTCATACTGAGTACACGCCGGTTCGTCACCCCCGTCCTGAATTCTTTCTTGTCGACGCCGAAACTCCACCGACAGCGAATCCAACACCGCCCCGGCTACCGCGTACTGGTCGCAATCCCAGTTGTCTGTGTCTGTGCGATTGTCGCAGGTTGCGCCGCTCCGCAGAAGACTTTCAGCGTCGAACGCCCTGTGCAACACACGGTGTCCACGCCACACTTTGTGATCCAGAGCAATTTTCGAATTCCAAAGGATGCGCCGCTGGTTCGTGAACTGGATCGGCTACGTCAGCAGATAACGGAAACGCTGGCATTGCCACGACAGCGGGATCCCGTTGTCGTGTATCTGTTTTCTGATGAGGAAACGTATCGGCGGTATATGCATGCGACCTGGCCGAATCTGCCGCCGCGACGAGCCTATTTTGTCGGTACCAGTCGCGAACTGTCAATCTACTCGTTTCACAGCGAACGAGTTCGCGAAGACCTGCGACATGAGTTTACTCATGGATTGTTGCATGCGTCACTGGATTCTGTGCCGCTGTGGCTGGACGAGGGTCTGGCAGAATACTTTGAAGTTGGAGGCCCGGACGTTGGAACTCCACACAAAGTGCACGTTCAGTATCTGCAGTCGGCCAGAGCAGAGGGCTGGAACCCATCTCTGTATCAGCTGGAACAGCTGTCTGACTTCCGCAAGATGACACAAAGGGACTACGCCGAATCCTGGGGATGGGTCCACTTCATGCTGCACAACACCGACGCCACACGGGCAACTTTGATCGATTACGTGGCGGAACTCGAATCGAAATCAGTCGCAGCAGCGCTAAAGCCTCGTCTCGAGAAAGCCGCCCCAGCGTACTATAACGGCATGATCAGCCACGTCACGAATATGGCCCAGGGGATCGCCCTCGCGAGTCATCGACGTTAATCTCGGGGGACTGCAAACGGCCAGGTCTGTCGTGGACGACGTGCTGGCCGCCTGTACCAGTCGTCCGGATCGATCCACCGTGGCTGTCATGTCAGCATTCCGGACACCGCGGTTTGGTATCCGCCGGAGGAACCTGCAGAATTCAATCAGATCTCCGAGATTGGGTCCCTGGTCGGCGTTGGAATCTTATTGGCGTCGACGTTGACGCCGCCGCAGTTTCCTGACGCACAGCCGCCAACAGCTCCGATTCCACCACAGCAGGGAGCCGTCATAGCAGCCCCGCATATGGTTTGGGGCACCAAATAGGTTCTGGTGTACGGCACCTGGCGGGTCACCTGTTTCGCGACCATTCGCGTACACGTCTGCTCGACCTGGCGAGACACAATACGTGCAACTTTGCAGGTTGTCGTGTAGGGAATCTGTTTCTGAACGCAATAGGGTATACGTCGTGTTCGCTGTTCCGTGACCAGACGACAGACGGTGTATGGAATCTTACGTGTTCGCTGTTCTGTCTCAAACCGGCACGTTCGGTAGGGAATGCGCTGCGTTTTTGTTTCGCACTCGATGCGACACGTTCGATACGGAATTCTCTGAACCATCTCCTTTGGCACCATGCGTGTCACCTGGTACGGGATCTTCTTCACAATGGTTTCCGGAACGTAGCAGGTAACCTGATAGGGACACTGTTTCCGCACAACTTGCGGAACCATCACAGTGTACGGAACCTGTTGCTCGACAACACGAGGACACCAGACGCGACGGCACACCGTACGCGGCGGTGCCTGAGTCATACAGAATGAGGGGCCACAGGGGCCGCAGACCATTCGTGGAACGACGCGGCCTGGAACGCAATGCCGTTTGGTCACCCAGTTTCCCGTCACGCGACGGACGCATCGAGTTCGAGTTTCAGGACGCATCACCGTATAACACTGTTCACGCTGCACCGTTTTCGTCACGGGCCGCATGACGACCTGACGACACTCCCGTTCCAGCGTCTGACAGACTGGCTGCATCACAGTGTATTTGCATTCACGAATACGGTCGTCCCAGACACGTCGCTGAACGGTATAGTTACATTCTCGGTAATTCGTTTCCCAGACCGGTCGCTGGACACAGTATGTCTCTTCGCGACATGCAGTTTCCGTGACCTTGCGGCAAACCGTGTATGGTTCTTCGCGGTATGCAGTTTCAGATACCGTGCGATAACAGGTCTTTTCAACGTCGTCATAGACGGTTTCACAAACGGTTCGCATCGTCGTGTGCTGCTGAGGTTCGTAGACCGTGTCACAAACAGTGCGATAGCAGGTCTCTGTGGCCACCTTACAGGTTGTATAACAGCACGTCGGATTGCATGCCGCCGTCGGGCAACACGCGTATGACGGAACTCCGCAAAGACCGGCGTTTGCGGTAGGGGCAAGTGCAGCAATAACCGCAAACACAGCAACATATTTAGCAACGTACATTTCAGACCTCCACAATCGCGTGATCTGCAAATCCGTTTGCAGCTAATTTCAGTGGCCACGAACGGGACAAAATACTTGGAGATCCGCCGTGGTTTCAGAGAAAACGACAATATCCGGGCAAAAACAGATGCCGGACGCGACGCCGTTCCGGTCACGAAGGAAATGTAAACCGGGGGAGATGGGTACTTGCGGAATATTGCTGTAGAAGGCCAATTTTTACCTGTGCAAAAAGTCAACATCAACGAACGACCGGAAACCGTGGACGCTATCGGGATTGAGCCACCAGAACGGGGTGATGATTCGCACGAACGTGCCAGATGTAAAGATGACAATCAGCGATTGCAATCTCCGCCGTGAAATTGCAGGTAAACGGCGTAGCAGGCAATCGGTGGTACGTTGAGAATTACGTCTTCGGCCAGCATTGCCGACCGCCATGCGAATCACAGGGCTTCGGCACATTTGTGGCTGATTGGCATCATGGTTGCTACACTGGTGTCGCAGCCGACGTCAACGTGGCTGAATGGGAAAATAGTAATAATCCACAGCATCCTCTGTGATTTCTGCGGTGGGGCCGTGGTGAGGCAGTTCATGGCAGATTTAGCAATTTGGGATTGGTCGTCGCCGGAATTACCGGTGGACAGCTGGTGGTTCTTTGCTGTCGTTCTGTTTGTTCTGATCTTCTTTATTTGGGTGGTTGCTCGGCTGACTGCAGCAGCCACCGATGATACGGATCCTGCCGTGGTGGATCGGCAGATGTTGACAGCGGTGAGCGAATTACGGAGCCGAGGTGAGTTAACTCAGGAGGAATTCCGATCGATCAAAAGCCGACTCGTGGTACGACTTTCTGATGAGACCCAATCTAACGATTCTGTTGATTTATCTACTCAGGATCACCACCAGGAAGAAAGCAAGGGAACACCCGCATCGACAGCCGAAACCCATGAAACAGTCGCAGACCCGTCGGTCCCACTTACTTCCGGGGATACTACCACTGGTTCTGAGACTGACATGGAACAGAAGGACAAGAACGACACTTCTACGCAGAACTGATCAAAGTCTGAAACCCACTACGCAGACTGTTGGCGTACTGCTGATTTAAGTCTCTCATCTTCTCAAATATTCCATCACCTATCTCTTAGAATGCCAACCTGCAGAATCTCTGCAACGTTGTCATTTGCTTGAAAGACTTGGTTGGCAGGGACGCCGACACTCCCGGAGATTCAGCTCCCTCTTAACCAATCGCAAAGACTGTCATGACAGGCCCGCACCTCCAGGGCCAGGACATCCTTCGACAGCGACTTCGCGGATGACGACCAAAGGAAAAGAAATGCCATCTGGTAAGGATTTTGGAACCAGTACGAAACCCTCACAGGGCAAACGCAATGCGAACTGTTCATTTTGTCGCAAAAACTATCGAGAAGTGGGGCCGCTGGTTGAGGGGCCGGAAGACGTATACATTTGTGGGGAATGCATAGAACTTTGTCAGTCGATTCTTGATCAGGAACGCCGTCGGCGAGGATCATCTACTCAACTGTTCAATCGCGTTCCGTCCCCACGGGAACTCGTGGCCGAACTTGGCGAGTACGTCATTGGTCAGGAACAGGCAAAACGGCTTCTTTCCGTCGCGGTACACAGTCATTATAAACGCCTGATGCATCAGCACGAAGGTGACGATGACGGAGTGGAAATCGAGAAGTCAAACATCCTTCTCGTTGGCCCCACCGGGTGCGGCAAGACATTGCTTGCCAAAACGCTGGCTCGAGTATTGCAGGTGCCGTTTGCGATCGGTGATGCGACCACGCTTACCGAAGCCGGATACGTCGGCGAAGACGTTGAGAACCTTTTACTGAAACTTCTGCACTCTGCAGACTTCGACATCGAAGCCGCTCAGCGTGGAATCATCTTCATCGACGAAATTGACAAGATCGGCAAGACCAGCCAGAACGTGTCGATTACCCGGGACGTTTCCGGCGAAGGCGTCCAGCAGGCACTGCTGAAGATGCTGGAAGGCACTGTTGCCAACGTGCCGCCGCAGGGCGGACGAAAACATCCTGAGCAACAGTATATCCAGATCGACACCACCAACATTCTGTTCATCTGTGGTGGAACGTTTGTTGGCATGGAAGACATCGTCGCCAGGCGACTGGGCAAGAAGGTCATCGGTTTCGGCAACAACTCGTCCACATCAGACGACGTCATTCGCGAAGAACTGCTTGCTCAGGTGGACGTCGACGACATCATGGAGTTCGGCCTGATTCCCGAACTGCTGGGCCGGCTTCCTGTACTGGGATCGTTGGCACCTCTGACCGAAGATGCATTGATGCAGGTTTTGACGGAACCTCGCAATGCACTGGTTCGGCAGTACAAAAAACTGTTCGAAATGGAAGGCTGCGAACTCGATTTCACCGAAGGTGCTCTCTTCGAAATCGCAAAACGGGCTCGTGTCAAGAACACCGGTGCTCGTGGACTCCGCAGCATCGTGGAGCGAACGATGTTCGACATCATGTACGAACTGCCGGAGCAGGAAACGGGCAAGGCATTCAGGATTACAGAGGAAATGGTCCGCGGCGAGCAGGCCATGCTGCCCGGCGATTCCGCCGCTGCATAGAGCAGATCTGAACTTGCCCCGCGGTAAACACAAACGGCATCGAGCGAACCAATTCGCTCGGTGCCGTTTTTTTGACGTCTTCACTGAGTACCGGGGAACGCCTGCCTGATTAGTTCATCCGCAAACAATGGCAGCGTCCACCTGCCATAACCGGCCGGCGGTTTACCAGGTCGCATTGAAATCAGTTTGGCTTCGCCTTTTCCGTCAAGCAGCGGTCGGGTCGGCGATGTTTCGCGTTTCTTTCCATTCAGAGGGTCCTCAAAACTTTCGGTGACACGCCGTTTGCGTGTATTCTTAATGGTCCGAACTCTGCAATGGAATGCTTAGGCGATTCTTTCATCGGTCCAAGCTGGGTCATCCGCATCAGCCTTCAGTAAAACCTGAGCTCGACGCACTCTTTGCGAACTGCCGCTGAGCTTCCTGGTCACATCCTTGCAACTTTGATGTTCGTGGTTTGACAGGCGAACGATGTGCTCTTTATTCATGAGTAACCTCCTTGTTAAAGGAAGTTTTTCATCAACCCGCCATTTCAGTCAACTCCAGATCTGATCGTTAACCACGCACTGGATCTTCTGTGTCGAGTCGTGCATACAACGAGCAGTCTCACCTGGGGAAATTATGCGCCCCCAGGATCGGTGCAGCCAGTGGTGAAAATCTAATTCCGTAACTCGAACCAGAGGCACTCAGATGCGAAGCTATGTCCTCGGCATGATGATGATATTGTTGGTGCCGTTTGAGTGTGCCACTGCGAGCGACGTTCGACCGAATATCGTATTCATTCTGGCGGACGACCTGGGCATCGGAGACGTGGAATGCTACGGAGGCGAACGCTGTCAGATCAACACGCCGAATATCGATGCCCTGGCACGCGGCGGCTTGCGCTTTACCGATGCCCATGTGAACGCGTCCGTCTGCGGTCCAACACGAGCGGCCATCATGACCGGGCGATATCCGTGGCGTCTTGGCAAAGCTCAGCCAGGGGGAGCATGGGGATTCGTTGGACCCCGTTTTGATACGTCCACTTTTACCCTGGGAAGAATGTTTCAGGGCGCTGGCTACCGGACTGGCTACGTCGGCAAGTGGCATCTGGGTACGGAGATGACGACTACAGACGGCAAAGTGCAAAACGAGACGAACGTCGACTACAAGAAGCCTTTAAAGATTGGTCCGCCCCAGTACGGTTTTGACGACAGCTTTATTCTGCCTGGTTCGCTGGACATGTATCCGTACGCCTTTGCTCGGAACAACGTCTGGCAGGGCGAAGTTACCGCGCAAAAGGGGTGGAGCGCCTTCAATCGTGTCGGGCCGGCCGAAAAGGATTTCCAGGATCACGAAGTGCTGGAGACTTTCTATCGCGAAGGTGAATCCTTCATCGACAGTCAGAAAGACGGTGAACCATTTTTCCTGTACCTGGCGCTGACGGGACCGCACACGCCAACCAGTCCGGGCAAGGCGTTTCAAGGCAAAAGCAAACTGGGTGTGTACGGCGACTTCGTGATGGAGGTCGACCATGCCGTGGAGCGGGTGATCAATGCACTAAAGAGCAAAGGCTGCTACGAAAACACGCTTGTTCTGTTTTCGTCCGATCACGGTGCTGCGTCCTATGCGGGCAATATTCTGAAAGCCACACCCGGGCAGATTCGTTTGCTGGAGAAACAGGGCCACTTTTCCAGCGGTCCACATCGCGGCTATAAATTCTCCGTGTACGAAGGCGGTCTACGAGTTCCATTGGTCGCCCATTGGCCGAGTGTTATCCAACCCGGCAGCGAATCCAACGCACTGATTGGGATGAATGATCTGATGGCGACGTTTGCAGAAGTTGCCGCGGTGAAACTCGATCCACGAAATGCGCCAGATTCAATCAGCTTTGCCGGAATACTGCGAAATCCCGGTTCTGACGGTGTTCGCCGGAACCTGATCATGCAGTCCATCGGACCGTTCGTTGTGCGAGCAGGAAGCTGGAAGCTTTGTCTCTGCCCGGGCAGCGGCACGCACGGTCGGTATGGAAATGAGCCGCCGTCAGAAGTTGCCTGGCGAAGCGCACTGGAACGATTTGGTGCCGCTCCGGCGTGGACCGACCTGAGCAAGTCTCCGTTTGTGCAGTTGTTCAATCTGGCAAACGATTCTCATGAGGATCACAATCTGGCGGTCGATCATCCGGACCGCGTTGCAGCTATGGTCGCCCTGTTGCGGAAGCAGATTCGGGACGGACGCAGCACGTCCGGTCCCACGCTGTCCAACGACCGCGACGGGATCAACATCAATCAACGATTGCCCGACTTTATTCGAAAGCAGTTGAAGTAACGAGTGACGACTTCAAAGCTTCGCGTCGCTGGAAACGATGGGCGTAACGGCGGTCTTCGGCGAAGCGGAGCTTCGCGGACATGCGGTCCCAAACCGGAGTTTGGGACCGAGAAGCAATGCCACTCTCCCGCCAGCGGCAGGGCTACGAGACTACTGCTTACTTTCGAGCGAATCGCTTTCGACCGTTCTCGGTCAGGTACGTCTTCCGCAGGCGAATGACCTTGGGAGTGATTTCAACGTACTCGTCCCATTCGATGTATTCGAGAGCTGCTTCCAGCGACATGTCTCGTGGTGGCCGCAAGACGATGGCATCGTCGGCACCGGACGAACGGACGTTGGTCAGTTTCTTTTCCCTGATCGGATTCACCACCATATCGTTTTCACGACTGTTTTCGCCGATGATCATGCCTTCGTAGACGTCGTCGCCAGGGCTGGTGAACATTTCTGCTCGTTCCTGCAGCTTCCACAATGCGTAACCGACAGCTGTCCCCTGGACCTGTGAGACCAGAACACCGTTTCCCCGGGCTGGGATGTCGCCTTCCATGGGACGGTAATCTGCGAAGACGTGATGCATGATTGCTTCACCGCGTGTCGCGTTCAGCATTCTGGTCCGCAAACCAATGAGTCCTCGAGCAGGGATGCTGAACTCCAGATGAGTCATGCCCGTACCCGTGGCCGTCATTTCAAGCGTTTGAGCACGCCGATTGCCGACCAGTTCCATCACGGCACCAACGTCTGCGTTCGGCACGTCCACAACCAGTAATTCGTATGGTTCGCATCGTGTGCCATCGATCTCTTTGATGATGACTTCCGGCTTGCCGACGGACAGTTCGAATCCTTCGCGGCGCATCGTTTCAATCAACACGGCCAGGTGCAGGATGCCACGTCCGGAAACCTTAAAGGAATCCTTATCCTCTGTTTCCTCAAGCCGCAGCGCGACGTTGGACTGCAGCTCGCGATACAGTCGTTCTCTCAGATTGCGGCTGGTCACGTACTTGCCGTGCTGGCCGGCCAATGGGGAACTGTTAATCGTAAACTTCATCGAGAGTGTCGGCTCATCAACTTCAATGCGTTCCAGAGCAACCGGGTTGTCGACATCAGCGATCGTGTCGCCGATTTCAGGGTTGTCCAGGCCCACGATTGCCACGATGTCTCCTGCCGATGCTTCGTCCGCGTCAGCTCGTCCCAGATTGCTGAACAGCTGAACCTGGTCAATCTTCTCTTTGGCAATCGTTCCGTCTTTTTTCGTGAGTGCAATCTGCTGTCCGGTGCGCACCTTGCCCGCGGCGATCCGTCCTGTGGCGATGCGGCCGACGTATTTGGACCATTCCAGAGAAGTGACCATCAGTTGCAGGGGTTCCTCCGGACGAATGGCCGGTCCCGGAATTTTTTCCAGGACCATGTCCAGCAACGGACAAATGTCGCCTTCTTTTTTTGTTGCGTCGTGAACAGCGTAGCCTTCTTTGGCACTCGTGAAGATGTATGGGAAATCGAGCGTTTCGTCGTCAGCACCCAATTCCACCAACAGATCGAAGGTCTGTGACAGCACCTCGTCCGGCCGACAGTCCGGTCGGTCGATCTTGTTAATGACGACCATCAGCTTAAGATTGTTTTCCAGAGCTTTCTGCAGCACAAAGCGTGTCTGTGGACGGGGACCTTCAAAGGCATCGACAAGCAGCAGGGCTCCGTCGGCCATCTTCAGCACGCGTTCCACTTCGCCGCCAAAGTCGGCATGGCCAGGCGTATCGATGATGTTGACTCGCACGCCTTCATACATCATGGCAATGTTCTTGGCCAGAATCGTGATTCCACGTTCTCGCTCAAGATCATTGCTGTCCAGCATGAATTCCTGCATTTTCTGATTGTCGCGGAACATGCCGCTTTGCTTAATCAGGCAGTCAACCAGCGATGTCTTGCCGTGGTCAACGTGGGCAATGATGGCGATATTGCGGATGTCATCGCGGCGCGTGACGCTTTCGGGCATGATTTCGGTCGGAATGGCAATGGACATAGATCGGTCTGTGTGGTGTTACCAAAAGTGGAGAGAGTCAGGGCTAGTCGACCCTTGGCTGGGGCATCCAGCGGCAGCGCTGTGGCGGGCAGCCTCAGCCACCTCGGAAGAACGGTTTTTGCTGCCTACGTCAGGACGGTCCGGCAATGAAGCGGGGGATCCTAACAGACAGGATCGTCAATAACGCAGACTCAATTCCCCATTTCGGCACAAATTCCCGGTCGAACGGGGGGAATTCTGCCGACCAGGAGGTTCGGAGGTCATTCTGCGACCCTGAAAACACGCCAGCGACTGTTGCGTAACGTTTGCCAAATCTCAGGAATGTCGTTTGTAGCTGTGTCCTGGCCATGGAATCGCCGGGTTCTTTGACGGAAACTCCCCGCAAAACCGGTTTCATTTGACGGCAGCCAGTCGTGGACGGAGTTTTCTGTGTCCAGGACGCAATTCTCGCGTCAACCGAATTTCTGCAGGATAAAGCAATGGAAAACGATGAAGTTCGCAAAGTGGCGGCACTGGCGCGTCTTGAACTCAGTGAAAAAGAGCTGGAGACCTACGGCCAGCACCTGACTGAGATTCTGGGGTATGTCGAGGTTTTGAACGAAGTGGACATCGAGGATGCCACGCCGATGCCTCACGCCGTCGATCTGCAGAACGTCTTTCGTGCTGACGAGCGTTGCCCCTCGCTTGACCGCGAAGCTGCCTTGAGCAACGCCCCGAAAACGGACGGACAGTTCTTTCAGGTGCCGCAGATTCTGGAGCAGAAGGATGCCTGAACATCACGAACAATCCACCGATTCGTTGCTAACGGCTCTACAGGCCGGGGAATTGACAAGCCGGACGCTCACCGCGGCCTGCCTTGCCAGAATCGACCAGCTGAATCCGAAACTGAACGCGTTCGTCAGCCATGATGCCGGTGCCGCCCTGGCGATGGCCGATGCCGTTGATGCAAAACGGGCTGCCGGCAAGAGCATCGGAATGTTGCAGGGTCTGCCCGTTGGCATCAAGGACAACATGTGCCAGAAAGCAGTGGCAACAACCTGCGGCAGTCGCATGCTGCACAACTATCATCCGCCTTATGACGCACACGTCGTAGAGCGATTGAAGGCCGAAGACGGAGTCATCGTCGGCAAGCTGAACATGGACGAATTCGCGATGGGGTCGTCAACCGAGACCTCAGCGAGCGGACTGACTCGTAATCCATGGGACACGGATCATTCTCCCGGAGGATCGTCCGGCGGCGCGGCCGCGGCCGTGGCCGCGGGAATGGTGCCGCTGGCCCTGGGATCGGATACCGGCGGTTCCATTCGCCAGCCCGCCAGCTTTTGCGGCGTTGTGGGGATGAAACCAACGTACGGCCGAGTGTCTCGGTTCGGTCTGGTGGCGTTTGCCAGTTCCCTGGATCAGATTGGCCCGTTCGCGCGAGACGTACACGGCGCGGCGCTGCTGATGCAGGTGATTTCGGGACATGACCGGCGAGACACCACGTCCGTTGATTCCGAAGTGCCCAACTACTCCGAACAGCACAGCCAGTCATTGGCAGGGCTACGGATTGGTATTGTTGACCAGCAATACGGTGAAGGACTGGACAACGAAGTGGAAGCGTCGGTGCGCGGAGCGATCGCAGGCCTTGAGTCGGCCGGAGCCACCGTCAGGACGGTGGAACTGCCTCATGCAAAGTACAGCGTCGCCACGTATTACCTGATCGCCCCCAGTGAAGCGTCCAGCAATCTTGCGCGCTACGACGGTATTCACTATGGCCATCGCACGGAAAACTTTGATTCGAAGAATGATGGCCTGGTGGATTTGTACTGTCGCAGCCGAGGCGAAGGTTTTGGTGCCGAGGTCAAGCGACGGATCATGCTGGGCACCTATGCACTGTCGGCGGGTTATTACGACGCCTATTATCTGAAGGCATTAAAGGTGCGCCGCCGGATCCGTGAAGATTTCGACAAGGCGTTTGCTGACGTTGACGTCATCGCCGGCCCCGTGGCCCCGACTGCGGCCTTTCGGATCGGCGAAAAGATGAATGACCCGCTGGCCATGTATCTGAGTGATATCTACACCATCAGCGCCAATCTGGCAGGGATTCCCGGCATTTCTGTGCCCTGCGGTCTGACTTCGGCCGGCCTGCCCATTGGCCTGCAGCTGCAGGCGGCCGCGTTTTCGGAAACGAAACTGTTGCAGGCGGCGACAATGGCGGAAGCGGCACGCGCAGCAATTGGTGCCTGCCCGGTATCTTAGGAGGCTACGAAAAAGGAGCGAAACGCTACCTCCGCTTGCACCTGAGAACCGAAACCGCAGGGCTGCTTCGTTTCCGACCTGACCCGGTTTGGCTGGCCTCACCACAATTGGAGGCAGCGTCCCGCTCCTTCGAGCGATCGCCGCTGAGGCCGCATTATTCCGTCATCACGTCACAACGCAAGGCGATTGGCCCTCAAATTCGCGAATAGACTTCTTCGCGGGGAAACAGGCGGCAGGATTAGCGATCAGGGGGAGGGGGTTCCCGGTTCTGAGCGTTCGTTCGCGCGGAAGGAGGCGCTGGCTTCGAATCGCTTTTCTTCACGTTGAGAACATCGGCTGGGAGAGTTTCTTCGAATCGCCGTATGGATGACGTTCTGCGACTCGAAGGCCGAAAAACGTAGCCCGTTGGGCAGGGCGTCAAACGAGCCAAACGTCCCGCACGGCGCAGGTCGATCAGGACGCCGTGTCTTCACTGGGGTCGGCGAATGGCAGTTCCGGCTGATTGTTTGTGGCCAGACCGGATTTGAAGTGCTGTCGACAGACGGAAACATAGCTTTCGTTGCCACCCACTTTGATCTGTTCTCCCCCGCGAATCGGTTGGCCATCTGAGCCAATTCTCAGGACCATCGTCGCTTTGCGGCCGCAGTGGCAGATCGTCTTGATTTCCGTAATGACGTCAGCCCAGGCGAGTAAAAACTGACTGCCTTCGAACAGATTGCCCTGAAAATCAGTTCGCAGTCCATACGTCAGAACGGGAACGCTCAATTCGTCGGCCACATCACCGAGATCGTGGACCTGTCGACGTGTCAGAAACTGTGCTTCGTCCACAAAGACGCAGGCGACGGACTGGGCAGAATGTTCCCGACGACAGATCTCCAGAAGCGATTGGCTGAGCGAAAAAACGTGAGCCGATGATTGCAGGCCGATGCGGGAACTGATCACTCCGGCACCGTCCCGTGAGTTGATCTCAGGTGTCAGCAGCAGTGGCCTGAGACCACGTTCCTCGTAGTTGTATGCCGCCTGCAGCAGCGTTGTCGATTTTCCGGCGTTCATTGCCGAGTAGTAAAAATAGAGCTTGGCCATGATGTTTTAGACGTAATTGCATCGTCGAAGAAGGCTCGGTCGCTGAAAGGGCAGTCGGGTTCGTTCCGCTGTTCGGCGGCGAATGTTTTCCACGGCCGAAGGTGACTGGGCACACATCGTTACTGTCCCTGGATGGTCACCACCAGATGACGTCGACCGCCTTGGTTACGATGTTCGCACAGGTAAATGCCCTGCCATGTGCCAGTCAGCAACCGTCCGCTGCCAATCGGAATTGATATCGACGAGTCGGTCAACGACGACTTCACATGAGCCGGCATGTCGTCCGGCCCTTCGCACGTATGCACGTATGGCCAGGATTCCGGTGCGAGTTTGTTCAGCGCCATGTTCATGTCGACAAGCACATCCGGGTCGGCGTTTTCATTAAGCGTTAACGATGCCGATGTGTGCTGTATGAACACGTGCAGCAGTCCCACCTGAAAGTTCCGGATCTCAGGGACTTCCTGCAGGATATACGACGTCACCAGATGGCAGCCTCGCGAAAACTGCGGCAGCACAATTTCTTTTTGAATCCAGTCTGTGACGCTCATGGGCGAAGAAATCTTGTGGATAAGTCGGGTTTAGCGACCCACGGACGCGGGTTCTCGTTTCCGAGTGTCAGGTCGCATGATCCGAGGCGTTGGCCTCGTGAGTCAACTACTGCGACAGCCTGGCGATCGTAAAGGCGAGGATGTCGTCATTTTCCACCGCAGCTTCCTCCAACTTGTCGGTCAGTCCCAATTCCACACACAGCTTTGTGAAGGAGAACCCGTTGGGATCTTCCATGCGACTGACAAATGACGCGGTTTCCTTCAGCACTTCAGTCGAGCGGCCGATTCGCTGCGCAAGATCAAGTAACACAAACGCGATCAATTGCTGATCCGACTTTTCGGGTGCATCTTTGAGTCGCTGCATAAAATAGGCAATACCGGCGTCGGGATCCTGACCGGCTAACGCGGTCAGGAAGTGACGATTTGCGGTGTAGTATTCGTCAAACGGCAAGTCGCCCGGATATTGCAGCTGGGGCGACAACATGGCACCGTAGGCACATAGTTCGATGGCCTGCTTCAGTTCCGGATCCTCAGCATGCAGCGATCGAGCGAATCCGATCGTCGAATGCAGGTGTGACACGTCAATGTGGTAGTTGCCTTCAGCGAACAGCCAGTCGCGGCCCGTCAGCAGTTCCTCGATGGACGCGTTTGGCGTAAGCACGGGCATGCGAGCTTCCACTTCACGACGGATTGTCGCCTGAATATCGTCATAAATCGTGCGCACCATCATGGCGGCAGCGGCCCGTCGTTCTTCCAGCGTCATCTGTTGCTGCAACTGACTGAACGCGGTCACGGTGTTGCAGGTTCCGTGAGTCTTCAGCAGAAACTCAAGCCCACGCGCAATATGAGCACCTTCGTACAGAGCCACGTTGACGATTTCGTCGAAGGCTTCGTCCGGTTCGCGGGGGACCTGAATTTTGTCGATGGCGGCTTTGACGGATTCCGGTTCCCCGATGGTGCGGAAGTACGCCCACGCATCGGACAGGTTCCCGTCCTCCAGAAACATGGTGCCAACTTCGCGTGCGGCAGTGACATACGCATCGCGGAAGGACTGCTCGTGTTCACTGGGGACATTGTCCAGCGATGTGGGCTGAGTCAGCGGTAACCCCATCTGGTCGCGGACCTGCATCAGCTTTGCGTCAAACAGGCGGTGGTAATCCTTTTCATCGGCCAGAGTTTTCTGCAAAGCCGCCAACAGGTCACTGCGTGAGGGATTCTCAGGCAGCTGTTGCTTCAGATTGTCAATTCGGGGGCTGGAAACGGTCGTGGTGTTCATGAAAACCAGGATTTCACAGAGAAGTGGATCGGAGCATCCGGAAAGGGGGCAGGAACCGATAGTGCGAAGCACCCGAAGAGCGTCCCGGCTATTGGTTCCTGACCCCCTTGCCGTTGCATCAATTGTATTGTGCCAGCATCGCAATGAAAGTCTACGACATCTTCATTCGAGGCAAAGTGTGCGGTCACGCGCTTGAGGCGATGGAAGTGCGAAATCTTCGTTCCTGATATTCGTACGATTCGTGGTCTATGACCGTTTGCCGTATGATTGACCGACGGCTGCCGCTGCAGGCGTAATGGCTGTCGGTTTCGTTCTCACCAATCGGGTTCCCAATGATTCTGCATGTTGACATGGATGCGTTCTATGCGTCTGTCGAGGAACGTGATCGCCCGGAACTACGCGGGCGACCTGTCATCGTGGGCGGGACGCCGGAAGGACGAGGCGTCGTCGCAGCGGCGAATTATGTCGTTCGGAAATTCGGCGTACACAGCGCCATGCCAACTGCTCAGGCGCTGGGTCTGTGTCCGGATGCTGTTGTGCTGCGCCCCCGAATGGAGCACTACGTGGAGATTTCCCACCAGATCCGGGAGATCTTTAACCGCTATACTCCGGTTGTGGAGCCGCTATCGCTTGATGAGGCTTTTCTGGACGCCACCGAAAGTGTCCAGCTGTTCGGCCCCGTCGAAGCGATCGGTCGTGCAATCAAGCAGGAAATCCGGGACGAACTGCATTTGGTTGCGTCCGTGGGCGTTGCGCCGAACAAGTTTCTGGCCAAGCTGGCCAGCGATCTGGAAAAGCCTGATGGATTCACCGTCATCGCGGCCGATGCCGTGCAGGACGTTCTTGCGCCATTGCTGGTGACTCGAATCTGGGGCGTCGGAAAGGCGACGAAAAAGAAATTTGATGGTCTTGGGATTCGGACGATTGGTGAGCTGCGACAACTCTCTCTGCAACAACTACAAAATTCCTTCGGTCAGAGCGGTCAGCATTTCTGGCAACTGGCGCGAGGTATTGACGATCGGGAGGTGGTTGCAGATCGTGAAGCCAAATCAATTTCGCACGAAACAACATTTGCCCAGGATGTCCGCGATGGCAATGTTCTGCGCGCATGGTTGCTGGAACTGACTGAACAGGTCGCTGGTCGTATGCGGAGAAACGAAGTGTTGGGGCGAACGGTTAACCTGAAGGTTCGCTACAGCAACTTCGACACGATCACCCGTTCGAAGAGTCTGCCGCAGTCGACCAATTCAACGAATCTGCTGTGGTCGGTTGTATCGGAACTGCTGAATTCTCAGCTGCCCGACCGTCCGCTCGTCGTCCGACTGCTGGGCATGGGAGTGTCGAACCTGCAAGGACCAGCGCCCGTCCAGCAAAGTCTGTTCGCTGAAGTACAGGACGAACGTGACACAAAACTGGATGAGGTGGCCGATCAGATCCGAAGTCGCTTTGGAAGCACGTCACTGCGGCGAGCATCGACCGTGCAGCATGATGCCGAGCACAAACCGCTGCCTCGGCCGGATTAAGTAGACAGCGTTCCTGCCGCACACTGTCTGCTACTGCGCCAGATCGATTCGATAGAATCCTCCACCCGCTGTTACGTACAGGATCGAAGACGTGCTGCCGACTCCAAAGCAGCCGTTCGTTGGCAGCGACGGCGTCCTGATATAAGCCAGTTCCTTGCCTGCCGACGAGTAGATGACGATACCGAAGCGATTGGCGGAACGCACAGCTGCGTAGATGTTCCCGGCTTTATCGATCGTCATCCCGTCGGTGCCCAGTTGGTCGCCGAAATCCACCAGCACTCGTTTGTTCGCCAATGAACCGTCGGGCCGGATGTTGAATGCATTAAGAGTCATGCGGCCCCGCTGTGGCGTCGCATCCGGGTCCTGCCCGGTTGACCCGTTGTTCGTTTCCGCGACGTACAAGGTCCTGCCATCGGGCGAAACGTGGACGCCGTTCGGTTTTTCAATGTCCTTTGTGACTCGACGAAGCTGACCGGTCTTCGGAACGAACCGGTATACGCTTTGGTGATCCAGTTCAATAGGCTCCGGACCGAGGTAACGTGGATCGCTGAAATACACACTTCCATCCGGATGGACGACCAGATCATTGGGCGAGTTAAATCGTTTGCCGTGGAAGCGATCCACAAGCGGCTTCACAATTCCGTCACGGGAGACTTCACACAGCGCCATGGCGCCGCCGTTCGCTCCGCAGCTTGCCAGCATGCGACCGTCGGCGTCAAAGAACAGGCCGTTGCTCTTCCTGCTGTCCGCGGAGAACACGGTTGTCTTCCCTGTCGTGGGGTCAAACTTCAGAATCCGACCCTTAACATTCGGATCGCGTGTGATGTCGCTGAAAAAGACCATGCCGTCGGCTCGGACGGCAACTCCCTCCGTGAACTCGCCGTCATTCCACAGTTCTTCAAGTTGCCGGCCGGCGGGAATCAGGGATTCGCTTCCCTGTGTGCATTGCGGTAACACGCATGCGACGATGACAAACAGCCCGTATGTAAATCGGTACATTGAATTGGTCTCCAGTGCAGACGTAGGATTCTGTGTGACTCGAATTGTTACCGGAATGTGCGGGTTTGTCCTGCCAACGGAAAATCCGTGCCGTTCATAGCTCCGGAAAAATTAACGGAATCTCAGTCGTGCATCGGAGCCAACAGCGATGCGCGAGCCGACTGCATGCAGGCCAATGGCAACGGAGTGGACGATTCAGAATCAACAGGCGTCGCCCAGACCTGCTGCCACTCGACCCACCGAGTATGAGATTCCGCGAAGACAACCGCTTCACGAGAAACCGGCTGCAGTCCGTAGCTGGCCGACATGCTGACGGGGGTCGGTCGAATCTGATGGCGCCGATGCAGATCGATGTGAATCTCCCGGTCGAATTGTCGATCGGGCCACACAATCAGTCCCGTACCGCAGACGTCGTAGGGATGCGGACCGATCAGGTTGCGCTCCATTTGTTCCCTGACCAGATCCACGCCAGCCTTGGCATAGAATCCTCGCAGAGCCGTCTCGAAACTGTGGCCCATTTCCGGAGTGACATTCGACAGCCAGCCCGGGTGAGCGAGCGTAGTCACCAGCCAGCCGCTTTGTTCCTGAAACAACAACTGCAGATGTTCGTCGCCCCTTTTGTCACACCGCAATTCGACCATGAAGCTGTTTGAGGCGGCGCGGATACGATTGCACTGGACTGGCGAGTCCGTCCACACACTGCAGTAATGCAGCAGACGGATGAGGTCTCGTTCGACGAATCGCCGGATGTCGCGTTCGCAGTGCGCAATTGATTCACGAACGGCTTCGAACGACGCTTCCTTTCGTTCCAATTGTCTGAGCTGATGAAACCGCTTCGGCAGCGTGCCGGAATGGAACCCCGGCTTCAGCAGTCGACCGCCACTTTCGCCGTGTGAACCGATAACAACCGGCTGCAGCGAAGGCACGCGATTGGACGCATACAGCCGCCAGTTCTCTTTCAGTTCCCAGACCAGGAAACCGAAAATGCCCGGCAGAAAGACGATATTGAACCATGTAATCGGGCCTGCCAGCGCCACACCCAGATACGGAGTGAGTGCGTTGCGCATGTACTGTTCCAGTATGAGGATCACTGGCAGAAAGATTTTGTGGGCGACTGTAACTACCGGAAAGTGTTTCACCGGATTCAGTGTCGGTTCGATCAGCAGATTGACATAGATTCGTAACAGGAAGGCAAGAAAGGACCAGAGAACTCCTAGAAACGCCTTCAGGACCACCGTCAGCCAGGTTTCGCCGCTATGGAAACGCAGCCATTCATCTACCGCGTAGATGAAGCGTTCAAGCATGTTCAACAGCCACTTGAAAGAGTCGATTACCCAATCCAGCAGGGCGACCAGAAAACGTGCACGCAGGTCGTACCATGCATTGGCGAGCCATTCTGCCGTCAGTTCTTCTGCGTCACGCCCTAGCCGCGAATTGACCGCCAGACTCAGCAGCACTGCCACTGCGCCCACCCACCACCAGTCCAAAGGTGGACGAACCAGCAGCCATGGGACGATCCGACAACCGAGCCACGCCACCAGTGAGGGCGTTACGAAATTTCTGCGCAGACGTACAAACCAGCGGCTACGCCACAGCCGTTGTACGATCGGAAGACGCAGCAATCTGACGGGCACGTCGTAGAACACTGTGCGTATGGCTTTCCAGACCGAACGCAGAGCGTTTCCGACTGCCTGTCGCAGCATTGGCACGTGCACCAAAGCCATCAGCATAAAGGCGACCAGCATGACGGGCGGCAGCGCTTCGGCAAAAGTGAGTCCGGCGTGGCCGTGAACAGGTTCGGCCACGCCGACCGTGGCAGTTGTCGTGCGGGCCGGTGCGGCCTCATCACCGGGCTCGGCCAGCGGAGGTAGCGACGCGGCAACATGGGAATTCTCAGCAGATCCGATTGACGGATCGTCTGCTTCAGAAGACGACACACCCGCTTCTTCGACGTTCTGTGAAGCGCCGATGGACGTCTGCGCTAAAGTCGCCTCCTCTCCGGATTCCGTTTGGTCAGAATCCGCCAGTTGCTCGCCCCCGTCTGACGCGACGTCCCCAGCCACGTCCACTGCGTCGCTGTTCGTTGGGGCCGCTTTCTCCACGTCTTCCGGTGCGTTGGCCCGGCTTCCGTGCACAGCATCAGTTCGCTTTTTGAGAGCCTGGGTCGCGACGGCCAGAACATGATGTGCTGCGACAACGATTACAACTGCGCCACCGAAGGGAATGGCCAGAAACAACGTGGCGAAACGCCCGGTGCGAGTCCCAAAGGCCAGCGAACTGATGATCTGCAACCCGCGCAGGTAGAATTCGCCACGTCGGTATACACCGTCAAGACTGACATCCAGTCGATCGTCGCTCCGCAGCAGGTGGTCACCGCGAATCAAGTCCTTCGGATCTGTCAAATCCGGCAACTTCAGGTCGTTGCGGCTGATGGCATCCCGCAGATACCCCATCGTCAGGTAACCACGCTCGGCGATACAGTCGAGCGATTCTTCCACCATTTTGTCGAATGCGACCTGTTCCGGGACGCTCTTTGGATGCAGTCCGACTTCTACGATAGTGTCATGAATGGCCGTCCGCATGCGCTGCCGCATCTGGTCTTCCGCCAGACCGGCCGCCTCGTGCAGCAATTGAGAAAGCCGTTCCCGTTCGGTGCCGGACAATCGCACGTAGACCAGACGCGACGCAGAACTGGCCAGATGTTTGGCCATCATGACTTCGCGCAAACTGTTGAGCGGCCGCCGCAACGGTCGTTTTCCTCGAGAAACGATCCACTTGACAAGGTCGATCTGATAAACCGTTAACTCGTGGTCAAGACAGACTTTCTGCAGGTCGTACAGCAGTCGTTTGTCGGAGTTCCAGAAACCGTGAGTGGCGTTCTTCAGCAATTCCCACAACGAAGTCTGCCAGTCACCCAGATCCGACTGACCAAAGGACAGTGCCTGCTGCAGCCGCTCTGCCAGCGTCTCCGTGTCTGCACGGGCGGCCGCTTCGGCCGTCTGTGTATCTTCCCCCGACGTGGCGGCTTCCAGAGCCCGAGCCGCAAAGACGGCAGCAGCCACCGTGTTACCGCGCTCATTCCAGCGGTCCCGCTTTTTCATCAGTCGTGCGTAGCGTCCGGACGAAGGCTTCAGCTGAATCCCTTCCGTCCAGCTCTGACGCTCGCTGGCAACTTTGGCCTCGTCGCGCATCGTTCCGGATGTCAGGTCCGGCTGCGTGGCTCCGTAGAGCTGAGTTTCCAGGAACAACTTATCGGGATCAAGGTGTTCCGAGATAATGGGCAGCACGTGGCTGGTGTCTGCCAATGAGGGAAACCAAACCGGCAGCAGATCCGGCGAAAACATCGTCAGTTGCAGATAGGTGGCGGCGAATTCGCAATACGCCTCCGTGTGCGAATCCGGGTGGACAAGTCGAAGTTCAGAACGAAGTACGGCGTGGGCCTCGTCGAATTCGACCTGACCGATTTGATCGATCAACTGCTGGACCCTGGCTCTGGCCAAAACGCCCGTTTCGTGTTCCCTGAGCAGGTGAATGTCGACGCAACCGTGAAACAGTCGACTCCACATCAATTGCAGCAGTTTCTGCAGCGGCAGCTCATCCAGTTCGTGCTCTTCCGGCTGAGCAACCAGAATCACCAGCCGCGGCAGGTCGGAAAAATCTTTCAGACCCAGCTCGTCGGGGTGAGCCAGAGCGCGAACGTCGTTAAAGCGAGCGACCAGTACATCCGTGTGAGGAACTCTGGTCGACAGCCGTGCAAATCCGTGCAGTTCACGAATGATGCGCCGGACGACGCGTGCTTCCACCAGAAACGCATCGTTACGTGCCTTCCGGACGGCTCGGACGAGTTCAGAAATCTTCGTGGATGACGTTGCGGTGGACACGGATGGCTGCAGCTAAGCGATTGCGAACGGTGAACAGAACAGCGGTAGTCTAGCCCAGAAGTACAACTGCGAGAAACCAGTGATCGTGTCGCCGTGTTGGGCGGCGGTATCCGACCTCGCACGAACGATTGCTCAAAATCTGGCCAGACGCTGACGTGTCGCGTTCGCAGGGGCTGAGACGTGACGTCTGACAATTCGGGCCTGGCAGCCCCGGACACAGCGGCATCCTTCAGCGGGCGTGGTCGGAAGATCCGTGTACTGCGCAGTCCTTCAGGTGTTCGCGAACGTTTTCGGTCGTTGGTTTGGAAATCAGCCCCTGTTCTGTGATGATCGCCGAAATCAGCGACGCGGGAGTGACATCGAACGCGGGGTTGTACACGTCGACGCCAGCAGGCACTGTTTGTGTGCCGAATCCATCCGAAATTTCTTCTCGGGCGCGTTGTTCGATCGGAATGTGATCGCCGTGAGCCACGCTGAGGTCGAAGGTGCTGGACGGAGCGGCGACGTAGAATGGTATGTCGTGAGCCTTCGCCAGCAGGGCGACTCCGTAGGTGCCTATTTTATTGGCCGCGTCTCCGTTGGCCGCGATGCGGTCAGCACCGGTCACGACGGCCTGAATATGGCCTTCTTTCATCACCTGAGCGGCCATGTTGTCGCAGATCACCGTGACAGGAATTTCTCGCTGCTGCAGCTCCCAAGCCGTCAGACGTGCTCCCTGAAGTAGCGGCCGGGTTTCGTCTGCGTAGACGCGAAGCGATTTGCCTGCCGCAACGGCCGCAAAAATGACCGATAACGCTGTGCCATCACCGGCCGTCGCCAAAGCACCCGCGTTGCAGTGTGTCAGCACTCCCATGCCGGATTCGAGTAAATGATGGCCATGTTGTCCGATCGCGGTACACATTTCCCGATCTTCGGCGTCGATCTTTTTTGCCTCTGCAAACAAGCTTTCGTGAACTTCCGCTGAGGAGAGTGAGCGGTGTTCCAAAGCAACGGAACTCATCCGGTCCAGAGCCCAGAACAGGTTTACGGCCGTCGGACGACTGCTGGCCAGATACGCAACAACCTCGGCCAGCTTGGCATTGAAATCAGACCGTTCGTCGTCGCGGTGGTCCTTCAAGCCGACAACAACACCATATGCGGCCGCCACTCCGATTGCCGGAGCGCCACGGACCCGTAACACCTTGATCGCTTCCCAAACCCCCTCAACCGTCCAGCAGTCGATTTCCCGGAACTCTGTTGGTAACAGAGTCTGGTCGATCATTCGCAGCGATCCGTTGGCATCTCCAGTCCAATGTAATGTCTGGTAATTCATTTGATGTGTTCTAACAACCGGACTTTCGCATCTCAACAAAGCGGCGAATTGACTTCAGGAATGCGATGCATTGAATTGAGTCCCGCTGTCTCACCAGTCATACTCTTCGTTCATTTTCAATGTGGGACGGCACGCCAGCCGATTCGAGCCGCCCTCGACCGAAGCGTCTGGAAGTTGTCTGGCCGGGTTCCGTTCGTTTCCGCTTAGATACGCCACGACTGCTCGTTGTTTTAGAAAAAGACCTGAAAACAAAAGGATTAACCGAATAATGCTGTCGCATATGGTCTATTTCACTCTGAAGGATTCGTCAGAGGAAGCGTGTCAGAAACTTGTTGGGGCCTGCCAGAAGTTTCTGAAGCCGCACGACGGGATTCAGTTTTTCGCCGCTGGCCGACTGGCCCCGGAATTTGAACGCCCTGTTAATGTCCAGGATTTCCACGTGGCGTTACACGTTGTCTTCGACACAAAAGAATCTCACGATGTATATCAGGTGTCAGAGAAACATCTGGCATTTATTGAGCAGGGGAAGGATAACTGGGATCAGGTGCGCGTACTTGATGCGTACGTCGACTGACGACCAACGCTGCCGTCAGCGGTCAAGTCGCTGTGCGAACCGTTTCTTAATGCGTGGCCTTTCGGCGGCCCTGTCGTGACCGGGACCAATGACGTCACCTATGATCAGGAATCCAATACAGAAGGCTGAAGCCGGCACCAAACGGGTGACGCGGCTGGAATGGTTGCTGGCGGCAACGATTGGGCTTGGGCTTGCTTTGGGTGTCTGGCATGGGCTGGTGACCGGTGGAGGGCTGGTTGGTGGCGATACATATCCCTACTACCTGCCGCAGAAAATAGTGCTGGCCGAGAGCTTTGCGCGCGGTGAGATTCCTTTGTGGCACCACCTCACGGGCCTTGGTTATCCCTTGCACGCCGAAAGCCAGGCGGGCGTCTTCTATCCGACGAACCAAATCCTGTATCGTCTGTTTCCCGTAAATACGGCTTACAACGCCAGCATTATTATCCACTACTGGCTGGCTTTCGTCTTTGCGTGGCGTTTTGCCCGTTGTCAGCAGGTTTCAACGTGGCCTGCATTGCTGGCGGCGCTGGTTTATGTGTACGGTTGGTTCCCAGCCAGAATCTCGTTGGAGTGGGGCATCATCGGCGGTTTGTGGCTACCGCTCACGCTGTGGCTGACGGAGTTGCTGGTCGAATCTCCGTCTGCCAGGCGTTTCGCATGTTTGTCAGGCTGCCTGGGAATCCACTTACTGGCCGGCCATTTTGCGCTGGCTTTCATCAATCAGCTTGCGCTTCTGTTGTACGCTGCCCTGCGGATTATTCTGTCCCGCCGGAAATCCTCCTGTGCTGCAATACCTTCACGGCGTTTTGTGTTGCTCCCAGGCGCAGTCGTTGTCGGACTCTTAGTCGCAGCCATTCAATTAGTTCCGTCGTACGAACTCAAAAGCGAAAGTCAGCGGGCTGCGACCGATGGTGAATTCGACCCGGCCTCCGGTCACATGCCGCCTTGCTATGTCACACAGTTGGCAGCATCATGGTGGTACTGGCATTCACCGGAGATTCTTACGAGTGGGGTGATGCAGAATTCGCCCGGCGCCATCGGCGCAGAAACCAACAAGGTGGAAGCTCATCTGTATTGGGGTCTGCTGCCGCTCCTGCTCGTGCTGGTGACGTTCAATGACTCGGTTCGCAAGAGAATTCCAGAGCAGGTTTTCTGGACGTGGCTGGCGCTGACAGCGGGCGGAATTATCTATGCCACTGGCTGGTTGATGCCGATCACGAATGGCCTTCCCGGTTTCAGCTTCTTCAAGGGGCCCGGACGCTATCTGATTATCAGCGCACTTGGTGGGGGTATTCTGACAGGATTGGCGGCGGATGCGTTGTTTCGGAAACCACGAGTACTGGCTATGGCCACGTTGCTGATTGGGTGTCTGACGTTGCCGGATCTCTTGATGTCGTCTCGCTACGTGGCCGACGCCGTGGTGGTGGCTGAACCGCCGCTGGCAAAAAGTGAAAGCAGTTGGGTCCGACAGCTGCTGGCCACTGAGACTCCGTCGTCCGTGCGACTACTTGCGCCGGGAGCAAACGTTGGCAATCTATTTGGAGTCAGCTGCATTCCACAGTATCTGGGGCTGGGCCCGTCTGTGTACTTCACTGATGAGCTGAATCCCGAATTGACGATTTACCCGACTGACACCACTGTGCAGCAACTGCGACGATTGGGAGTGACGCACATACTGTGGGACGGTCCGGACACAATCCCGTCTGAACGAATTCGTTTAAGGAAGCAGCTCCCGGACAGCCTGTTGACGGCGGTCTGGGGCACAGGAACCTGCAGTCTTTTTGAACTGGCGGATCGACCTGGACGGATCGTCTCGCTGCCGCAAACTGCCCTTGAGGGCAGCAGCATACTTGACACGACGCCGAACCGATTCGAATTCACAGTTGACCTGCGTGACGATGCCGAAGTGATTCTTCGGGATTTGATGTACCCTGGCTGGTCGGTGACCGTTGATGGAAAACACGCGGTCCCCGCCAATAATGACAGCGTTATGCGCAGTGTTGCGGTGTCCAGAGGGACACACACAATACAGTGGACGTTTAAACCAACGAGCTTTTACGTTGGCGCGACGATCAGCGTTGTGACCGTTTTGTGCATGGTCCTCGTTGTCGCACTGGAAATCCGGCGTTCCGTCCCGAAGCATTCCTCCATTTCCCCAGTACAGAACGTGACAGCATGAAAGCAGCCTTCATCGAGGCCACCGGACCGGCCACCAACATTCATATCGGATCGGTCGATATGCCAGAGGTTCAGCCGCAGCAGGTACTGGTTCGTACAGGTGCAGTGGCTGTGAATCCCATTGATACGTACATCCGCAGTGGCAACGTGAAGCTGGACCTGCCGTCCCGTTACATCGTCGGCTGCGATATTGCCGGCACGGTCGAGGCCGTTGGCGCCGATGTTTCAGGCATCTCTGTGGGCCAAAGGGTCTGGGGCAGTAATCAGGGGTTGTTCGGGCGACAGGGAACGTTCGCTGAATATGCGGCCATCGACCAATGCTGGTTGTATCCAACTCCGGAAGACATATGCGATGAAGACGTCGTGGCCGGAGCGTTGACCGGTATCACGGCGCATCTTGGACTGCACTTACACGGAGGGCTGCAGAGTGGCGAAGTTGTTTTCGTCAACGGAGGGACAGGTGGCGTTGGTTCTGCCGTCGTCCAGCTGGCCAAGGCCGCCGGAGCAACCGTGGTGACGACGGTTGGCAGCGAACAGAAGCGTCAGACGGCGCTGGAACTCGGGGCAGATCATGTCATCAATTACCGTGAAGAAGATGCTGCGGCCGCGATTTCGAAGTTCGTCGCGGAACGCCAGCCGATCAACCTGTGGTTCGAGACTCTGCGAACACCAAGCCCGGATGTCACGATCCCGCTGTTGGCGAAACGCGGCCGTTACCTGCTGATGGCGGGACGCGATGCGCGGCCGGAGTTCCCCGTCGGACCGTTTTACGTGAACGACCTGCGGGCAATCGGTTTCGCCATGTTCAATGCTTCCGCAGATGAGCAGCGTTTGGCCGCGAAAGCCCTGAATTCGCTCATGGCAGAGGGAAAACTCAAACCGCTCATTGGCAAACGCTTCTGCCTGGACGACGCGGCCGCCGCGCACCAGCTGCAGGAAGAAAACACATTGACCGGCGCGGGAACATTGACCGGTAAGATCGTCCTGACTCCGTAGAATGATCATTTGTGGAATTCGGCGCA
>LWDU01032551.1_pt1 | contig 27949 bp, 23 predicted proteins | sample 727161 | NCBI WGS metagenome assembly LWDU01 (sample SAMN04566230, study PRJNA314399) | hydrothermal vent metagenome | isolation source: deep sea hydrothermal plume seawater | place: Mexico: Gulf of California, Guaymas Basin | collected 2004-07-11
TCGCTCTTCGAGCGGGTTCGCGACCGCTTCGGCTAACGCCGGCGGCGACGCAGGCCGGCCAGGCCCGCGATGGCAAAGACCGCAAACAGCCCCGTGAAACCAGGCGCTAATGCCGGGTTGGGACCATCGACGTATGCATCGGCCCAGAGGTCGAAGAACTCGATTACGTAGGTGGCGTTGCCGTTCTCGCCCTCGCGGTTGCAGACTTCGCCGCCGGTGCCCATTTTGTCGCTGCGGATTTCGTACGTGTCGTTCACGGATACAAGACCATCCCCATCGTTATCGTTCCACGTGATGTACCAATGGCAGCCAGTTTCGGTATCAACCATGTCGTCCCCTCCATCTGAGAGGATCATACTAGCCACTACTCTGGCATTCTCCCGGCCGCCTTCTTCCTCCTCGTCCCCGCCAAAGGGATCGCCTATACCGGGATCTTCATCATCGCTGCCTTCATACGCCTCAAGAACCCGAATCTCCATCTCATCGTTGGGGGCTTCCTGCATGTAATTGCCATTACCCTCCGATATCGTCCCCTCATAGACGTTCTGCGATGTTTCGTTGTCATCGTAGGAGTCTGCGTCCCAATTGAACTGGGTTGCGGACTTGTTCAGGCCTTCGTCGTCATTCAGCTCGATATAGACTTCGTCACCGTACCAGAACTCGAAAGCCATGATTGGTACGCCAGTCTCATTGTGGAACTCCAGATGCCTCGGATACAACGTACCGGTCTCGATATTCTGTGTCAGAGTCGCGGCAATGCTCATATTTTCCTCGTCATCCCAGGCATAGGCGTAATATTCAATCCAGTCATCCTTGCCATCGTCATCGGAATCCAATCCCACTCCCGCTTCGGTATCCCAATCCAGGTCAATCGGCTCTATCTCCGTGACAATGACCCTGCCCGTCAAATTTCCAAAAGGATCCTTGTCCTCGGTCTTATCACTATAGTAGGCGTACTCACCGACCTCTCCGAAAGTGTATTCCCACTCACTATATGGGTCTATATCACCTGAGTCGAAAGTTCCATCCTCAGCGGTGACGGTATGGGTCGTATCATCATCGTTGTACCAGATTACGGTGGTATCGACCTCTATCTCTATTTCAGCGGGCGAAAACATCACGTTATCGCCATCCCTTATGATTTCGACCTCTTCAGGTTCACTTTGCCCCAAGAAGAAACTGCCGCCACCCGGGAGTTCGGCAACAGGGTCACCATAGTAGGGCACCATGTCACGGCTGTAGGTGGTGGCAAACATGTACATCGACATAATCATCTTTGTACCAGGACCTTCGGAGCCAACGTACATGGAAACCTCCATGACCTCGTTGGTCAAGGTGCAGTCCCCACTGGTGCACCCTGGACCCTGTCTCACTGACGTCATCCTGAGTGACATCTTGGCTTCACCATCTTCTGCCCCCATCTCCATGGGATCTCCCTCCATACTCATTTCCATGCCGAAAGTGGCCGTGAAAATCTGACTCGCGTCATCTTTCTGCATCCCGAGGACAATGTACATTTCTTCAGGCATTTCCTCCTCTTCATCATCTTCAGTGCCATTATCACCCCCCTCACCGCCTTCATCCATTTCTTCCACCATAGGTATCGGATTTATTTTCATTTCAGAGCCGAAGCGGTCAAAGTCATCCGACCACAGCGTGAAATCTTTCTGCTCCGTGAACAGATTGGCAAAGTCGTTGAACTCCTCGCTCGTCAGGCTCGCGTACAGGTAATAGCAGGAATCGTCGTCTATCGTCGCGTAGGGGTTGTAGTTAGCTGCGGCATCATCCGTGCAGCCAAGAACAGGGTCGGGGAAATTACAACTCCCGTCATCCACAGTTGCACTGGAATTGTAGTTATCAGCATCATCGTAGGTGCAACCTGAGAGGTATTCACATGAATCATCATCATACTCGGCGTACTGATTGTAATTAGTGGCTGTGTCATCCATGCAGCCGGTCACCGGTTCTGCAAATTCACAGGTTCCGTTATCTACCTGTGCAGACGAATCGTAGTTGTCGGCGTCCTCGTATGTGCAGCCAAGCAGGTACACGCATGAGTCGTCGGCATATTCAGCATACGAGTTGTAGTTGCTGGCTGCAGGGTCCATACATCCAACGACCGGATCGGCAAAAACACAGGAACCATCGTCTACCACGAATGAGGGATTGTAGTTTTCAGCGCCTTCGTACGTACAACCTTCAAGACCCAGATCACAGGAGCCATCGTCAATCTGCGCCTGGGGGTCCCAGTTCTCCGCCTCGGTGTAGGTACAGCCGGTACGGAGCTCCTCGTCTCCGGTCAAGGAGTCGAGGCAGCCCGCTAGCACGGGCGTCAGGCAAAGCATCAGGGCCACAAACAGGCTTTGGCGCATGGATTTCGGACATAGTCGCCATATATAAGCGCGTTTCACAAAATATTTTGAACGGGAATTATCGTATTAGCGTTAAATAGCGGTTATCTGGCTCCTGCTATACCGGGCTGGGCCGGGGAAAACGAGCATGGCAAACGACGACGAAGGCTGGGTTTCGCACGACAGCGGAAAGCCGCGCAAGCCTGTCGATGACGGAGAGGATGACTCGATTGAGCTCGACAGCAAGGAATACGAGGAGTGGCGCAGGGGCACCGACAACGATTCCTACATGTCCGACACGAAGTATTTCGGAGGTACGACATCGGACTACACGCCTGTAAGCAGTTCTGGCGACTCCGGAGATGATTCCAGCTCCGACCGGAACATAATCATCGTTGCCGTGGTAGTAGTCCTGCTACTGATTGGCAGCGGGTTGCTCGGTATCTACCTTTACGTCCAAGGCTCAGAGGATGTCGCCAGCTGGCCCACGGTGGAAGGCATGGTTTTGGAGACCTACTACGAGGATGGTTTTGACGAGGAGTGCACGGATGATAACGACGATAGTTACTACGATGACAACGAATGCACGGAAACCTTCTGGTGCGAGATTAAAGTCATCTACAACTTCACCGCTGATAGCCGTACCTACAATAACGCAGAAGATGTTTCCGGAGACTATGGTGAGAGCAGCTGCCAGGAAGAACTTGAAGGACGGTATGCAGTCAATGGCACAGTCACCATCCACTATAACCCTGACAAACCGGATGAAAATTACATCGTGAATGAGCCAAGTTCGGGGATAGCAATCGTATTTTGCGCCCTGCCAGTTATTATTATAATCATTATTCTAGCCGTCTTTTCCCAAATCCGCAGCGGCAACTTCGAGCCCGGGCGAATGATAGGATGGGGCAGATTTGGCGGGAGGTTAGGGGGTGGTTTCGGCCGCATGCGCTCACGCCGTGGGCGGTCTCCGGTAAGGCGCTCGCGTACCCGCACCACCCGGACCCGGTCCCGTAGAAAATAGACCATGAGATTTGATGTCGACAAGGACATTCGAGTCGCCAGGACGATTCCATCAGAGTTCTACCACAGCGAAGAGGTTTTCAGGAACCTGAAAAGTATGTTCAACAAGAGCTGGCAATTCGTGGGGAATACCGACCTCCTAGAAACCTGCAACGTCCATCCCGGGATTATCCTGGAGGGCATGCTTGACGAACCATACATACTGACGAAGGACCGGAGCAGGATCAAGTGCCTTTCAAACGTCTGCACCCACCGCGGCAATATCGTCTGCAAAGAAGCATGCGATACGAAAACCCTTGTCTGCGGCTATCACGGCAGGCAGTTCAGCGTGGACGGGGAACTCAAGTTCATGCCCGAGTTCGAGGATGTGGAGAATTATCCCGAGCCCAGCGACAAATTGCCCGAAATCGAGACTGGTTTCTGGGAAAATATGATATTCGTCATCAATGACAAGAAATGCGAACTTTCTGAGCTGACGGGACCCCTGGCAGACCGGATGGGGTGGTTGCCACTGGACAAATTCAGGTTCAAGCCAGAATTGTCAAGGAGCTACGAAATCAATGCGAACTGGGCGCTATACTGCGATAACTACCTGGAGGGTTTCCATATCCCGCACGTGCACAAGGAACTGAACAGGGAACTGGATTATGATGAGTACCACACCGAGGCTGTCGAAAATGTCGTGCTGCAAATCGGGATTGGGAAAGGCGATGAAGCTACTTTTGACCTTCCCGAAGGTCATCAGGACCAGGGGAAGAACATAGCTGCCTACTATTTCTTCCTCTTTCCGAATATGATGTTCAATTTCTATCCATGGGGGCTCTCGGTCAACGTTGTCGAACCGGTGGAACCAGCCAGGACCAGGATTCAGTACCTGACATACGTCTGGAAAGAGGAACTTCGGGGCAAGGGGGCCGGAAGTGACCTGGACAAGGTTGAACTGGAAGACGGGGAAATAGTCGAATCCGTGCAGAAGGGCGTCATATCGCAGTCATATGACCGGGGAAGATACTCTCCAGCCAGGGAAGCCGGGGTGCACCATTTCCACCTGCTCCTGCAGAAATTCTACGGATAGCTAGCGCCGCCATGGCCGGCGAGCCTCGGCCAGCCGGTCGAGTAGCCGCAGTGAGGCAGGATAGTGGCGCGGTGACGTGAGTCGCAGGTAGGGTAACGACGCCAGGAGCCGGCCGGTACCGGAAATCACGAATACCCAGTAGATGGCCTGCGCCGTGCTACCGAGATAGCCGTCGAGGAATCCAGCCAGATAACCGCCGGCCAGTGCGCCAATGAAGGTAGTAATCCCGATGCGGGTGTTGTAGTAGCTGAAGTATCCTGCCCGCTCACCACTGGGTGCCAGGTCCAGAATGAGCGTATTGGTCGATATCAGGAACGCACTGAAACAGGGGCCGAAAATAACCACCTGCAGGATGTAGTAGACCCACAGGTCCTGCCAGAGCACGTAGATGAACGGGAGCGCTGCAAAGCCAATACGGCTGATGAACATGACCTGCAGTGGCCCGACGCGGTCGACCAGGCGACCCATCAGCGGCTGGAACGCCATCTCGGCTGCTGCACCTAGTATCGAGAAAATTACCAGTTGCGTGTTGGTCGCGCCAATGACACGAATGAGCAGGACCGCAAACAGGGGCCAGATGAGCGACATCAGCAGGGTATAGACCATCTGGACTCGCACAAAACCCTGGAACGCGTCGGAGTGTGCGATGCGAGCCTGCTCGGTCTGCTGTTCGTCAGGTATGGCCCCGGGGTCCCGGTAGGGCACCCGCACCAGTATCAGGCCCCCCAGCGCGGTTGCGGTCGCAGCCATAACGAACAGGGGGCGAAAGCCGTCGGCGGTCTCGTTACCCGAATTGTACACGAACCAGAGCGCTACGAGCGAGCCAACCAGACCAGCCATGCCTCCCACTACGTGGAACCGGCTGAGCACCCTACCACGCCTGCCCGCTGGAATCCAGTCTCCCTGTAGCGCCGCCCAGGTTGGCTGTACGAGCGAGAGAGAGGCGGAATAGAGCACCAGTAGCACCAGTACCTCCTCGGGAGTCTGGGCTTCTGAGAGCAGCCAGAGGGCAAATCCCCCCAGGGCCGAACCAAGGATTATCCAGAAGGCCCGGTGCGCCCGGCGGTCAGATATCCAGCCCCAGAAGTGCTGCAGCGTGTTGGGAAGCAGGTTGTTGAGCGACTGCATCCACGCGAGCAGTTCGAACGAGGCGCCCAGTCGCACCGCAAAGTACCCGAAATAGGACATCGAGATGTCGGACGCGAAAGAACTGGTGGCGTGGTACACATAGAGCTCGCGTGGCCGCTCGATATCAGCGTCGCTCACTCGCGGAAGCTCGTTACGTCATCCAGTTTCTTCTTCTCGATTACCGGCACCTCGGCGTCATCGGCAGGGTAGCCAGTCACGAGAATCAGGAACGCGCGCTCGTTCTCGCCACGGCCAAGGATGTCGCGCAGGAACCCCATCGGGCTGGGCGTATGCGTCAATGTCGCCAGCCCGGCGCGGTGCAGCGCAGCGATCAGGAACCCGGTCGCGATTCCAACCGACTCCTGAACGTAGAAATTCTTTTTCTTGCTTCCATCCGGACTGACCCCCCAGATCTCGGCAAATACCACAATCAGCCACGGTGCGATTTCAAGGAACGGCTTGTGCTCGTCCGTACCCAGCACCGCCAACGCCTCGAGCCATTCGTCGGATGCTCGCCTGTGGTAGAGTTCGTATTCCTCCGCCTCGGCCGCCTTGCGGATACGTGACTTGGTTTCGGCGTCGCCGACGATGATGAAGTGCCATGGCTGCCTGTTGCCGCCGCTCGGCGCCGAGTTGGCCGCACGCAGGCACTCCTCAATGAGCGTGCGCGGTACCGCCCGGTCCGTGAAGTGGCGCACCGTGCGGCGGCGGCGCAGGTCGGCGACGAAATCACTGACGCGCGCCTGCATCTCCTCCAGCGGCAGTTCGCGGAAGTCGAGCGGCTGCATTTCCGGCGTGGTCACGCGCAGCGAGTGGTGGCGGTTATTACTATTCAGCGCCCGAATGGCGAGCAGCCGGTAGCACAACAGCACCAGTCACCACAGCCCCCGGGTCAGCCGCGCGGGAAACTGCCACTTAATGAGGCACAGCGACTCGCGCTCACGGCTCGGGCTGGCAGCCACAGCACTGGCCAACGGTGGTGCAGTGTGGGTAGCATGGAGACGTGGTGGACCGGCCGGGATTTGAACCCGGGGCCTCCTGCTTGCAAAGCAGGCGATCTTCCAGGCTGATCTACCGGCCCACGTGGGCCGGTATTTGGGGCGGTTTTTAGGGGCTCCGCTAAACCAGATGGCACGCAACCGCGCACCCATCGCCCTCGCGCAGCTCCGGATATTCCACACTGCAGCGGTCGACTGCGATGGGGCAGCGCGGGTGGAAGTGACAGCCGCTGGGGGGTGCGGCGGGCGACGGGACGTCGCCCTCAAGCACGATACGCGCCTGTCGTCTTGCGGGGTCCAGCTCGGGGGTGGCGCTGACCAGCGCCTGCGAGTAGGGATGGCGCGGGTTGGCGAAGAGCTGCGCGGCGTCCGCCTCCTCGACGACGCGGCCGAGATACATCACGGCGACGCGGTCACACATGTGCTTTACGACAGCGAGGTCGTGCGAGATGAAGAGGAAGCTAAGGCCGAGGCGGCGTTGCAGCTGCTGGAGCAGGTTGAGGATTTGCGCCTGCACGCTGACGTCAAGCGCGCTGGTCGGCTCGTCGAGCACCAGCAGCTGCGGCTCCAGCGCCAGTGCGCGCGCAATCACGATGCGCTGCCGCTGCCCACCGGAGAACTGGTGCGGGAAGCGGTAGAGGTGGTCGGGGTTGAGGCCGACCAACTCGAGCAGCTCGCGCGCGCGGTCGCGCAGCCCCCGCGTCTGGCCGTGGATTACCAGCGGCTCGGTGACGAGGTCCTTGACCAGCATGCGCGGGTTCAGCGCCCCCAACGGGTCCTGGAACACGACGCCGATGCGCCGGCGCAGCCGCCGCAAGTCGCTCAGCCGCAGCTCTTCCAGCCGGTCCCCTACCAGGCCATCCGCCAGCGCCGGTCCCAGTTCAACCGAACCGGCGGTCGGCGCCTCGAGACCCAGCAGCGTCCGCGCCAGCGTGGTCTTGCCGCAGCCGCTCTCGCCGACGATACCGAGCGTCTTCCCTTCGGGCAGCGTCAGCGTAACGCCGTCAAGCGCACGGACCTGCCCCTCGACGCGGCCGAGGAAATCCCGGATGGGGAAATGCTTCGCCAGCCCGTGCGTGCGCAGTATCATGGCTCGACCTCGTGGCACGCCACCTGTCGCGTGTCGCCGCGCAGCTCCGGCGCCTCCGCCCGGCAGCGGTCGACCGCCAGCGGGCAGCGCGGGTGGAAGCGGCAGCCGGACGGCGGCGCGAGCAGATCAGGCACGCGTCCAGGCACTGGTGCCAGTGTTTCGCTGGCGCCCGGGAGCGCCGCCAGCAACCCCTGCGTGTAGGGGTGCTTCGGGTCGCTGAATAGCTCCTCGACGGGGGCAGTCTCGACAATCGTCCCAGCATACATCACGGCGACGCGGTCGCACAGCTCCGCCACGACACCAAGGTCGTGTGTGATGAGCAGCACCGTCAGCCCTGCCTCCTGCTTCAGCTGCCGCAGCAGTTGCAGGACCTGGCTCTGGATGGTGACGTCGAGCGCCGTCGTCGGCTCGTCAGCAATCAGCATCTTCGGCCGCCCCGCGAGCGCCATCGCAATCATCACCCGCTGCTGCATGCCCCCCGAAAGCTCGTGCGGGAACGCGCGCATAGCGCCGACGGGGTCGGGCATCCGCACCTCTCCCAGCACTTCCTCGACGCGCGCGGCGACCGCCTCCGCGTCGGGCAGGTCATCATGCAGCCAGACCGACTCGGCAATCTGGTCGCCGACGCGCATCACCGGGTTGAGCGCCGAGAGCGGGTCCTGGAATATCATCGCGATTTCGCCGCCGCGCACTTCGCGCATCCGCGATTCGCTCGCATCGAGCAGCGACTCGCCGGCGAGGGTGATGCGGCCGGAGTGGACGCGGCCGGTCGAGGGGAGCAGCCGCAGCGTCGAATAGGTGGTGACCGACTTGCCGCAGCCGGTCTCGCCGACCAGCCCGAAGATTTCGCCTTCGCGCACCTCGAAACTGACCCCTTCGAGCGCGCGCACGACGCCGTCGTAAGTGTGGAAGCGAGTGACGAGGTTCTCGACGCGTAGCATCATTTCCTCTGCCGCGGGTCAAGGATATCCCGCAGTCCGTCACCAAGCAGGTAGAATGCCATCGCCCAGAGCGCAATCGCCAGTCCCGGGAAGAAGAACGCCCACCAGTCGCCAGCCAGAAGGTGCTCCTGCCCGTAGCCGACCAGCTTGCCCCACTCGGCTAGGTCGGGGCCGCCGCCGAAGCCGAGGAAGCCCAGCCCCGCCAGCACCAGCACGATTGACCCCATGTCCATCGTCGCGGCGATGACAACCGGCGTCAGGCAGTTAGGCAGTACGTGCCGGAAGATTATGCGGAAGTCGCTCGCGCCGGCGGCGCGCGCCGCCTCGACGTATGGCAGGTTGCGGACGCTGAGCGCCTGCGCCCGCACGATGCGCGTGAAACCGGGCCACCAGACGATTATCAGCGCATACATCAAGTATTCAATCGAGGGATTATTCGTCACTGCCACAATCGCCAGCGCCAGTATCAGCCCCGGAATTGCAAGGAAGACATCGGTGATGCGCATCATGATTTCGTCGACGCGCCCGCCGTAGTAGCCCGAAATTACCCCCAGCACGACGGCGATGAAGGTGCCGCTGATGACCACCTTCAGCGCCACGTCGAGTGAGGTGCGGCTGCCCCAGATGATGCCGTACCAGATGTCGTAGCCCTTGCTGGTCGAGCCGAGGATGTAGCCGTCGGCTTCGCCCCGCTCGCCAGTGCAGGACCAGTAGCAGGGCGGCTGCAGGTCGTGGTTGAACTCGAAGTGCTCAACCATGCGGTCGGCGTCGCGCTGCCCCGGCTCGAGCGGCGCCAGGAATGGCGCCATGAGCGCGACCAGCAAGATGGCGAGCGCGATGAATAGCCCCAGCAGCGCCAGCGGGTTACGCCGCAGCTGGTACGCCATGCGCCGCAGCTCTGCCCGGCGTGGCGGGATTTCGGCAACAAAATCCCGCCAGTTGAGCGCCAGCCGTACCAGCAGGAACAGCACGAACAGCAGTACCATCTCAGTCGCGTAGCCCCGGAAAATTCCGAGGACCGCCAGCACGGTCCCGGTCGCCAGTAGCGGCACCCACAGGTATTCCCGCAACTGTGCCAGGAAGTCTGCGCGGTCGCGCCTCAGCCGCCAGCCCAGCCCCACCAGCGCACCGAGCAGCAGCGCATAGAGCAGCAGCTTGCCCAAACCGAGGCCGAGGTCTACGCTTATCCAGGTGACCCCGACCAGCAGGATGGCCATCCCGGCGATGAACCACTCGGCGAGCCCGACGTCGCCGCTCAGCTCAACGCGCGGGTCGAGCCAGGCGTAGGCAACGTCGACGACGAGATTAGCGAGCACGTAGAGCATCCCGGCGAAGAGCGTGTAGCCCAGGATAGCAGCAGTGTCGAGGTTGCGCATCGCCGTGATAGCCCATAACCCCAGCCCGGGCCATTGCCAGACTGTCTCGGTCAGCACCGAGCCATTGAGCAGTCCGCCGAACGCGAGGCCGAGCAGCGTCACGGTCGGAATCATGGCGTTGCGCGCAGCGTGGTTGACGACCACCTTGTGCTCGGGCAACCCTTTGGCGCGCGCGGTGCGCACGTAATCCTGCTCGAGCACGTCGAGCATGCTCCCGCGCATTAGCCGGATGGTGGTCGCCATGGAGGCATACGCCAGTGTTGTTGCCGGCAGCAGCATATGCATCAGCGCGTCCTTGAAATGAATCCATGAGCCCGCCAACAACGCGTCGACCAGCAACAACCCCGTGCGTTGCTCAATCGGGTCTTCTAAATCCCACAGGATGGCGTCGTAGCGGTAGCCCAGTGGCAGCTGCGTCGCGTCGCCCCACTGGAAGGCAAGAAAATATTTCAGTATCAGTGCGAACCAGAAAATAGGCACCGCCGAGCCGAAGAGCGCGAAGAGTCGAATCCAGTGGTCCTCCCAGCGATTATGCTTGACGCTGGAGAAAATGCCGAGCGGCAAGGCTGTCAGCACCGCGACGGCGAATGCTAACAACGAAAGTTCGAGAGTCGCAGCAAATTTCAACACGATGGCATCCGACACCGGTTGGTTGATGGTCTGCGAGTAGCCCCATTCGCCGTGGAGCAGGTTGTTGATATAGGTGAAGTAGCGGACCGAGAGCGACTTGTCGAGGTTGTGCAGCTTGCGCAGTTCCTCAATCTGCTCGGGGGTCGATTTCTCGGTGACGTAGGGCGCGACCGGGTCGCCCATCAGGTTCGAGAGCGAGAAGGTGATGAGCGTCACCCCCAACATCACCGGGATGGTGAAAGCCAGCCTCCGCAACACGTATTGCCACAGCTTCACGGCAGCGGCAGGCAGCCGCCGCTAAAAACCGCTCAGCCCTTGCTCAGCGAGTAGTAGTAGGTGCCGCCATACATCGGGTTTGAATACCAGCCATCGACCCAGTCGCGCTCAACGTGGAAAGTGATGCCCTGATGGGTCCAGATGTAGATAGCCTCCTCGTGCTCTAGGTCGATTATGTCGGCGTAGAGCAGGATGCGGGTCGCGTCATCGGTCTCGCGCGCGGCGTCCATGATGAGCTGGTCCAGTTCATCATTCTGGTAGGAAAGATAGTACGGGAAGTGGCCGCTACTGTGCAGGAACGGCTGGACGTAGTCGTGCGGGTCGGCGTAGTCGGGCGCCCAGCCGAGGAAGAAGAGCGGCATCTCGGACTGGATGAACTTGTCGAGGTAGTCGGGCCACTCGAGCCCCTGTACCACAAGGTCGAACTTGGCGTTGAGCGACTCGATGTTGTTCTCGAGCATCAGCAGCCCGTTCTCACGCGCGGTGTTGCCCGAGTTGTAGTAGACCGTCAGCGTGAAGCCGGTGTCCCAGACATCAGCTTCCTTGAAGTAGTATTCAGCCTGCTCGAGGTCGAAATCGTATTCCGGGCCGTATTCGTTGTAGCCAAGCATCCCGGCCGGGACCGGTCCCTTGGGCTTGAGCGCGTGGTCGTCCAGTTCATCGGTGATGAACTGCTGGTAGGGGAACGCGTAGCAGAACGCCTTGCGGACGTTGATGTCGGCGAAGAAGTCGGACGAGGGGGCGGTCTGATCCCAATTCTGGATATCATGATTGAAGCCGATGAACCCCATGCTGAAGGTCGGCTGCCCCTCCATGATGCGGATGCCATCCTTGCCATCAATCTTGTCGCGGTCGGCAATCGGGACGTATGCAAAGTCGGCGTCACCTGCGAGCAGCTCCAAGATGCGCGAATCCTTGTCGTTGTTCTTCTTCATGTAGACGGTCTTGATGAAGCCGTCCGGGTAGCCCTGAGCCTTGCGCTCGGCGATTGACCAGCCGCCCCAGTAGTCGGGGTGGTATTCCATCAGCACATACTGGTCGGGAACCCACTTGACGAACTTGTACGGGCCGGTGCCCATGGCATCGCGCTCGATGTTTTCGCACGGGACGCCCTCGATGGGGGCGCCGCAGCCCCGGGAGGCAACCCAGTTCTGCGAGAGGATGGCGGCGGCGTTGTAGGCCATAATCGTATACTGGTCAATCTTCTGGATGCCGCTCTCGTTCAGGATTTCGGTATACATCCAGGCCGGGCCGTCGGCAAGGTTCATTACCACCAGCCGCTTTATCGAGAAGACGACATCGTCGGCCGTCAGCGTCGAACCGTCGTGGAATTTTACGTTCTGGCGAATATTGAAGGTATAGGTGAGCCCGTCAGGCGATATGCCGCCGTTGGCCTGCGTCGGAACCTCGGTCGCCAGCATTGGCTTCAGCTTGTCGGTCCGCTCGCGCTCATACCAGACCAGCGTCTCGTAGGCGTTCATGATGACCGCGCCTGAGGCGGTGTCGTAGGCGTGCGCCGGGTCCAATTCCTGCGGGTCAGTCGTAAACGTATCGGGATTCTTCACCTCGCCCGCTACCGTTTTTTCGCGGATGACGCGGATAGTGTAGACCGCACTGCTGGTGAGGCCGTTCTCGCCTGTGACGGTCAGTATGACCGGATAGTTGCCGGTGGTGCGGTCGCTGGTCAGCCCACCGCCGCTGCCGAAGACGTGGGTGGTCTCGACCCCGTTGCCGGTCGCCCCGTCGCCGAATTGCCACTGCCAGCCAGTGACCGCGCTGGTCGAGGCGCTTCCGTCGGACCAGCCCCACGAGGCGGCGCCCGAGAAGCGGACCGTGCTGCCCGGCTTGACTACCGAGGCGGAGGCGGAAATCATCGCTGTCGGCGGCGACGAACCGGAATCGCTGGTCTCCAGCGGCAGCACCGTGACGTAGGTCAGCCGGTGGTCGTTGTTGCCGACCGCGCCCTTGTCATCGGTGACCGCCAGCGCGACAATGTATTCGCCCGGCTGGAAGTATTTGTGCGTCACAATCTGGCCGGAACCGGACTGGCCGTCGCCATAGTCCCAGTTCCACGACTTGAGGGCGCCGTCCTCGTCCCACGACTGCGAGCCGTCGAGCTGGACTGTGTCGCCGACATTGACTACATTTGTGCCACCCGTAAGCGTGACGACCGACTGCGGGTTCTGGTTGGAACCGATGCCGCCGCCGGTGCCGAGGCAACCGGTGAGGAACAGCATCGTGACCATGATTGCTGCGAAGGGTTTTCGTTCGTACATTATCTCACCACCATCCCCGCTTGGCACGCGGGACAGGTGATGTTCAGCGGACGCGTCGGGTCGTTAATCTGGAGCCCGGCCTGGCAGGCAGGGCACTGGATGGTAACCGGCTGCGCGACCGGAGCTGCCGCAGCTGGGGCTGCGGCAGCTATCGCCGGAGCGGCAGGTGTCATCGCGGGCGGTGCAGCCATGGGCACAGCTGCGGGCGCAGCGGGCGCGTCCCAGTCATCTTCCGGGGCGCCGCCGCCACGCCAGGAGTTGAAGCCACCAAAGGCAACGAGCCCGAGGCCGAGCGCCGCGAGTCCCGCAAACGCCATTTCAGTCGTCGATGAGTAGCGCGGCGTAATCGCGTCGGCCGGCAGCGCGTTGGCGTTGGTCTCGTAGCCGGCGGGCGTCTCACCCGAGCCTATCTGGGCGACCTCGAAGGTAATCACGACCTTGGCGTCGAGCTTGAAGTCGTCGAGCAAATCGCCGTTGAAACGGAACGCGATGTCGGTGTCCGCAGCACCGATACTCGCGAGCCAAACGCGAGTCTGCCCCTCGTCAAGCTGGATGCGAGCAATCATGTCAACGATAGTGACCGAGTCGCCCACGTCGTAGTCGTTGAAGGTCTCGATATCACCCGAGCTGCTGATTTGCGCCGCGAACTCGTCGCCATCCGACGCGATCATCCCGGGGAAAATCAGGAATTCTCCCAGCAGCCCCAGCACCAGTAGCAGGGCGCCTCCAACCAGCAGCGGTCGCGCAACCATCCCCCCGCGAGATTCAAAAGCGATATAAGCCTGCGGTCGCCAATCCCGGTTACCGCCCTCGTCATCGGGAAATGGCCGTGCGGAGCTACCAGTTCCCGGCGTCCGGTCGGCGGCTCCGCTATTAGTAGCCGCCCGGAGGCGGAGCTGCGAAACTACTGTTCCCTTTCCACCAGGTCGGAGCCTTCGTAATCCACGTCGTTCACCAGACCTGAATTGACTGTTACGAAAATGGTGGCGTTGCCGGTTCGCTCGAATTCGCTCACCGCCAGCTTCAGTTCGCGCCATTCGTTGGCGCCGTTGTTGATGGCGCCGCCCGCAAGGTCGTCCTCGGTAATCACGTAAGTTGCGGAGCCGGCGGTCACGACGCACTCCTCTTCCTCGCAGTAGCCATTCTCGAGCTGCCACTCGACCCAGTCGTAGCTGAGGTTCGTCTGCGCCTCGCCCCAAGCCCGGGACTTGTATTTCGTGAGGGCAGACTCGAGGCTGGTTTCGAGGACGGGCGTCTGCGTATACTCCTCCGCATCAACCAACGCGAATTTCTGGATTGAGAAGCCGCTGTAGAGCGGAAAGATGTAGGCGTCCCGCACGGCGCCGGAATCTGTCATAATCGGGTAGAGGTAGCCCTCGTCAATCCGCAGCTGGCTGAAACCTTCGGCGCCGCTGGCGAGGTACGCGTCGACCTGGTCGATGGCAGTGTAAAGGTTAGCGAGCGACTTCGCCTCGCGGTTGTGGTACACCGCTTCCCCGCTGCGAGTGTCAACCAAGATGTAGCCCGCCAGCACGTCGGAGCTGAGCTGGGTCATTGGGATATACCAGTAGGTCTGCCCGTTGAGCACAATGAAGCGCGCCGAATCGGACGGGACGGAGAGGTGCGTTTTCGTGAACATGTGGTAGATGATGCCCTCCCGCCATTCGCCCCACAGTTTGGCCCAGTCCTCGACGTAGTAGTCGGGGTAGACTACCTCCAGCCAGGCCGGGATTTCCGGGTCGTCGACATCGTAGACTGCATGGTCGTCGATGTCACGGGCGTTGACTATCAGGATTTTCTCCAGCGTCACGACATCTCTAATGATGCCGCGCTGGCCGAGGTAGACAATCCAGAATGGGTTCTGTTCGTCGTCGATGTCAAAGCGCACCTGCACCTTGACCAGTTCCAGTGCGTAATCATCGAACAGGAGCTGGTCAATCCGGTTTGCCCAGCTAATTTGCGAGACGTGGACCGCGAAACCCTCGTCCGAACTCCGGACCGGGTCGAAGCCTTCGCTCGACATGTTGGCAGGGTCATTGGCGACAGTCACGTAGAACGGCACCTGCTTGCCCCCGGTCCATTTCCAGGCCTCGAACTTTGGTGCGTTGACCCAGACGAATTCGCCGTTGACCAGTGTGGGGTTGGTGTATTCCATCATTTCCCACTCCTCCGTGGTCAGCGAGGAGGCAGAATCACCGTACGAACGCACCAGATATTGCGTGGCGAGGTACCAGGAAATGACGCGCACCTCGTTGGGGTCAGTCAGGTAGTTGACAGGTGCGGCGGTGTTGTCGACACTCTCGTTCAGGTCGCTGAACATTGGGTTGAACTCCAGATTGCCCATCTGCGGGGTGATGTTTGCCGCCACCAACAGGATGATAATGCCAATTGCGACGAACGGGCGGATCCCGGCATACTGGAGGTGCCCCGTGACGTCGGCCGGGTCAGGGTTTCTGCCACGGATATACCCGACCGTGATGTAGCGAGTCGCGGTTCCCACCACCAGGAAAACGATTGAGAGTGACAGGATTCCCAGGATGGAGCCAGTCCAGCTCGCAAAGGTAAAGTCCTGGAATACCGCCCAGCCGACCAGCGCTACCGCCCAGAATATGCCACTAACGAGCGGAAAAAGGATGAAGCCGCTGACGCTGACGAAGCGGGCGTTTCGGAAGAATTCGGGGAGGTCAGAAAAGTCAGACCTGATTTTCGTGACGCCGAACCTGGCCCGGTCGTAACCGACAGGCGTCAGGCAGACGCAGAGCCAGAGCAGGAACCAAACTAGGTATTGCGACATGCCGCCCCCCGAGAAGACGAGTATTTAACTCTGTTTTAAAAAATATTGTTTTTGAAAGCGGCCGGTCGAGCAACGCTAAAAAGCGGCCGCGGCTCCCCGCGCGATGGAACAGTTCGCGGTCGCTTCGCCGCTCGGCTCGCTGGCGCTGACGCTTGACGGCGACGTGGTCACGCGGCTCGAGTTCCCCCGCACCCCACGCACTGGCGTGCCTGCGGTGGCCGCCGGCGGCGGACCGCGCTCGCCAGCGGGCGAGCGCGTCGCGTGGGCGCTCAGCGCGTATTTCGACGCCGGCGAACCGCCTGCGCTCATGCTGCGGCCGGGCGGCACCGCCTTCCAGCAGCGCGTCTGGGAAGCGCTGCGCGCGGTCCCGGCGGGCGAGACCGCCACCTACGGTGAGTTGGAGGCGCGGGCCGGGTCGCCCCGCGCCGCGCTTCCGGTGCTGATTCCATGCCACCGCGCGGTCGGCGCCAGCGGCCCGGGAGGATGGTCGGGGCTGCCGGGCGCGAAGGAGTGGTTGCTAGCGCACGAAGCGGACGCGATTAATCGCGCGGCGCCGTAAGGTAACCGCCGCGCCACGCAACCACCGCGACCGTGCCGCCCAGCGCCACCGCGAGGGCGAGGATTAGCGGCAGCAGGTCGCGTGCGCTTGACTCGGGGGTAAAGCCGTCAGCGACAAAATGGGTGTGCGGCGTCAGCGAGTGGAAGCCGCCGTTGCCGAGCGCGCGGACGAAGAGCGCGTGGTTGCCGCTGAACGCCAGTTCTTCCTCACTGAGCGTGATGGACCACGGGATGTAGGCGCCGGTCGGCTGTGGCAGTGCGACCGCGTAGTCGTGCACCTCGCGCCACGGCCCGTCATCGATGCGGTACTGCACCGCCGAGACGTTGCCGAGCCGCGCCCACGAGACGCCCTTGATGACAACGGAGTCGTTCGTGATGGTCTCGAGGATGTGCGCCTGCAGCTCGACATCGACGTTCTCGGGGTCTTCCAGCTTTATCGCCTCCTCGACCGCCAGCAGCGCGTCGACCATGCCCCAACCGAAATCGCGGTTCCAGAACGGATCCAGCTCGGGGTAGGTCGGCTCGCCGCGCGGCTCGGCGGTGGTGCGCAGGATTTCCCTGACCACAGCGGGGGTCAGGTTGCCGTTGACCTCTAGCAGCAGTGCCATCACCCCCGCCACCGACGGCGTCGCGTAACTGGTGCCGGAGCCACGGCCGGAGTAGCCATTGTTCGTAGCGTCACAGCGCGTCGGAGGAATCCTGTTCGTGCACGCCTCAGCCTGCACGATATTGCTGCCGGACGCGCTTATGTCGGGCTTCAGCTCGTCGTAGGGGTAGCCATCATTGTTGTCGCGCCGCGGGCCGCGGCTGCTGTAGCCGGCGATGGTGTCGTCGCCGCGCTCGATGGTGTTCTGGTCGTCGAGTGCACCGACCGTGACCGAGAGGCTCGACGAGCCCATCCCCGAGAGGCCATCGTTGTTGGGGCCGTCGTTGCCGGCGGCAACGCTGACGACGACGCCCGCCTCACTCAGTTCGTCGAGCCGCCGCGAGTGCATGTCGGTGCCGTCCGACCCCTCCGGGTCTTCCGAGATTATGCCCCACGAGAGCGAAACGATGTCGATGCCATGGTTCGCCTCGTCCGCACCAGCCCACAGATTATCGCGGTTATCGAGAACCCATTGCAGGCCGTTCATAGCCGACTCGTAGAATTCCTGCTCGAGAATCGAGTTCTCGAACGGTCCTGCGCCCAGCGCGGTGCCGATGCGCACGTCGACCAGCGATGCGTCGGGCGCGGCGCCCTGATAGTCGCTGAGCGTCCCGTCGGGCAGCAGCCCGGTGGAGGTCGCCATTCCCGAGCAGGCTGTGCCGTGCTGGTTCTTGTCGTCCGGGTTGAAACTGCCGTCGTCTTGCTGGCTCAACACACCGTAATCGCCGGAGCCGTCGCCGACAGTCAGGATACAGGCCTCGTCATCGGTGCAGACCGCGTCGAACCCCGCCACGAATTTCCCAGTCAGCCCCGGATGACCATCGTCGATACCCGTGTCGACAATCGCGATGTTGACCCCGCGGCCGGTGTAGCCCAGGTCCCACGCACCCATGGGGTAAGCAGTCGAATTTTTCGCCTTGATATTGGGCGTCTGCACATCGCCGTAGAACACGACCTTGCCATACGGCTCGACCATCACTACCCCCGGCAGCGACGCAGCCAGCGCGAAGCGCTCGGGAGCGACAGGGCCGAGCAGCACCGCGTCGGAGAGCAGCAGCCGCGGCTCGAAGCCCGCCAGCAGCAGCGACTCCAGCTCGCGCTCGCCCGGCTGGTATCCGTAGGAAACCCCGACAGCTGTGGACGCATCGCGCGTTTCGAGCCAGTCAACGATGCCGTTGCGGTCCGCGTCGCGCGACGTGCGCTCCCACCACGGTGCGACCGGCGGCGTGTCGCCGCCGGTCACTGGCGCTGACACCGTGGAAGCGGCTGGCGCAGCCGGTTCACTCGCCGCGGGCAACTGCAAGTTGCCCGCCAGCAGCAGCACTGCTAGCAGGATTGCCGCGAGTCGTCGCATTATGGCGGTGGAGCGTCGGCGGGTGATAAAGTTGGCGTCAGTCGCTGACGCGATAGACCGTGTCGCTGCGCCGCGCTCGCTACAGCCGCGCCGAGCAGTAGGGGCACATCGACCAGCCGGCATCCACTTCGCGGCCGCAGCCACTGCACTCACCGTGCGCGCGTTCGCGCTCCGCGGCGGGCGCCGACCACTGCCCCGGCGCGGGGGGCGGTGGCAGCGGGTCGGGCCACCACGCCACAAGGCCGAACGCCGCCAGTGCCACCAGGTAGGCGAGATATTCGACCAGTGCGCTCTCCGCCAGCAGAGTGTTGGCGAGCGCAAGGATGCCACCAAGCGTGAAGCTGGCGCGCAGCAGGCTCATGCGTCGGCGTAGAGCGACTCGATTTCCGCCGCCCAGTTCGCGGCGATGGGCTTGCGCTTGATTTTGAGCGTGGGAGTCAGCTCGCCGTCGTCGACGGTGAAGTCGCGTGGAAGGATGGCGAATTTCTTGACCTGCTCGGGGTTCGAGAATTTCTGGTTCAGCTCGTCCACCTGCGCCTGGATTTCAGCGCGGATGTCAGCCGAGCCGGTGTATTCCTCCAGCGGATGCCCCAGCTCCTCCAGCTTCGCCACCTGCTCGACCGGGTTCTTGGGTATTTCGAGCGGGTCCATCCCGAGCTTGTCGCGCATGATGGCGAAGGCGTCGAGCGTCAGCAGTGCCGAGCAGTACTTGCGCGCGTCGCCGACAAGAAAGCATTGCGACACCAGCGGCATCGACTTCATCGTCTCCTCGATAACCAGCGGCGCGATGTTCTTGCCGCCCGAGTTGACGTAAATTTCCTTCTTGCGACCGGTGATTTTCACGAAGCCGTCGCTGTCAATGGTTCCGACGTCGCCGGTGTAGAGCCAGCCGTCGCGGAGCACCGCGTCGGTCGCCTTCTGGTCCTTGTAGTAGCCTTTCATGACGTGCGGGCCGCGAATCAGCAGCTCGCCGTCGTCGGCCACCTTCATCTCGGTGCCGGGGAAGACTGGGCCGACGCTGCCGACACGGTTCTGCTCGGCGTAGTTGAGCGTCGCGCCCGCCGTGTTCTCGGTCATACCGTACCCCTCAAAGATGGGGATGCCGAGCGACTGGAACAGCTCCAGGATATCGGGATTGATGGGCGCCGCGCCAGTGACGGCGAAGCGGCACGTCTTCATCCCGATTTTCTTCTTGAGCGCCTTGCGGAAGATGCCCGAGAGCAGCGGCAGTTTGAGCCCGACACGCAGCAGCGCCTTGCCTTCGATAGCGGCCTTGACGTTGGAGTATATTTTCTCGTAGATGCGCGGGACGCCGATGAAGAGGTGCGGCTGCACCTCCTTGGCGAGGTCGACAACGTTGAGCGGGTTGTCTGCCACATACATGTGCATCGCCTTGTCGACCCAGTAGTGGTTGTCAATCAACTGGCCGAAAACGTGTGCCAGCGGCAGCCACGAAACATAGCGCTCACCCTGGGTGAACAGAAAGGCGAAGTCTGCCGCCTTGACCTCAAAATTCCAGTTGCCGTGCGTCAACTCGACGCCCTTGGGGTTGCCCGTTGTCCCGGAAGTGTAGATGAGCGCGCTCGTATCGGTGTCGGTCAGCGCGCCGACGCGCTCGTGGAGCGTCGCGGTCTCGACTCCGCTGCCGTGACCCATGAACGCATCCCAGGTCATCATCCGCTCGTGCTCTACTCCACCTACGCCCGGCAGCAGCACGAAGTGCTCGACCGCGGGCAGGCCGTCGATGACTTGCATCAGCCGGTGCTGCGGCATCTTGTCCTTGTCGCCAGCCGCCATCGGGTTGTCACCGACAAACAGCACTTTCGATCCCGAGTTGCCGGCAATCCACTCGACCTCCTCGGCCGACGAAGTGTGGTAGATGCCAACTCCGGCACCGCCCGCCATCTGCGCGGCGAGGTAGCCGCCATACCATTCGCGACGGTTGTAGCTGTAAATGCTCAGTTTATCGCCCGGCTCGAAGCCCAGCGCGACCAGCGACTTGGCGATGTCCATCACGAATTCAGTGACTTCGGACCAGGTCTCGGTCATCCAGTCGTCGCCTGACGGTGATGAAAGCGCCGGCTGGTCGGCGTACTTCATTGCGTTCTCGAGCAAACGGGAGGGAGTCGTGGAGGCCATGGGGGGCAACCGCTCAGGTATTAAACAACCTGCTCAGCCCGTATCGTCAGAGAGTGTGGCCGCAATTGCCACAGAACTTGAAATCGGGTTGCGCCGGCGTCCCGCAGCCAGCACAGCTGAATGAGAGTTTCTGGCCGCAGCCACCGCAGAACTGGAAGCCAGAGGGGTTGCCCGTCCCACAACTGCCGCAGGCGTTGCTATCGCCTCCTGCTCCGGTGACAGACTTTTTCTCCTGCTTGCGCGCCAGCGGCGCCTCCTGCGCGGCGGCATTGGCCTTGCCGATAGTTTCGAGGAATTCCTGATGCGACCCGTCGGCCAGCGCGCGCTTGGCAGCATAGAGCAGCTGCTCCGCCTCCTGTGTGTCGAGCCCCTCGCTACGCGCGCGCTCGACCTGCCGCTGCGACTGCCGCAGCAGTTTCGCGAGGAACGCCTCGATGCCGAGCATGGTGGCACCCCCCTTGCTGCTGCCGACCAACACGTGGCCGCCGCTGTGCTCCATGCGGCCGACAGGGCTGCCGTCAGGGAGCTCGAAGCTCCAGGCGCGGCGGCCGGACTTGGTAAAGACTGAGACCTTGCGCGGGCTCTCGCCGACGACGAGGAAGTCGGCGGTCGAGGCCATGTCAATCCAGAGCGGCTGGCGGTTGAAGTGGTATTCCCAGATGACGCGCGAATTCTTGACCGCAAAGTAGATGCGGTTGTCATCGGTCATGTAGCCGATGTAGTCGCCGTTGTTGCTGACGCACGCCTCGAGCACCTTGCCGGTGGTCTCGGTGCCCCACAGCACGTTCCCCTTCGCGTCGTAGAGGTAGATGTGCATGTAGTCGGTCCCGACGACGACGTAGTGGCCGTTGGCCGAGATGGCGACGTCGTTGATGCGAAAGTCGGTCCCGCCCGGCTGATGCTCCCAGAGCAGCTTGCCGGTGCGGTCGTAGGCCGAGAGGTTGCCCCGGCGGGTTCCGACAACGATGAGGTCAGCGCGGTTGGAGACACCAACCGCAGTCGCGGAGTGGCTGGTACTGCGAGACCATATTTCGCGTCCGCGCCGATCGAGGTAGTGGATGGAGTTGTCGCCGCTGGCGACCAGTATCGCGCGCGCGTTGCCGGCGAGCGAGATGTCGCGGATGTCGGGTATTTCTTGCTGCCGCCAGAGCTGCCGGCCGTCCGGCCCGAGGAACGTGACTCCGCTCTGCCGGCTACCGACGGCGCAGAACTCCCCCTCGCTGCCGATTGCCATGGCGGTAATTGGCGACTTGTCCCGGTATGTCCAGAGAGTGCGCGCCTCGGCCATGCAGCCTCGACGATGTGCTCCCGGTATTAAGCGGTTCCCGTCAGAGTACCAGCACCGCCGCAGCGACGGTCGTGGTCCAGAAACCATTCTCGCCAACGGTCGCGACCTGGTTCACTGAACGGGTGCGCACGATGCGGTTGTCGATGCTCCAGATTTCACGTTTTTCATCCCACGACGCGTCAGGGTCGAACTCGATACCGTAGGTAGTCGCGAGCATCTCGGCGGCGAGGTCCTCGACGTAATCCTCCATCTCCTGCTCGCCCATGCCGGTGGCGTGGTGCTCGGAGAGGTAACCATAGTGGTCGCGGTTACGCGGCACCGCGACGCCGACGCCGGAGCTGACAAGCGTCCCCGGCACGTTGCTGTCGCTGCGAGCCATGACGACCGGGACCACCTGCCCCGGCTGGAGCAATCCTGTTCCATCCACTAGCTCGACAAACTCGCAGCGCGGTGGCAGGATGGAGGAAACCGACACGAGGTTGTAGTACTCGATGCCCGCCTCGCGCAGCGCCAGCTCGAACGAGGCGAGCTTCTCGCGATGAGTGCCGGTGCCGCGAGTCAGAAAGAGCGAATGCGGTGTGAAGACTGAATGGGACACACAATTGCACTACCGGCGGTATTTATATAGGTCGTCTGAAGCCGGCCAACGGCCAGCAGTCCCTGCCGCCCCGCATGTTTGGCGATTGACGAAGTGGGATACGCTTATCGTTATATAGACCCTCTGGCTGCCGCCGCGTGGACGCCCAGCTGACTCGCCGTATGGCGGGTGAAATCGTGGTCTCGGACAGCCCCGGCGAGACGCTCCGTAAGTGGCGCGAAATCTTCCAGCTTTCACAGAAGCAGCTGGCGAGCCTCCTCGGGGTGAATCCGAGCGTGGTGTGCGATTTCGAGAAAGGCCGCCGCCGCTCGCCCGGTATCGGGACCGTGCGGCGGCTGGTCGAAACCATGGTGAGCTACGACCGCGCGCACGGCGGCCGCATCGTGACCAACATGGAGGGGCAGCAAGGCAACTCGGCCATCACCAGCATCCAGGAATTCGCCATCGGGCTGCCGATTACGAGCATCGTCGAGGCGGCTGGCGGCAAGGTGCTCTCCGGGGAGGAGGAACTGGAACGCCCCATCTACGGCTACACTATCGTTGATGCGCTACGCGCGATTACCACTTTCTCGGGCGCCAACTTCGGCCAGATGTACGGCTGGTCCAACGAGCGTGCGCTTTTCTTTACGGGAGTCAAGTTCGGCCGCTCGCCGATGATTGCGGTGCGGGCGCACCCGGTCAAGCCACGGATGGTCTGCTACATCCAGCCTGGCAGCGTTGACAAGCTGGCTGCCAAGCTGGCGGAAATGGAACGGATTGTACTCGTCAGTACTGAACTTTCCCTCGGGCAGGTTCAGGCAGGACTGGAAGAATTATGAATGGAATCGTAAGCTATGGCGCGTACATCCCGCGCTACAAGATTGAGACCAGCGAGATTGCCTCGGTGTGGGGCCAGGACGGCAGCGCCATGGCGCGCAACCTGAACGTCTACTCCAAGTCGGTCCCGGGGCCGGACGAGGACGTGATTACCATCGCGGTCGAGTGCGCCCGCACGGCGATGAAGCGCTGCGGCGTGACCGGCCAGCAGGTTGGCGCAATCTACACCGGCTCCGAGTCACATCCCTATGCGGTCAAGCCCAGTTCGACCGTCGTGGCGGAGGCGGTCTGCGCGACGCCCTACCTGACGGCGGCCGACTACGAGTTCGCCTGCAAGGCGGGGACCGCTGCCATCCAGACCTGCCTCGGGATGGTGGGCGACAAACAGATTGACTACGGTCTCGCGATTGGCGTCGACACCTCGCAGGCAGCGCCGGGCGACGCGCTAGAATATTCCGCCTCGGCGGGCGGCGGTGCGTTCCTAATCGGGCGCGACAAGGTGATTGCCGAAATCAACCACACCACTTCCTACACGACCGACACCCCCGACTTCTGGCGGCGCGAGGGGCAGCAATACCCGCGCCACGGCGGCCGCTTCACCGGCAAGCCAGCCTACTTCCGGCACGTCGCCAGCTGCGCGCAGCTGACTATGGAGATGGCGGGAACCGAGGCGAAGGACTACCAGTATATCGTCACCCACCAGCCCAACGGCAAGTTCCCGCTGCGGGTCGCCAAGGCGCTGGGCTTCACCCCCGAACAGGTTGAGACGGGACTGATGACGCCGCGCGTTGGCAACACCTACTCCGGCGCAGTCTTCCTTGGCCTCGCGGCGGTCTTTGATGTCGCGAAGCCGGGCGACCGCATCCTCTCCATCGCCTACGGCTCGGGCGCCGGCAGCGACGGGTTCGACATCACCATCACTGACCACATTGAGAACCTGGACCGCAGCGTTACCGTCGAGCAGATGATTAGCAGGATGAAAATAATCAACTATCCCACCTACGCCAAGTATCGCGGGAAAATCCACATGGGGTCGGGCGGATGAGGGAAGTCTCGATTATCGGCGCCGGCGTCACCAAGTTCGGCGAACTGTGGGACAAGTCGCTGCGCGAGCTCGGCTTGATGGCGGGGCTTGAGGCAATCCAGGACGCCGGCATCAGCAGCAACGACATCGACGCGCTCTACGTCGGCAACATGGCGGCCGGTTCGCTGGTGCAGCAGGAGCACGTCTCGGCACTGATTGCTGACTACTGCGCCATGGCTGGCACTCACGTCCCGTCGACGCGCATCGAGGGTGCCTCCGCCTCGGGCGGACTGGCGCTGCGGCAGGCCTACATGGCGGTCGCAGGCGGCTTCATCGACGTTGCGGTTGTTGGCGGCGCCGAGAAGATGACCGACGTCAGTGACTCGGAATCGGCGCACACGCTCTCGATGGGCGCCGACGAGGAGTGGGAGTCGCAGCAAGGCGCAACCTTTGCGTCGCTGCACGCGATGATGGCACAGGCGCACATGACCGAGTTCGGGACGACGCGCGAGATGCTCTCGGCCGTCGCTTCGAAAAACCACGGCCACGCGGCATTGAACCCGCAGGCGCAATTTCCCTTCCCAATCAAGCCAGAAGCGGTCTCCAGCTCGGGGCTGGTTTCCGACCCGCTGCGGATGCTCGACTGTGCGCCGCAGAGTGACGGCGGCGCAGCGGTCGTGCTCTGCGCCAGCGACCGCGCCAAGGAATTTTCGAAGAAGCCAGTCTCGATTATCGGCTCGGGGCAGGCGTCCGACACGCTCAGCCTGCACCACCGCGCCAGCCTGAGCCGCATGCCGGCCATCGGCGTCGCCGCCGAGCGGGCGTTCGCGCACGCCGGCCGCAAGGCGACCGACGTCAGCGTCGCCGAAATCCACGATAACTTCACCATCTCCGAACTGATAGCGCTCGAGGAAATCGGCCTTGCCGAGCGCGGCGCGGCCGGACAGCTGACGCTCGATGGTGCCACAGCCCTCGGTGGCGCCATCCCGGTCAACACCGGCGGCGGGCTGAAGGCGCGCGGCCACCCGCCCGGCGCAACCGGCGTCGCGCAGGCGGTCGAAATCGTGCAGCAGCTGCGCGGCACCGCCGGCGAGCGGCAGGTCAAGGGCGCGACGCTCGGGCTGCTCGAGAACCACGGCGGGACCGGCGCGACGGCAGTGGTCCACCTGCTGGAGATGAACTGATGGCAGTCCCCCGCTTCTGGCGCGAGATGCCGGTGCGCTACAACCTGATCGGTTCGCATTGCACCGGTTGCGACATGTATCACTACCCGCCGCGCGCGATGTGCTCCAGCTGCCACCGCGAGTCGCTCGGCAAGATGAAAGAGCACCAGTTCGCTGGCACCGGCCAGATAGTCGCGAACACCGTGGTCTACCAGCCGCAGCAGGGCTACGAGATGCACGGCCCCTACCCCATGGCAATGATTGAGATGGACGAAGGCGCACGCATAACGGCGCAGATTGTCGATGTCGCGCCCGAGATGGTGAAGCGCGGTATGCGCGTCAAGGCGGTCTTCCGCAAGCTGGGCGAGGACAGCGAGTCCGGCATCATCTACTACGGCACTAAGTTCACGCCGGTCGATGAGCCCGAGGAAGAGGACGAGGAATCGGCCGATTCGGTCGAAGCCGAGCTCTAGACCTTCCGCCAGTATTGCAGCACTTCGCGGCCGCGGCGCGGCTCGATTGAGTCTTCGGGGGCTTCCTCGCGGTCAAGCTGCCAGTGGAGCGAGAAGAGGGCGTGCAGCTCGCTGATGGTGACACCCCACGGCGGGCCGCCCTCGGCAAGCGGCTTATCGAGCGGGAAGAAGACCCCGACGAGCATCCCGCCCGGCTTCAGCAACTGCCACGCAACGCGGTCGTATTCGAAGCGGCGCAGCGGCGAGACAGCGCAGAAGCAAGTGTATTCCAGCAGGTAGTCGAACTGTCCGTGCAGCTCCCCGGGCAGGTCAAAGATATCCTCCTTGAGGACTGTCACCTCGGCGCCCGCCGCGAGCGCGTTGCGGCGCGCCGCGAGCACCGCCGGCTCGGCGAAATCGATGGCGGTGACGGTGAAGCCCGCCTTCGCGAAGGTGACTGCGTCCCAGCCGCGGCCGCAGCCAATGAGGCAGATGCGCCCCGGCTCGAGCTCCGCCGCGACGCGCTCGAACAGTGGCGTCGGCTGGCCTAGGTCCCACTGGTCTTCGCCGGCGTGATAGCAGGCCTCCCAGAAATCGGGGGTGCTGACAGGGTCCTCCACGCTCGGGCAAGGCCTGGTTTCAAAAAGCTTCCCGCAACGCTTTATCGCCCGCCCGGGTGGCGGCGGCATGACCGCCCTCAAGATGTGCACCAGCGCCGGCGACATCTCACTGAAGCTTTACGTGAACCGCGCCCCGCAGACCACGGCCAACTTCCTGAAGCTGGTCGACAAGGGGTTCTACAACGGGCTCCATTTCCACCGCGTCATCCGCGATTTCATGCTACAGGCGGGCTGCCCCCACTCGAAAGACCCGCGCAGCCGGCGCGCCGGGACCGGTGGCCCCGGCTGGCAAATCAAAGACGAGTTCAACACGACGCTGAAGCACGACCGACCGGGATTGCTGAGCATGGCCAACGCAGGGCCGAATACCGGCGGCAGCCAGTTCTTCCTGACAACCGTCGCGACCCCCTGGCTCGACGGCAAGCACGCCATCTTCGGCGAGGTTACTTCAGGGATGGACGTCGTGCGCAAGATCGAGGCGTGCAAGACTGGCGGGGGAGACCGACCGGCGAATCCAAAGCAGATTATCTCGGTGAAGCGGGACTAACCGTAGTCCTGTCCAGTGTACGGCACATCCAGATCCAGCTGCACGATGTAGAGCCCGCTAGTGATGCAACTCAGGTAGATGTAGCCTTTGTGGTATTCGGCGGTCCATAGGAACGGAATCCAGCCGAAGTCGTAGAAGGCTGAATCGAGTGGCTGGCCATCGGCGCCGTGCGGCAGGTAGTAGCCGACAGTTGCGGCAAAATGCAGGTCAGTCATGTTCTCTACAGGTGGCGCCATCAGCGTCTCCAGGTCGAGCACCCATAGTCCGGTGTGGTAGTTACCCATGTAGAGCCGGCCGTCCCAGCTGCCACCCATAGAAGTGTCGGTCTCGGGCGTCGTCGGGAACCAGGCGCTGTCGAGGTTGTGCGGACTGAAAATAAGCCACTCCTCGCCGCCGGGGATGTAGTGGTCTACCCCGAAAGGATTCTCCCAGTAGCTGAGCAGCTGCGGCTTGAAGCGCAGGTTGCCATTAACCATCTCGTACTCCGTGGTATCAAGAATGTATGTCAGCCCGGTGCCGACAGATGTCTCCAGGACCTCGGTCGCGCAGAAAGTGACGTGGCGCAGCTCGCTGCCGAGACCCAGGTGGCTGCCGTCGACCAGTACCGGGAAGGGCTCAACGTAGTGGATGTAGGAGGCGCGGCCGCCGTTGACGTTACCGGTCGTGCTGGAGTCGGGCTGCCCGTCATGGTCCAAGTCGGCAAAGTCCATCCACTGTCCGACCTCGGGCGCGCGCCATAGGCATCCTGCCTGCGTACCGCCAGCAGCGCGGCAGAGTGAAGCGTGC
>LWDU01041017.1_pt1 | contig 27929 bp, 24 predicted proteins | sample 727161 | NCBI WGS metagenome assembly LWDU01 (sample SAMN04566230, study PRJNA314399) | hydrothermal vent metagenome | isolation source: deep sea hydrothermal plume seawater | place: Mexico: Gulf of California, Guaymas Basin | collected 2004-07-11
GAGTCTTTGTTCTGGCGTAAAGCGTGTACGCGGCTTTCTAGTTGTATTGGTCATGTCGTATCCTATTGTGATATTAATAGGCTATCAAACCTGTACGCTATAATTATCACTGATAACTTACTCCCCCACATTCAGCATGCAATACGAAAATAATACTCTTTATTACATCTATGACCCCATGTGTAGCTGGTGCTATGCTTTTGAACAATCGTTACATTCTATAAAGATGCAACTGCCTACGCAGCTGAACTTCAAAACCATACTCGGAGGACTGGCTGCGGACACTGATACGCCGATGCCTGAGGCAAGCAAATCCATGATTCAACAGGCATGGCGACAAATAGAAAGCACTGTACCGCATATTCGATTTAATTTTAATTTCTGGTCAGACATCAATATACCTTATCGCTCAACCTACCCTGCTTGCCGAGCAATACTTGCCACTGAAAATCAATCTCCCGACCTGACTGAGGCAATGCGCAAGATGATACAGCAGGCATATTATCAAGATGCAAAAAACCCCTCATTAGAAGCAACACTGGTTGCCTGCGCAGTACAATTAGCATTAGATATAGATCAATTTATTCTTGATCTCCACAGCCCTGAAATCAATCAACAACTTCAGCAGCATATACTGCTATCTAGACTGATGCAGGCCACTTCCTTTCCCTCATTACGCCTTATCCTGAAAGAAGAGATATACACTCTGCCACTGAATTACACCAACACTGCTGTGACTATAGATCAGCTCAATAAGCTCTTGGGACAACATCTAAAAACCAATATTGAGTCCCCCTGCATCCGTCAGTGCAACCTGGACGAACAGGATGTTTGCTTAGGCTGCTTTCGATCAATGGATGAGGTGACAGGCTGGGCATACGCTAGCGAAGCTAAGAAAACAGCGATTTTAAGCCAAGCACAGCAACGTAAAAAACTATATAATAAAAAACTAATGTAATATTAATCACAACCACTATGACCTCACTACTCAACTGCGTAGAAATTCCTGCTGTTTCAACCCCTAAATACTCAATTATCTGGCTGCACGGCCTGGGTGCAGATGGTCATGATTTTGAAAGTATCGTTCCTGAACTGTCACTGAATAACATGGAACATATCAATTTTATTTTCCCTAATGCGCCCGTTCAGGCGGTTACTATTAATGGCGGCATGAAAATGCGCTCCTGGTATGACATACTCGAAGCATCTCTGGATCGAACCGTCGCCATCGATGATATTTATCAATCCTCTACTTTGCTGGACCTGCTTATTCAGCAACAAATTGACCAAGGTATTAAAGCAGAAAATATCTTGCTGGCCGGCTTTTCTCAAGGTGGTGTGATTGCCTTGCACTCGGGCTTACGCTACCCACATAAATTAGCAGGTATTATGGCCTTATCTACCTATATGCCGACGACAGAGCAGCTTAAAACAGAACGCTCGGAGGTGAATAATGCAATCGCTATTTTTATGGCACATGGCACGATGGATCCAGTTGTCTACCCCCAGATTGCTAAAGATTCTTTTAGCCGATTAAAGTCTATGGGCTACCCAATCAGCTGGCATGAATACCCCATGCAACATTCGTTTTGTCTGGAAGAAATTAATGATATTTCAGCCTTTATTAATCGTGTTTTTTAACTAGAGTGTGGTTAATACCTTTTGTAGACCGGACTTCATCCGCTAATGACTACAGCAGCAATTTAAATAGTCGGGCTAAAGTCCGCTCTACATTTGCCCAAGCAAAGCCTGGAAACCAAAACCCACTTTAAATACGCCTATGTCATTTATCAAAGATCTTACCCCGCGCCGTTTCTTTCCTATCGCACTGCTTGTCTGCCTGGCTCTTGCTATTGCTCTGGTTAAATTACAACCCAAAATGGAGCATGAACCCAGCGCAGCATTGATAACGCCGGTTAATGTCATAGCAGTCAAACCTTACCTTGTTCATCCTGCGATACTTGGCTATGGTACTGTTGAACCCGATATATTGCTGAAATCTAAATCTGAAGTTGCCGGTAAAATTACTTACGTCCACCCGCAATTACGCAATGGAGCCATTTTACCTAAAGATACCGTTATCATTCGTATCGAACAGGATGATTACCAGTTAGCATTACAACAAGCCGAGGCCACTGCCACCAGTCACCGCGCCCAATTAAGGGAAGTTGAATTACAAACGAAGAACTTACAAACCGAACTGAATATCGTTCAGAAAAAACTTAACCTGGCCAAACTGGAATTATCCCGCATCCAGTCTTTAGTTAAAAAACAATCTATATCAAAATCCAGCCGTGATACCCAGCAGGTCAATGTCTTAAAATTACAGCAGGAAGTACAAAAACTAAAACATCAAATATTAACCGTTCCAGAGCAAATTGCTAATGCAGAAGCAGCCCTGGCCAATTCAGAATCTTTAGTCACAACCCAACAGCGCAATCTTGATCGTACGATCATTACCCTTCCTTTTAACGCCAGGATTTCACAACGTGCCATCGATGAAAATCAATATATCAGTCAAGGTGCTTTGCTCTATAGCGCGCAAACAATCAATAAAATCCTGATCAACGGTCAATTTTCCCTACAGCACTTTAGATCTCTGGCAAAAGATTTTATAGGCAGCGAAGCTCTGCTTAAAAAAGCGTTTTTATCGGGATTTTCTAGCGAGCTTTTTAAACAGTTAGGTCTTAGTGCCAAAGTACGTCTTGCTGATAACGTTTCCCCTTTCTGGCAGGCAAATGTAGAGCGCATTGCTAGCCAGCTTGATCCTGACACCCGCACTTTGGGGGTTATCGTCAGTGTTGACAACCCTTATGCGCAAATTATTCCAGGCACTAAGCCGCCTTTAATACAAGGTATGTATACGGAGATTGTCTTACAGGGTAGAGCCAAGACTTTTTATGTGGTCCCTCGCGATGCACTGCATGAAAATGAAATTTTTGTCGTCAATAAACAAAACCAGTTAGAGCGCCGCTCGGTCGAAAACACTCAGGTACAAGGCAAAATGGTATTGCTAAGCACGGGCTTGCAAGAGGGAGAAAAACTTATTGTCTCCGATGTATTTCCGGCGATTCCAGGCATGCAAGTTAAAATGTTTGAGGAGCCGGCATTACAGCAATCGATTGCAGATTGGGTGCAGGAGCAATAACATGATTCGTTATTTTATCCTGCATCCCACAGCGGCCAATTTACTCATGGGTTTGCTTATAATTATGGGTCTGGTCACACTGCCAACACTTAAACGCGAAACCTTTCCTGAAATAGAGCACTATGAAATTGAAGTAAAAGTAGTCTACCCCGGTGCATCCCCGCGCGAAATTGAGCAGAAAATTTGTAAGCCAATAGAAAATACTATCGATGGCACGAGCTTTATAGACGAAATACGCTGTGAATCACGCCAGTCTATGGCTATCGCCACCATCAAAATGCAGGAACAGGGAGATTTTGTCCAGTTTAATAATGATATTAGAAGCGCAATTGATGAGGTCGAAAACTTTCCGGATGATAGCGAAGAGCCAATTATTAAAGAACTCGGTCGCACTCAGGATGTAGTGACGGTTGCGCTCAGCGCCAATATTCCGAAGCCGGAATTAAAAGACCTGGCTGAAAGCATAAAGGAGCGTATGTTACGCGTACCGGGTATTCCACTGGTCAGTATCGAAGGCTTTTCCAAACGTCAGTTCCAGATACAACTGGCACAAGAAAAGTTACGTCTATACGGCCTTAGTCTGCAAGCCGTTGCCAATATTATCGGCCAGCAAAATCTGGATTTACCTACCGGAGAAATTCAAACTGCTGATCGTGACTATCAAATTCGCTTTAATGATGAACGCCGCTCACCGACCGAGTTAAAAGATCTGGTAATTATCACCGGTGAACAGGGGAATGAGGTGCGTTTAGGCGATATTGCTACGATTATTGACAGTTTTGAAAAAGCTGAGGAGTTGGCAACCTATAATAATATGCCTACGGCTTTTCTAAAAATTCGTAAAAATTCTCAGGACGACAGCTTAGGTGTCTTAGAGCAAGTAAGAGAATTTATTGCCCAAGAACAACAAGCCCTCCCTGAGCAGGTTTATTTTAATCTAACGCAAGACTTTACTAGTGTCGTTGAAGACCGTATCGCACTGCTAGTAAGCAATGCCTGGCAAGGTTTATTACTGGTATTCGCTGTCATGTGGCTGTTTTTTGGCACGCGCTATGCTTTCTGGGTAGTGATGGGCTTACCCGTGTCATTTTTAGCCAGTGCCTTTATCTTGGTACAGTTCGGCATTAGCGTGAATATGCTTTCCATGGTCGCCCTATTACTGGCTCTAGGTATTCTAATGGATGATGCTATTGTCATTAGCGAAAGCATCGGTAAGCATATTTCCTTAGGTAAGACGCCCGTTCAAGCGACCATTGATGGCACGATGGCAGTGAAAAATGGAGTACTCTCATCTTATGTCACTACCCTATGCGTTTTCACTGGCTTGCTATTTCTATCCGGTGATATTGGGCAATTACTGTTTACCATACCTGCGGTATTAATTTCCGTCATTACTATTTCATTGGTAGAAGCCTTTTTGATTCTGCCACATCACTTGCAACACTCATTACAACACGCATCCGCTCAACCTATCTCAAAAGTGCGTCAGCGCTTTAGTTTTTACTTTGAAAAACTTCATCTCAAAGTTAATGGCTGGGTAAAAACTCTGATTATCTACCGCTATTTATTTCTGGGCTCGGTTGTTGGCGTGTTTATTTTATCCGTCAGTTTATTAGTCTCAGGGGTGGTCAAATTTTCTGCCTTTCCCAATGTTGAAGGCGATCTGCTACAAGCCAGGGTACTGATGCCAGTCGGTACTTCATTAGCAAAAACCCAGCAAACCATTACTAAAGTCACGAATAGTATTCAAGCGGTTAATAGCAGCTATCAAAAAAACTATCACACCCCATTGGTACGAGGCATGACAGTGCATTATGCTAAAAATGTTGATGCTTTTGAGGGAGGTGCACATCTGGCTACCGTCAGCGTTGACCTGTTAACTTCCGAGCAACGTAAACAGTCAATTAATCAAATTGCCGAACAGTGGCGAAAAAATCTCGGTGTAATCCCTGAAGCTTTAAATATAGCCATTAAAGAACCTATAATTAGCCCGGCTGGACGCGCTATTTATATACGCTTACAGAGTGATGACCTCGCCCGACTTTCAGAGGCCTCACATCAACTGCAAAACTGGTTAGCGGGTTATCCTGGTGTCAGCAACCTAATGGACGATCTGCGCCCCGGCAAACCCGAGTTTACCTTAAACCTGAAACCAGGCGCTTTTGCCCTCGGTTTAACGGCACAAGAGATAGCCACACAATTACGCGCCGCTTATCAGGGGATTGAAGTGCTAGAAACATCAATCAACCTGGAAACCTATGAAGTCATTGTTCAGCTGGATGATGCCTCCAAAGACGAGCTAGCAGACTTTGATTATTTCCCCATTACTCATCCGGTATCGGGGCATATTATCCCGCTGGTAAATATCGCTGAAATCAGTCCGACACGGGACTTCTCGCGTATTCAACGTATTAATGCACAACGTGCAGTCACTATTTATGGCGATATTGATGCAGAAGTCAATAATACTCAGGCCATTTTTCAGGATCTGCAAAAAACATTTCTGCCCGAATTCAAACAGCAATATCCTGATATCAGCATCCAGTTTGAAGGCGAGGTAAAGGAGGGTCCACTGACACGTAATTCTATGAAAAAAAGCATGCTGTTGGGGCTTATCGGAATTTTTGCCTTATTAAGCTTACAGTTTCGCTCTTATTCCGAACCCATTTTAGTCATGGCAAATATCCCCCTAGCATTTATTGGTGTTATCTTCGGACACTTGATTATGGGGCTGGATATTACCATGCCTTCTTTATTGGGCTTTGTTTCTTTGGCGGGTATTGTAGTCAACGATTCAATTCTGTTAGTCGAGTTCGTGAAACAACATATCAATACAGGCATGACGCCCGATCAAGCCGCCGCAAAAGCAAGTAGTGAACGCTTTAGAGCAGTCGTTTTAACTTCCTTAACAACAATTGTAGGCTTAACACCCTTATTATTTGAACAAAGCCCCCAGGCACAAATTTTAATTCCACTGGCAACCAGTATAGTATTTGGCATACTCAGTTCTACTTTGCTGGTACTGTTTGTCGTGCCGTGTTTGTATACCATTTTGGAAGATTTAGGGATGGTACAAATCAAAAGTAATAGCGCTATCTTGAAGTAAACAAAACCCAATTATTGGATTTTAGATGCCAGCCATAGAGAGCGTGCACGAGGACTGGTAGCCCCAGAAGGAGGTAAGACCGTTGTTTTGTCGGAATCGGAGCGCTAGCGTAGGTGGAGACAACATAAAAGGCATTCCGAAACACCACCCAGTCATTTGAGGGAGTGTTACGAAGCCAGCGCCAAGTTTACGATGGTAGTGGCGAAGTGGCACGTACGCAGGACGTCTGGGGCGCCGAGGGCATTCGCGGTCGCGTTAAGTTTTTGCTGCTTGGGCTGGGATGCCCAAAACAAGCAGCAAAAATAGCGAAGGCCATAAAATACTAATACTAACAATACTTTAAAAATTCTCACCCGAGTGCCTTTTCCGTGCTTTTTTAATAAAAAGCGCAAAAAGTAAGCTAAAAATTAATGCCCAATGCTTTTGATAATATAGGCACTTCACACATCAATAGTATACCCCTAATTCTTATTCAGGATACTTCCTCTGCGAGCTACTAACGCCTATTAAACAACTGCGGCGACTTAGGTTGTTCCTTTTCCTGTAAACAGTGATAAGCAGCACTTTCAAAACGAATCCTTAAGGATTGTGTAGTCTTCTTTTCTTTGAGGAATTTTTCGGCTTCTATGGCCGTTAAGTCTTTCATCATAAAAGTCGCTACACACATACAGGGCTTGGCAAAGCGCTTTCTGTCATTGTCTTTATTGATCGAATTTTTGACTTCTCTGTCCACACACTCAGCGGCAAACTCATGCTCAAATACATGCTTCTGGATATCTGTCACTTCTGCTTCATGTGAGTGATCCCATGGATTATGGGCTTTAGAAGCTTGCTGCTTTGGCTCGTCGTCAGAGCAGCCTGTAAGTATGAGTGCTAGAGCAGCACTCAAAAGAATAGTTTGTAATGTAAGTTTGCTTTTATTATTCATATGCATCAAAAAAATCGAGTGTACAAATTACTGGTGTGAAAACACCAGACTAAAGGTAACGGGAACTGCCGTATTAATGCTTTTTAATTTTGCTATTTCACGCAGTGCGATAACACCGTTTAACAGGTCAAAGTTTTTTAAATAGATAATCACCGGCTTTCTGGAAAAAACCATTAGCTTATTATGATTTAATGAAGTAACTTGCAGCTCTACCGGTAGAGTCTGCTTTACTCCGTGAATTTCTATTGTTGCCTGTTCTCTCAGCGTTTTTGTTTGTCCAATTTTCATCTGCTTCAGATCAGATTTTCTTAAATCTATCGTAACTGTTGCAGTGGGAAATTTAACGATATCAAAAAATAATTCTTTAATACGCTGATCTCTGATTTCTATACCCGTATTAACACTGCCTAAATCAATCGTCATGCTGACTTTGGTATCGTAGATATGTCCTTCAAACTTTTTAAATGATTGTATTTCAGTCTTGCTAGAATTCTTGGTGGTCGTAAAATTGAGTGTAGATGCTTTATTATTTAATTGCCACTGCCCCGGATGAGTCGTCGTGACAAAACTTAACTTTGCGACAGCGATATTTGATAGTAGTAACAAGCTTAAAAAAACCATTCTTTTCATCTGTGTCTCCATTATTAAGTTTTAATACTGCGCACTACCAAAGTCATACGCAGTATATTATATTTTTTGAGCGGTGAAAATACCATATTCTACCAGTTTATTCTGAAATAAATGCTGTTGCGCTAAACCCACCTTAAAATTAGCTGTCTGGGTTTCGCTACGCAATCCTAACCACTGACTAATTTTTTGCACCGGTTGTAAGCGTTTGGTTACTTTATACATATAGTCAGCTGAAGGTAAGGTCTGTTCGGTAATATCATCGTAATGAATATTGGCAAAACCCTGCGCATTAAGTAATTGTGTGAATTCTTCGCGTAGACACAAATTAGGTACCGCCCAGCCATCCAGGCAATCAACCATGGCAGGCCAGTGTTCGTCAGCCACTTCTCGCTGCATTAAAAATCCGTCACAAACGACTAAGCGTCCGCCCTTTTTTAATACCCGAAAAGCCTCGCGTATGAAGTCTGCTTTATTCAGCGCATGGCATACACTCTCCAGCCCCCAGACTACATCAAAGGTTTCATCTGCATAGTGCGTCGCACAAAAATCAGACACTTCAAAATCAACCTTACCCGCTACCCCATGTCGCTTTGCATGCTGCCCTGCATAGTAGGCCTGCTTTGCACTGATGGTGATTGCTTTTAAATTATTGGCATGATTTTTTGCCATCCAGATTGAGCTACCACCAATACCACAACCAGCATCCAGGACATAATCACCAGGCTTAATATTAGCAGCCTCATACAATTTTTGATTCTTATTTAATAAGGACTCGCTATGTGAATGTGTATTTTCATCCCAGTAACCATAATGCAAGGCTAAATCATTGCGGCTACTCCAGGCAAACAGGTAATCCCAATAACAGGCATCATAATGTTTAACTGCTGCTTCTCTTAGCGCCTCGGCAGAATCATTATTGGTACTTTGTGAACGATAATCCCGGTTCGGCTCTATAGTGTGCATATTTTTTATTTCTCTTTTATTAAGGGCCGATATTTTTCCGCTCGTAGCGCAAACAGTCAATAGCGGGCTAAAGCCACGCCCTACATCGGCTAAATAGTTTATTTGTCGCTTCTTACTCTGACAAACTGCTTAAATTGCAGCATATTGGCATTTAGTTTTTCTAATAGTCTTAGTGCAGGAGCAGCACCCGCCATGGCAACGGCATCGACCAGACAATACCAGGCTGCAACACCACTGGGGGGATTTCCCTGTGTAAGCCCTGAAGCAGGATCGACTGCAGCCCACGCCCAGGTGCCAGCCGTTGTACCCACAAGTTCCAGCCAGGTAGTGATAAAAAAAGCACCTAGATACACCATAGGTGATTTGCCTTTGAACAGATAAAGTAAATAGACACAAAACAACACTGCACCAATTTGATCGTTACGTGCTGCAAATGGGCTAAGCCCCCATGCTGACCAGAATCCACAGCTAATGATGGTAAACAGCGCAATTGCACGAGCATGGCGCAAAAAGAAACCTGAACGGCCTAAAACCACAGCTGTCAAATACACCATGCCATGCCCTGCAGGAACATACGGAGGCACGCTGCCAAAACGATATAAATAGCCTTCCATATAGGGTGAGGCAAAAATCTCACCCGTTGTAGCAAATAATAAGGCAACCACCACTTGCATGCGTAGCAGGGTAGATTCTCCTGACAACAGAATGGCTAAAAACAGGTAGCCAAAAAATGCCAGTGCCCATTGCATTTCATGGCTGCCACTGCCATCTATCGTCAAACAAATACCGGTAACGATAAAAGTAAACGTAGCGATATAGTAATCGCGCTTATGGTCTGGGTAAGCCACACCTGCTTCTGGAAAATAGCGTAACATTTATCTAAACTCCTGATGAACTTTGATCAAGCTCGTTTATTTCAAGATATCTGTAGAGCGTGGCTTTAGCTCGCTAACATACAAAAGTACCACAAGCGGGCTAAACCCGCGTCCTACATCTGCCGATAATAATTTTTCTGTATTTTATCACGGCAGGAAACACTTAACTTAGACAAACCAGTAGGCGACAAATAGATAACGAAATAATTTACCAGCGCAAATCAATACCGTTGATATAAATAAGGGTAATTTTAACCATCCACCTGCAAAACATAAAGCATCCCCCACTACCGGCAACCAGGAAAATAGTAAACTCCAGTACCCCCAATGCTGAACCCAGCGCAGGGCTTTTTGCTTTTTACTATCTAAAAGATGCTCGGCAGAAAATTTCTTTGCCGCCAGGCTTCCTAACCACCAAGTTGTTAAGGCTCCCAGAGTATTACCAATCGTCGCAACGGCCACCAGTAATATCACCGGTTCAACCTGCTCAGCGACCAAATACGCTAAAACAGCTTCAGAGCCTCCCGGTGCAATGGTTGATGATATAAAGGCACTAACAAAAAGACCCCAAAGCTCTAACACTCCCTACCTCTCTTTATTTTACTCATAAAAAAGCCCCTGATGAAGGCCATCAGGGGCTTTTAATCAAGCATACTTAGAATCTATTTTTTACTAATCCAATGATCCAGCTTATGACTTTTGCAAAGATGTCTATGACATTTCTTACTGCATCAAAGAGATAAGTAATCACCTCAGCAGGGCTCATATTTTTAAATTTACGCGTTAGTAATGGCGCAAGAATTAAACCAATGGCTAAACCAATCACTGTCAATCCTGAAAAGAAAGAGTTATTACCAACAACTTTCTTTTTCATTTCAGTAATTTCAGCAACAACAGTTTCAGTAATTGATTCTGATTTACTATCAGAGTAATCATCCTGAATAACATAAGCACTGACACCTGGAATACTAGGTAATTCAGCATCTCCTTTACCAATTTTCAGCTGGCCTTTCATGCCTTTTTCCATATGCTGGGCAATATCACAATGCACCAGGTAGGTTTTATCTCCAGGTGGAAAAATCAAAGTACCAGTTACTTTACCCGGCCCAGTCACTTCCAGGTGGAACATGCCTTTGGGATAAAGGTATTTAGGCAAGCCATGCATCATCCATTGGTGACGCACTTCATCATCATTAACAAAATTAACGGTTAATTTAGTACACGGCTCAAATTGATATTCCTGTACATCAAAGGCAAACATACGGCCGGGAAATTTCTCGGCATATTTATGTCCTGCATGTACAGTAATTTCTTTGGTAGCGGCGATACGGCTACATCCGCCTGGCAAAACATCAGTATTTTGGCCCATCACCATACCGCCGGTAGCATCCATCAGATGGCCATCACCATGGTCCATCATTCTGTTATGGTCTTCAAACTCTTTTTCAGCAAAGACAGGAGCGGATAATGCTAGTGCTAGTGTTGCGATTGATAATTGATTTATCATTATCATTTGCCTCCTTTAAGTGCTGAAATTAGGGCAATGATTTTTTCTCTGTAAATAATTAGCAAATAGCCCAGAACACCCAAAAACAGACCAAACAGTAGATTTCTAATTGAATTGTCTACAGGGGCGACAATATCAGCAGAACCCTGGGTAACATCTGCTGCCGCCGGAATACTGGCTGGCGGAGCAACATAACCTTCCGCATCAATCGCACCTAAACTATTCCAACCATCAATATTTTGCCAGACAGGAACTTTTCGCTCTTGAAAAGCTTTGGTAAATAATGGCGCTATACTCTCACCAATAGTTTTAGGCAGGCCAACTTCATTCAAATATTTCTTATAAACCAGAGCACTGACATTACCGCCCGGATTCATACCATCGGTGGTAATACCTTTTTCACGGTGGTCATGAAAAATCCATACACCTTGGCCATAACTATGAAACCCATCATCCGTAGTATTGATTTTTAAATCATTTCGCTGTGCAGGTGCAATGTCATAAACATCACGGGTAATTTGGGCGACTGGATTATGCTCAACACCATCATAATGGGTAATAGTCGCTTTATGCCCATGCGTATGCATGGCTAACAATTCTCCCGAACTATTAAACACACGTAATTTAATATTTTGATCCGGCTCGGCAACAATAATCGACTCTCTTAATGTATATGGAAAGGAACGGCCATTGAGGGTGTGATAATCTTCAGTTGAATCGGTCATATCATATTCACGATTCATCTTTTTTGCGATTAAGCGCGGATCATTGTATTGCTGAATAACGCTATGTAATTCCTTATCCATCGCATGATAATGTAAATCATATTCACTATCATATTTTTCTAAAATCGCTTTCGAAGGGTGCCTTACCTGACCTGCACCGACATTAAAAGTCTGTACCCAGTTATTAGGGCGATTTTCTTCAACAACAAACATACCGACCAGCCCCATTGCTAAATGCACGTGAGTTTGTACATGACAATGGTAAACAAAAGTACCCGTTGCTCGCGGACGGATTTCATAGGTTTTGCTCTGCCCTGGCAGGACAAACTTGTCACTGGTTTGAGGCACACCATCATTACCTTCACCCGAACTATCTACCCAGGGGTGATCTATGCCGTGCAAATGAATCGTATGGGGAAAATAATGAGTATTCTCTAGCTGTATCCAGACTATATCACCTTGTTCAACACGAATAACCGGTGAAGGCGCTCTTAATAGAGGATTAGCATCGGTGCCTACAAAACTACTGGTCGCCATACCCCGCGATTTAGGTGCAAAGACCCACATACCTGGCTGTATGCCTGGCGCTATATCAAAAGTTGGTACAAAACCTGAAAAATCAGGTGAATGACCATTTAATTCTGCTACTTCAAGTTTAATGATAATTAAATCAGGATCGCCATCGCCATCCATATCATTTTTTTTAATAATGCCATCCATTGCATAGTGAGTATTCATCAATGCTTCCATGGATATATTGTTGGTCCCTTTTACCTCTGCCGCAATATCGTAAGGATTATCAGGACTACAGCGTAGTGACTCCTGTATTTTGACGCCTTCTATCGTTTGTGCTTCACGCCACTCAGGGTTATTTTGATCACAAACCGTCCCCGCTTTGCCACTGTCTACTTCAACTGTTTTAGGTAAGCCTACTACAGCTGATGCCGAAAACGGCATCAGCATAACAGCAGCACCCAATAGCAATCCTAAAGGATTTTTCTGCATTATTAACACCTTGTTATTAATTGTAACTTATACGTCTTTTGATTTACCTAACAGCTCATCCACTTTCGCTTTAAATCCAGCGTGAGATAGGTATAAAACATATAAAGCAGCAAAGAAAAACAAGACATACATAAACAAGCTAGCATTACTTGTTGCCGCGCCTCTACCTGCTACAAAACTCATATGCGCATCTAAATTATCATTATTAGCACCGAGCAGAGTAATATGGATTAAATACTTACCTGCTTCAGATACACCATTTGGTAATTTTAATACCACAGTTCCTGATTTATATTTTTTAGCTGCCTGAAAAAACACCCGATTACCTTCAGGCTCTTTTGTTACTTCAAACTCTACTGCTCTGTTACGATATCTAACATCTTGATAGTCAAAAACCAACTGCGTTAAAGTATCTGTATCAGGAAGATTTCCACAAAATTCTTCAGCTGGAAATTTTGTTGGCTGATATGCCGTGTAGTGAATCCAGTGCTCTGGCTCTAGTTCAAACTTACACTGATCGGTATCGGTACCCGCAGCCCCACCATGCGCCCACAGCGTTGCAGAAAATAACATGCCCAGCAGACCTATAAAACTTTTTCTCATAATACTGTTTGTCATAATTCTTCCTCTTTGTGTAATTTATTATAATTGTAAACTGTTTTATCTCGTTACTGACCCAACGATACTCTAAAAACAACCCCAGACTTTATCATATTGAATTAGACAAAGATAGAATAACTCTGCAATAAGGCAATAAGGCAATAAGGCAATAAGGCAATAAGGCAACTTAATTATATCATAGTTCTCTAATATTGCTATTGCTATCCCTTGTTTATTTCCGTAAAATTTTGTGCTATAACGCATTTACCCCATAACCTACGCACACTAAGGCTATAAAAATATGTCTAAACTCACTGGTTCACCTGAATGGTTGACTCTAAAAAAACATCAAAAACGCATTGATCAATTAGATATCAGAGACTTATTTGAGGCTAATCCAAACCGGTTTCATAACTACTCAATACAATTTGAAGATCTATTATTTGATTATTCTAAAAACAGAATTACCGATGAAACGATTGTCTTATTGCTCAACCTGGCAAAGACGCAAGGCTTAAAGTCGCATATTGAAGATATGTTTACCGGTAAACGCATTAACAAGACAGAAAACCGGGCCGTGTTACATACTGCATTACGCAATCGTAGCAACACACCCGTCTATGTCGATGGTGAAGACGTCATGCCTGAAGTTAATCTTGCTTTACAAAAAATGCGTAATTTCTGTGAACGTGTTCACTCTGGCGAATGGAAAGGCTATACAGGTAAGAAAATTACAGACATTGTTAATATAGGTATAGGCGGCTCTGATCTAGGCCCAAAAATGGTCACTAGAGCACTGACACCTTATGCTATAAAAGGAATGAAAGCGCATTATGTCTCCAATATAGATCGTACCGATTTAAATGAAACGCTGGAGAACTTATCTCCTGAAACAACCTTGTTTTTAGTCGCTTCAAAAACCTTTAGCACACAAGAAACCATGGTTAATTCCAAAGCCGCTCGATCATGGTTAGTCGATGCAGCAGGTGATAAATCAGCCATAGCAAAACACTTTGTTGCGCTATCTACACATAAAAAAAATGTCACTGAATTTGGCATAGACCCAGCCAATATGTTTGAATTCTGGGATTGGGTCGGTGGTCGCTATTCGCTTTGGTCTTCTATTGGACTGTCTATTGCTTTATATCTTGGCATGGATAATTTTGAGCAATTACTCGAAGGAGCACACGAAGCAGACAAACACTTTCGTAACGAACACTTTGCTACCAATATCCCTGTTCTCATGGCTCTATTAGGCATTTGGTATAACAATTTCTATGCCTCGGACTCGCACGCCTTATTACCGTACGATCATAATATGGAATTCTTTTCTGCCTATTTCCAGCAAGGCGATATGGAAAGTAATGGTAAACACGTAGATATGAGCGGCAATTCTGTGGACTATAGCACTGGCCCTATTATCTGGGGACAGCCCGGCACCAATGGTCAACATGCTTTTTATCAGTTAATTCATCAAGGAACCAAAGTAATTCCCTGTGACTTTATTACTGCCGCAAAAAGCCATCATGAGAACTCCGACTGTCATGACCTGCTAATTTCCAACTTCCTTGCCCAGACAGAAGCGCTCATGAAAGGAAAAACTAAAGAGGAGGTTAGAGCCGACTTGGGGGATCATGCAAGCAAATTACTGGTTGCTGCAAAAGTTTTTTCTGGCAACAGACCAACAAATTCATTTATTTTCGAAAAACTCTCCCCCTATTCTCTAGGACGCTTAATTGCTCTTTACGAACACAAGATTTTTGTACAGGGAAAAATATGGGATATTAATAGTTATGACCAATGGGGAGTTGAGCTAGGTAAAGTTTTAGCTCAGGTTATTACACCGGAGTTAAAAGGCGACCAACCCATAACAACACATGATAGCTCAACCAATGGCTTAATTAATTATTACAAGAAAATTCGTTAACCTTGCTGCTCCTTCACCGCTTTTCTCTCGGGCTTGTTCTTGCCTGCCTAAGTGCTTGCGAGCAGCCAGCGCACCAGGCAAAACCTCCACCAGAAAAAGTCGTTAAATATGCCAATCAACTTGAGCGTGTAAAAAAAACAGGCATTTTAACTGTTTTAACCCGCTACGACCCAACTACCTACTACGAAACGGCTAATGGATTCTCCGGCCTGGAGTATGATTTGGTACAATTATTTGCTGAGTATTTACAGGTTGAAAGTAAATTTATTGTGCCCGATACTTTTGCCGCTATTTTACAAAAAAACCTGGCTGGTGACGCTGACTTTGCTGCGGCAGGCATTAGCATTACCGAAGAGCGCAAACAGCATTTTTTATTCACCCCACCCTATCAGGAAATTTCCGAGCAAGTCATCTTTCGATCCGGCACCAAACGCCCCAAAAATGCAAGTGATTTAGTCAATGGTATCCTGGAAATAGTGAAGGGCACTAGCCACACCCAGGCCCTGTTGCAACTCAAAAAAAGCATTCCCCAATTAGAGTGGCAGTCTAATGAAAAGCTGGATACTGATGGATTGCTGTATCTCGTGAATGAAAGATTCATCGACTATACCATTGCCGATTCCAATCAAATGACTTTAATTCGCCGCTTCTATCCTAAACTCAATGTTGCTTTTAATATTAGTCCTAACCGTCACCTTGCCTGGGCATTTAAAAAATCTGACGACCTAAGTCTGTACAATGAAGCCGTGATTTTTTTTGACAACATCAAAAAAAATCAAAATTTAGAGCAACTTATTGAACGTCACTATGGCCACACACGCAATATTAAGTATGTAGGCAACTGCACCTTTCGCCTACATCTTCAAAGTCACTTACCACAATATCAGCAATTATTTCAGGACGCTGCCGACAAACATGAATTTGACTGGCGTTTATTAGCGGCCATCAGCTATCAGGAGTCGCACTGGGACAAGGAAGCGGTTTCTCCTACCGGTGTCAAAGGTCTAATGATGTTAACCCAGGCGACAGCTGAGCAACTCAATGTAACAGATCGCACCAACCCCCAAGAAAGTATTTTTGGGGGCGCTCTCTATCTAAAGCAACGCTTGAAAAAAATACCTGCGCGTATTCTAGAACCAGATCGCACCTGGTTCGCACTTGCTTCTTATAATATCGGCTTTGGCCATTTAGAAGATGCGCGGATTGTTACTCAGAAACTGGGTAAAAACCCCGATAAATGGATCGATGTTAAGCAATCCCTGCCCCTGCTGACTAAACAGGAATGGTTTTCCAAGGCTAAACATGGCTATGCCCGTGGCAAAGAACCGGTGATCTATGTAGATAATATCCGTAGCTACCTGGACTTATTGCTCTGGTATACCAGTAATAAGCAGTTTCAAGAGAGCTCAACTATGTCCGCCATATCAGACCAGAATAATCTCTAGCAAAAGGCATAAGTCGTACAACGCTTTAACTGAAACAATAATAGTTAAGCCTAACATCACCAATGTCGCAGAAAATTAAGAGATAAATAGCATCCTTCGCTAAATAACGGTAGAATGCGATTTATCAGGAAGCAGTGTTTGAACTAGCGACAAAGCTCCTTGTTATCAGGTGTTATTCTGTTATCGCCATATATTTTTATTTTTATTAGGGAGTTATTCAAATGGCAACGGGTAAAGTAAAGTGGTTTAACAATACTAAAGGCTTTGGTTTTATTGAACAATCAGACGGCGGCGAAGATGTTTTTGTACATCACTCAGTTATTGTGGGTGATGGATTTAAAACTCTAGAGCCTGATCAAACAGTTACTTATGATGTAGAAACCGGAGAAAAAGGCTTATCTGCGATTAACGTCAGTGCACAGTAACAATCTGAGGTTACGAAAAAGGCTCCTTTAAGGAGCTTTTTTTTTGCCTGCAGTAAACGCGCGACACTTTTCTTCCAGCAAAGGCATATTCATATATTGCTTAACCGTAGAGGCCATAAGCTCTATACCCTCTTCACTTAAAGCTTCTAAATCAATTGGTTGAATACTTTTTGCTTCTGCCCACTGCAAAAGAGAAGAACAAGCCTCAGGACAATCAAACACGCCATGCATATAAGTACCTAATATTTGCTGATCTTCTGACATACTCCCCTCCATCTCACCGCTTTCCAATTTTATCAGAGGGTTTAACAATGCCTGTCCCTGTGAAATTCCGGCATGAATCTCGTACCCCTTAACCTCTGCATCAGCCATTAAAAGTCGACCTGCGACCTGTTTTAACTGTTTATCATTGCTTAAAGTTGTTTGCATCTCTAATAAACCAAATCCCTGACTAGTCCCGGGATGGCCCTCAACCCCATGCGGATCATGAATTAACGAGCCCAGCATCTGGTAACCGCCACAGATACCGATAAGTTTTCCGCCATAACGTAAATGGCGCAAGATAGCTGACTCCCAGCCATTTTCTCTAAGCCATGCCAGATCATCACGCACAGATTTGGACCCGGGTAAAATAAGTAAGTCTGCTTGTTTCATTAACGCCGGTTCTTTACAAAACTGAATATCCACCCCGGTATTCAAACGCAATACATCAAAATCAGTATGATTACTCATCCGTGGCACACGTGGCACGACTATCTTAAATACATCAGCCTCTGTTTCAGGCTGCGCAACAACCACACTATCTTCAGACTCAAGATATAAATCATGCAGAAACGGCAAAACCCCTAATACCGGTTTTCCGGTTCTTTGCTCCAGCCAGTCCAAACCGGGTTGTAAAATTGCTATATCACCGCGAAAGCGATTAATGACAAAACCTATAATGCGCTGCTGCTCAGATTGACTTAATAATTCCAGGGTACCTACCAAATGTGCAAACACCCCACCTCTATCAATATCTGCGACTAAAATCACCGGACAATCCACTGCCTCGGCAAAGCCCATATTGGCAACATCACCTTGTCTTAGATTGATTTCTGCAGGACTTCCAGCACCTTCGACAATGATACGTCGATACTGCCTCTGTAGCCGCTGAAAAGATTCGAGTATCGCCGGCATCACTTCTTGTTTATAGGCATGATACGCTTTTGCACCTAAATTCTTTAGTGCCCTCCCCTGGATGATGACTTGTGCAGTTTTATCTGAATTGGGCTTAAGTAAAACCGGGTTCATATCGGTGTGTGGACTAATACCACAGGCTCTTGCCTGTACAGCCTGGGCTCTGCCTATTTCACCACCATCAAGAGTGACCGCACTATTGAGTGCCATATTCTGCGGTTTAAACGGTGCAACTAATTCACCTTGCCGCTTATAATAACGGCACAGCCCAGTGACCAATGCACTTTTTCCGGCATCAGAAGTGGTCCCTTGAACCATTAATGTTATGGCTTGCATTTATATTCCTTTAGTGGCATTGTTGCTGCCTTTTTACACTAAATATTTGTGTCTGATGACCATTGCACTTGCCCTGTTAATCGCTTTAATACTCGATGCTTTTTTAGGAGAGCCCAAAAAAGGCCACCCTCTGGTTATATTTGGAGCCTGGGCTAGTGCTATAGAAAAGTGGCTTATTTTACCTAGCCAGCAACCGAAGATATACCAAAAAATCGCTGGGTTGTGTGCCTTATTGGTGATGGTGTTACCTATTACTGCTGTCGTCTTTAGCATCACCCGCCTGCCTTTTGTCAATGAGCTATTAAGCCCAGTGTTACTTTATCTATGTATTGCGCCTAAAAGCCTATGGCAACATACTCAGGCAATTTACCAGCCTTTACAAACGGGTAACTTAAGCCAGGCACGTCATGCTATTGCCATGATTGTTAGCCGTCAAACACAACAAATGGATACCCAAAGCATTCGCAAAGCAAGCATAGAAAGCACTCTGGAAAATGGTGCCGATGCAATTTTTGCGCCTATATTCTGGTTTGTAGTCGCAGGCCCTACCGGTGCAGTATTTTACCGCTTAAGCAATACTTTAGATGCCATGTGGGGTTATAAAAATCAGCGTTATTACTATTTTGGGTTTGCTGCTGCGCGTTTAGACGATCTACTTAACTGGATACCCGCGCGACTGACTGCCTTAAGCTACATGTTACTCGGAGACACACGGAATGCCTGGGCCTGTTACCGGCAACAAAGCCCTCACTGCGAAAGCCCTAATGCAGGTGTGGTGATGAGTGCAGGCGCTGGCGCTTTAAATGTCAACCTAGGCGGCCCGGCAATCTATCACGGCCAGCTCAAGAATAAACCAATACTGGGCACAGAACGTATAGCAACTAATCAGGACATCAAACGTGCCAATTTATTAATTCTATTATCGACCTTACTCTGGTTAGCCGTTATTAGTGCGGGAGAAGCACTTGCTTAAACATGGTGGACGCTTACTGGAAGCGGCACAACACTATCAAACCCCCTTATCTGTTTGGTTAGACCTATCGACAGGAATTAACCCCAATGGCTACCCTATTCCGGATATTCCTAATTCAATCTGGCAGCGCTTACCCGAAGAACAGGATGAGCTTATTATAGCCGCTCAGCAATATTATCAATGTCAATCCATCCTGGCTGTTGCAGGCTCTCAGGCAGCCATCCAAAGCTTACCTTTATTAAAGCCTAGTGGATCTGTCGGCATTGTTACACCCTCTTATGCGGAACACGCTTATGCCTGGGAAAAAGCCGGTCATAATGTAATCACAATGGCCAGTCATCAAGTGAATCAACATATAGCTCAATTAGACACTCTGATTTTAGTTAACCCTAATAATCCAACTGCCGATATATATACTGAACAACAATGTATTAGCTGGCTAGAAAATTTAAACCAAAGACAGGGCTGGCTTATTATTGACGAAGCGTTTATCGATTGCTGTCCTGAACTAAGTTTAAGCAAATTGACTCCGTTAAAGGGCTTGATTATCCTGCGTTCAATTGGTAAGTTTTTTGGCCTGGCAGGACTTAGAGCAGGGTTCGTTCTAGCAAAGCCCCGTGTATTAAATAATCTCAACGAATTACTCGGCCCCTGGGCATTAAGCAACCCCAGCCGTTATGTTTGTATACATGCATTACAGAATTTAACATGGCAAAATCAGACACGTCTATACCTACAACAACAAAGTCAGCGGTTGAATTGCTTATTAACACAGTATCAATTAAAGCCAACCGGCAGCACTCAACTATTCCAATGGGTGCAGACGGAACATGCTGACTACATTCACCAACAGCTAGCTAAACAGGCTGTTTTTACCCGGCTTTTTAGTCAGCCAGCCAGTCTGCGTTTTGGTTTACCGGCTAATAAAGCAGAATGGCAACATTTAGAATCAGCATTACAAAATGTGGTAAAAAACAATTTAGCTACAATTTCTGCAGGCCTGGATATTCATGAACTTATTCAGGAATAGGCGGTTGATAAACGATGACATTAGCTGATACCGAATAATACTCCAGAAAGAATATGTAAAAAAATTCCACCTGATGGAATGACCGTCTAAGACATCGACGAGTTGCGCTGATTTACTTTCCATTTTAGCCTCAAGTCTCATTTCCTGCCAGGCAACAGTGGCAATATTTTGATTCTTGCATACTGGAATTGAGAATAAAAACGGGTAGGTAAAGGGATTTACTAAAAAACCGATTATATGCGAATAGAAAATAACCCTATTCAGCTTCATGCTTATAGTGAGCTTGATATTGCGCCTTATCGCCTATCCAGTCACTAACTTCATCCTGCACCCAGCCGACCAGCGTAAATAAAAAGGATAATTCCGGATAAAACTGGCCATGGAGAATTTCAAAAAAACAAGATAAATTCTGGTAAAGAACGCACTATTCCCCCAATAAAATGCTAAATTTCCCTGTCTGTATAGATTCTATCGAGAAATTCATTCGAAACCTTTTACAATCATGACACATTACAAACACCCTTTTCGTGTTTTTCGTGGTAAAAGTCATGCCTTCGCTAGCATTAAGCTAATTTCCAGCAAACTTTCCCAGCAATCACCTACTTCCTCACCCTTTATCTGCCGGTCTGTTTTTGCAGCAACTAATAATCCAGCCAGCAAATCTGGTCGGCTAAGCCGGGTTAAAGCATGACTAACCAGCTTTTGCCGCTTATCCCAAACCTGGTGTTTCATAAACACACTATTGCGTGGCTGGCCTGCACCTAATTGCTGCTGAATACTAATTAACGAACGTATTTCGCGCGTTAATACCCAAAGCACAATCGGTGCAGCAATGCCCTCGTGTCGCACACCATTGAGAATTTTATTAATCCGACCTACCCTTCCTGACAACGCAGCATTAACCAGATTAAAGACATCGTAACGTGAAGCATCGGCTACCACCCGGGTAATTTGCTCTTCGCTTAAAGTCCCTTCACCATACAGCACATATAGCTTTTCGATTTCCTGGTTTGCAGCTAGCAGGTTCCCTTCTACGCGCGATGCGATTAAACTCAGCCCTTGCTTATTGGTACTTAAGCCTCTACGTTGCAGGCGCTTATCTAGCCATTGCAGCAAATCAGATCCTTCTAGTGGCCAGACCTGAATAGCAACGCCGTGCTTCTCCAGAGTTGTTACCCATTTTGTTTTTTTTCCAGATTTATCCAGTTTGCCAGCAGTAATTAATAGCAACGTATCTTCCGGCAGCCGTTCACAATAACTCACCAGTGCTTTACTACCTTCCATACCCGGCTTTCCACTAGGAAGGCGTAAGTCGATAATTTTCTTTTCAGAAAAAATGGACATGGCATCCGCCGCTTGCAGGAATTCAAGCCAGTTAAAATGAGCATCGACTGTGAGTAATTCACGATTATCATAGCCTGCATTCTTTGCCGCCAGGCGCACGGCATCAGCAGCTTCACCAAGCTGTAAAGGCTCATCACCACTAATCAAATAAATCGCTACCAGTTTCTGGGCTAATGCGGCTGGCAATTGCTCTGCTTTTAACCACATATCAGGGGAATTTTTTCTTCAGTTCTGCCCGTGCCCGTTGAATCACTGATCGTACTGCACTCTCATACAGTTCCTTGCGCAGGACAATCTCTTCATTATCTTTTGATAACAAGGTCGAACTTCTCTGAGCATTAAAATACGAGTCGGTGACTTCTATCGTTTGATTGGACACCAGCGTATTCCCTTCACTATCCAGTAGGTCAAAAGTCAACCGATAAACTAATTCATACTCGTTCGAAAAACCGGTAGAGCTCAATGAAATAGTCCGCCGCTGGAAATACTCATCCAGCACATTTAAGATCATGCCAGCTTGATCGGGGCTAGTAACTATCTCTCCAGTAGTTGCTCTAAACGCCCGTTCAATAGCGGTAGAAAGCTCTGGCGAGGCGCTTTTTACATATATTGTCTTGAGTGCTTCAGGCAGATCAATGGCGCCACGCAGATGATAGCCACAGGCTGTCAGCATCAGTAACGCCATAACAAGCACACTGCTTCGGCTAACCAGCCTGTCCTTGATATTGCTATAGCCAGGAAAATCAAACAACAATACTTACCAGTTTTTTAGGCACGACTATCAATTTCTTTATAGTTTGCCCTTCCAGAAAACGCATCACGTTTTGCTCTGCCAAAGCCAGTGCTTCGATCTCTTCTTTACTGGCATCGGCTGCAACCATAATTTTGCCACGCAATTTACCATTAACCTGCACGATCATCTGTAACTCATCCTGTGCCAAGGCAGATTTATCCAGCACCGGCCAGAGCCGGTTAATATCGTCTATTTTGCCCAGGCCTTGCCATAACACCTGACAGATATGCGGTACGATCGGGTACAGCATCAAGACAATCGACTCTAGTGCTTCCTGGCGTATAGCTGCCACATTATCACCCTGCCCCTCAAATTTTGTTAAGGTATTTAATAATTCCATATTAGTCGCAATGGCAGTATTAAAGTGATGTCTGCGGCCTATGTCATCTGTAACTTTTTCAATTGCATGATGCACATGTCTGCGCAACTCTTTCTCACCAGCAGTCAGGCTTTTCTTATCCAGCATTACTTCTAAATTGCCTGTATCAACATGTAAATGTACCTGTCTCCATAAGCGTTTTAAAAACCGAAAACTACCCTCCACACCACTATCTGACCACTCTAATGACTGTTCAGGCGGAGCAGCAAACATAATAAATAAGCGCACGGTATCTGCACCGTATTCTGCTATTAAATGTTGCGGATCGACGGTATTGCCCTTAGACTTGGACATTTTCGTGCCATCCATTAATACCATACCTTGCGTGAGCAGATTCTTAAACGGCTCGTCACAGACTAATAACCCTTCATCACGCATTAATTTAGTAAAAAATCGCGCATAGAGTAGATGCAAAATGGCATGCTCAATTCCACCAATATATTGATCAACCGGAAGCCAGTATTTGGCACTAGCATCCAACATAGAGTCAGCTTTACTACTCGCAAAACGAGCGAAATACCAGGACGATTCCATAAAGGTATCGAAGGTATCGGTTTCACGTTTTGCTAGTTTCCCACACTTAGGACAATCCACATGCAAAAAAGCTTCATGGGTCACCAACGGTGAATTTGAACCATCCAATACGACATCTTTAGGTAACTCAACCGGCAAATCTGTTTCAGGTACGGGTACCGTTCCACAATCATCGCAATAAATGATAGGAATCGGCGTTCCCCAGTACCGCTGACGAGAAACACCCCAGTCATGTAAGCGGAAATTAGTTTTACGTTGGCCTTTTCCTTGCTGTTCTAATTTATCGGCAATCGCACTCACCGCTTCCGCCGAACTTAAGCCATCAAATTCTGCTGAATTTTGTAACACTCCTTTCTCAGTGAAAGCCTGCTCGTTAATACTGTCATCGATATCATTCGCTGCGAAGATAACTTGTTTTATGCCTATGCCATATTTCTGAGCAAATTCGTAATCACGTTGATCATGGGCAGGTACGGACATAACCGCCCCTGTACCGTAACTCATCAATACAAAATTCGCAATCCATACCGGAACCAACTCTCCGGTGACCGGGTGTTTGGCTTTAAAACCTGAATCCACACCTTTCTTTTCCATGGTTTCCAAAGCCGCTTCAGAGGTTTCCGTATGCCGGCATTCTTCCAGAAAAGCAGCAATGTCAGCACTCTCTTTTGCAGCCTGCAATGAGAGTGGATGTTCTGCCGCAACGGCTAGATAAGTAACGCCCATTAAAGTATCAGGACGCGTGGTATAGATTTCCACATCATCCTGCCCGGTAATGCTAAAAGTCATATCCAGACCTTCAGAGCGACCGATCCAGTTCGCCTGCATAGTTCTTACCTGTTCCGGCCAACCCGGCATTTTATCCAGGGAAGTCAGTAACTCATCTGCATAAGCAGTAATTCTTAAAAACCACTGTGAAATATCTTTTTTCTCAACTGCAGTATCACAGCGCCAACAGCAACCATCTATGACCTGCTCGTTGGCGAGAACCGTCTGGTCATGCGGGCACCAGTTTACCGCTGAAGTTTTCTTATAGACTAAATCTTTATCCAATAATTGCAGAAAAAACCATTGTTCCCAACGGTAATAATCTGGATCACAGGTGGCTAATTCACGACTCCAGTCGTAACCAAAGCCCAGTTCTTTTAACTGGGTACGCATATAGTCTATATTTTCATAAGTCCACTCAGCAGGGTGAACATGATGCTTCATCGCGGCATTTTCTGCAGGCAAGCCAAAAGCATCCCAGCCCATCGGTTGCATTACATTTTTGCCCTGCATCCGCTGGTAACGGCTAATCACATCCCCAATCGTATAGTTCCGTACATGCCCCATATGCAGGCGACCACTTGGATACGGGAACATTGATAAGCAATAATATTTTTCTTTCGACTCATCATCAGAGGCCTGGAATATGCCTGATTGTTCCCATTGAGCCTGTACTTTTAACTCAATTTCCAGTGGTTTATAATTTTCTTGCATTGTTACTCGTCATTTTGCATTCAAAAGCGTTAGAATACCTTACAGTGAAGTAAATCTAAAGCATTTTTAAGGAGTGACCGCTATGAATGAAAATAAACTGACGAAAGCCTACAACGACTTCATGGAATATATGTATGAAGCAACCGATGATACTATTCATACCATTGCTGATAAGCTGGATTCTGCTAAAGAAAAAACCAGTGAAATTGGAGGGCTGACACAGGATGAAATTAACCATGTTGCTGATGCGGTTTCCAGAGATGTTCATCATGCAGCGCACACCCTTCCAGACAATAGTAATGATTCCTTAAGCGAATGGTTTAAATTCGATATAGAATTACTGGAAAATTTTGCTCTAGATTCGTTTCTCGATGTTGCTGACAAAACACGTATCGAGTTAGCCGAGTTATCACAAACTGCAGAACAATATAGTCACCCGTATAAGACCGGAGAGCTAACAGCTCCGGGAAGCTTAAATTGTGAGAAATGCGGTAAAGTCATTGCGTTTAAAAGTACCAGTATTATTCCGGAATGTCCTGAATGTGGCGCAAATACTTTTATCCGTACATAATTTTACATATAATGGCGACTTAATTGATTGGTAATATTGGGGAATAAAATGCGTAGGGTGATTTTTAATCAAAAAGGCGGTGTTGGTAAATCTACTATTACATGCAATTTAGCAGCCATTAGTGCAATGGAAGGTAAGCGAACCCTTGTCATCGATCTGGATATACAAGGCAACGCAAGCCAATATTTGTCAGGTCAAAGGGAAAATGATTCTGATAAAACAATCGCCCATTTTTTTAAAGGCTGCTTAAGCCTGAATCTGTTTGGTGGACAAGCCGGCGGTTTGCAGGATATCATACACGAAACCCCATTTTCAAACCTGTTCTTATTACCTTCACACCCAGACCTGGAAGCACTACAAGGTCGACTGGAGTCGCGCTATAAAATATTCAAACTTAAAGAAGAACTGGATAAGTTAGAAGATTTCGATGAAATATACATCGACACCCCGCCGGTGCTTAATTTTTATAGCCAGTCTGCACTGATCGCGGCGAATAAATGTTTAATCCCATTTGACTGTGACACCTTCGCACGCCAGGCTTTATATACGCTAATGCAGACTCTAAGCGAGGTAAAGGCCGATCATAATGAAAACCTGGAAATTGAAGGCATTATTGTCAACCAATATCAAAGCCAGGCAAATTTACCGAAACAGCTAGTCGAGGAACTGATTGCCGAAGGTCTTCCTGTATTAAACAGCAAGATCTCTCCTTCTGTTAAAGTTCGTGAATCACATAGCGAATCAAAACCCTTGGTACATTATGCTCCGAATCATAAACTTACCTGCGAATTCCGTGAGTTGCATAAAGAAATTCACGCTTAAATAGCTATAGATAGAGTTAGGTTTTTGAGTCGTATACGCCAACTCGCCCAATAACTTTTAGTATTTATTGCCTACGGGTTCTTAAGTAGTTCCTTCCCATAGTCAAACAAAGTAACAATGACACAACGAGTATAACCGGTTTATCACCTATCCTGGCATAAGGGGGGAACCCGCTTATAAGCTTAATATCTGCAGTTATTGTCACTCTTTGCCTAACTGGCGCCTGCTCAAGAACCTTATCGCAGGCACACATTCTAGCAATTTTCATATGCTGGTATGACTCAACCCAGCCTTCAAACCAACCGTCATTAGTCACATTCACCAAAAATCAAGCCTGCTCTACCTGATCAATACTTTACGCACCAAAAACACCTTCATAACAGACTGAAGTGACAAAATAATACCCTGCTGTCCCCCCGCTGCCAGCCATGGAGAGCGAACGCGAGGGCTGGTAGTCCGCAGAAGGCGTAGGAGCGTTGTTTTGTCGGAATCGTAGCGCCAGCGTAGGTGGAGACAAAATAAAAGGCATTCCGAAACGCCGTCCAGTCATTTAAGGGAGTGTTACGAAACCAGCGCCGAGTTTACGATGATAGTGGCGAAGTGGCACGTACGCAGGACGTCTGGGGCGCCGAAAGCATTAGCGGTCGCGTTAAGTTTTTGCCGCTTGCTTGGGTAGGGATGCCCAAAATAAGCTTTCGCAAAAATAGCGACTCCCCGCTTTCAGTAAAGGCTGGTTTATGTCACCCAGATTGAATCTGTCTAACCTGACATTCATTAGCTCAATAAATAACCAGATTCGGGCTGCCAGGGTAAGTATTCGCAAAAGGGCAATAGATGAATCTTTTTATACATAGCACGCTCATTACTAAGCACTAAAATCAAATTGTATAATTCACCCTTATTATCTTTATAAGGCAGGCTAGTAAAAATAGCTGTATTTCGTGCAATGGCGACTTGTTCCAGAGGTAACCAACATTGCAGAAATAATAGCTTCCACCACACCAGTTCCATAGACTCCTACGACAAGGGTGTATCTAATTGACTATAGGCTATTTGCTAGCAGGAAAAATTAGCCAAAAACAACAATAGAGATAAGTCATAAACAGCCTTTTAGGAAAGCCACCTGCTCCTACCCTGGTTTTCTTTTAACTCGTTATTGGTAAAGCGTATTGTACAACAAAGTTCCAGGCAAAAAAAAACCCATC
>LWDU01044452.1_pt1 | contig 27918 bp, 29 predicted proteins | sample 727161 | NCBI WGS metagenome assembly LWDU01 (sample SAMN04566230, study PRJNA314399) | hydrothermal vent metagenome | isolation source: deep sea hydrothermal plume seawater | place: Mexico: Gulf of California, Guaymas Basin | collected 2004-07-11
CGTGTGATGGTGAAGAATTATCATTAAACTGGTTTGTAGATCAAGGTAATCGCCATGGTCAAATCAATGTAGCTGTGGTCCATGCACCCATTGCCCTGATAAAGAATCTGATGGATATAATGAACCGCTTTTTAACTGTACGCTGGGTTTCTGATAATGATAATATTAATAAAAAGCACCTACATGAAAAAGTACGCGCTATTGAAACAATCTTATTAAAGGAAGCCTATGTGCAGAAAGAGCTTGAGATAACACCGCAATTAAGTGAATCTGTTTTATTCAACCGCTTACTATTAAATCATGAAATAGTGGTTAATGAGAAATTTATAGATAATAATTAGTGCTTAATTATCCCTGACCAAGGTAATATTCGCCTGCTTTATTTTGTAAGATCATTTCCCAGTGTAGGTGAGCACCTGTTTTTTTCTTAAGGGTGCTATCTTTGGTTCCTGTATTCCCGGAGCGACCTATGACTTCGCCGCGCCGCACTGTTGATCCAACAGTAATGCTGGAATTTATATGCGACATATGCGCATATATGGTGACCACACGATAACCGGGCACCAGATCAAAACCATGATCAATGTACACTGCTTGTCCCAACAGCAGATGTTCAAAAACATCGGAAGGGGTGCGTCCCAGTATTTTTGCATCACCCAAAACATCTAGCCTGAAATCTGGTGACATTTCATGATAACCGTGTTCTGCACGAGTTATTACACCGTCGGCTACTGCTTGGACAGGCGTTCCCCAGTTAACATAGAAATCAATTCCCCTGTGCGTGCCGTGCCTGTACGCCCGCGGCGCATTAGGCAAGAGTAACTGTTGTTTGGGTACGGATACATCTTCACATGGTATAAGTAATTTCAACCTTTTTAGATCATTTAGAATGGGGGGCGTAGTTGAAACGGAAAATAATGGCAGAATGGGGACGGCACCGGGATAGGTATATTTCTTAATTATAGGCAATACAATTGCCTCAATGAGATTGCGGTCTAATGCCAATTGTAAAATACTGGAACTTGGCGCTGTTGTGAATTCTGTAACGCGATAATCCAACGCACCATCTGGTAATGATGCAATGATTACATCTTTGATTTCCGGTGCAATATTTTCATTGACTGTACCATCCAAATATTGATCCAGTACATCACTATTATCGTCTGCCATCAACTTTGTAAAAATTGGGTCTATTGATTGTGAACCATGTGGTATGGTAACAGTGGCAGAGAATTTGTCTTCTGAAAATGTTAAAATTGATACATTTCCTGTTATACCGAAGGAAGGTGTTTTAGGTGATCCGGATGGGGATGAATCAGGCGGGGTACTGCAACCGGTAAACAGGGAAAGGAGAACCAGTGAATATAAATAAGGTAAGCGGATCATTCAGTTAAATGATTAACAAGTCGGTCCAGTGCATCGGTAAATATGGTAAGCGGATGTCCGCTCATTGAGTCCAGGCAAATCGCTGATAAAATAGATGTAACTTCGTCTTCGACTGATTCGTACTGCTCCGCTAAGAAGACTTCAATTGTTGGTATAGCAACGGTATCCAGGCAGTCCCGCAATGCATATTCATAGCGGGCCCAAGCCATAGGGGCTAGAATGATACCATTTGCCCATTTACGATTACGGTGTATGGTGGTCATGGCCTTTTCAATCTTATGGGTCTGTAGAATTTTCAGTGTCAATTCTTCCGGGCGTCTGTTGGCCTGCTGGCGCAGACCGCGATTTATCTTATCCAGCGTTATCTGCTCTCCACTTTTTGCTGATCGCACTCCAACTAGATTGAGATTTGGGCCTTGCACAATAAGGATATTCATGATTGTGTCTCTACTCTATTGCAACGGTATTAAGTTACCCATGATATACCCCAGGACAATACCAATCAACAAGGCAATAGTCAGCACCCGTGATTTGACCAATTCATTCGTATACCCTTTTTTGATTGCTACGATACTGACCCCATGACCCAGGGCATTGATCATCCAAAAGAACGGTATGGTTACTACTTTAATCAATATGGGTCCAATGATGGGGATCATGGCAATCAAGGCACCAAATCCAGCAAATACTTGTGTAAAAATTCCCAGAACCAGTGTAGAAAAAACCACAATTTTTTGGTCTACACCGTATTGTAGTGCAACAGCCACAGCTACGCCAATCACTACCCAAAGAAAAATATGGAATTTGTAATGCTTAATAAATGATATTTTTTTACCCATCTTGAATTATGGCTTCTAGCGTTAAGCCATACACCTTTGCTGCTGCTTTAATAATACGTTTATTATTATTTTTTTCCACCCATAATTGTCTAACTGCATTTTCTGCAACGATATTTTTCATAAAATAATCAGATTTTTCAAGCAAACACTCATTATCCTCATTTGGAATAAGATCCAGCCGGAAATAATCGCAAAGAATGTTTTTATCCATAGCCTTTACAGTTACTGTATCTGACCACAAGAAACGCCCCCGATATGAACAACCCTCATGATCCATTGGGAACCACTTTGTGTCTATATATTCAAGTGGATTAATTGTAATACGTGCCAGCAGAGTAAATATTGTTTGGACAGAATCAGGCACAGGAACAGTGTTGCCGTTGTAAATCAGTGTACTATCATCACTGTTAAAGTCACATGATAGTTTCTGCTTGAAGTCGCCCTGTTTGATCTTTTTGGAAAAATGGCGCAATCCAAAATTGGTTGTATCATAATGCGTAGTATAACTGTTATCATGGGGCCAGATATAATCCATGATTCCAATAGATTCAGTTTTAAAGGAAATCTTCCCTGGTGCTTCTGAATTCATTTTTACCGTAACAATAGGAAATGACCAGAGCATTATTTTGTATTCTTGACCTGTCAAAGAAAAACTGCTGGCCAGTAGGAAAATTACAATAGGATTAGCACGCATCCTGGCGGTCATTCCTTCCATCGAAACTGACCTGCAAGACCCATAATGCCAACATAAGGTATATAAAGTGGCTGCGCCAGGCTCCAGATTAGGTAATCCTTTGTACGAATTGGAATGTTGAGCTTGGCTGAACCAGTAAAAAGCACTAAACCATCACTAATCATTTTAGTAATGAACAATAAAGGCATTATAAAAACCGTCTGTTTAATAAACCAGCCGATCAGCAACACGCTGTTACAAATGAACGCTATTACTAAGAAGAACAGGAAGAATATATTTGTTTGCCATAATGAACGTGAGTTAGATGACCAGCGCGTGCGTTGACTGATGAACTCTTTTACAGTATTTACTGGTTGTGTAATAACAAAACTAGCTGGATCCGCATTAAACTTTATGCCGAAGTCTTTGGATATGGATTGTACCAGATACATATCGTCTCCGGACAGTCTTTGTGCTACAGGTTGAAAGCCATTTACATATTCAAACGCTTTTCTGCGGTAGGCAATATTTTGTCCGGAGCCGGACCAACCCTGCCCCCAACCAATAACACCGGCATTTGCTGCCATAATACCCAAAAAATCAAGGCCCTGATAGTAATGCAGAAAAGAGTGTTTCGTGGTGTCGATTGTGGATCTACCCACCACTATACCTGTATCATCATCAAACGCCTCTACCATACTGCGTATCCATCCAGCAGGCACGCTGCAGTCACCATCGGTTGAAATGATTACCTCACCGTTTGTTTTTTCAATGCCGTGCGTTAATGCGCGTTTTTTAGGCGTCATCTGGGGATCGGTATTTTCAATTTTCATCCCCTGTACGGTGGGGTATAATTGTGCATAGTCTTGAATAATATTCCAGGTACCATCTGTGGAGCGATCACTTACTATAGTAATATCCAGTTTGCCCTTTGGATAATCTTGCTGTACTAGGTCATTGAGTAGTTCCTTTAGCGTACCAGCTTCATTTCGTACTGCTACCACAATGGACACCCTGGGAAGGTATTTTGGGGTGCTGTTATTTCTTAAGCGGTGTAAACCGGTAGTAAAGTACAATGTGAACAGAAGGTATACGCAGATACTTCCCCCAAAAAGGTAAGTAAGGGCCATGTTAAACCGGCAGAAATATCTTTGCTATGCCAAGATAGAGGGCTACTCCAAGTATATCAATACTTGTTGTAACAAAAGGGCCGGTTGCGATGGCGGGATCGATGTCCATACGGTGCAGTAGTAATGGCACCAGAGACCCAAATGCAGTAGCTATAAGCATTGAACTAGCGATACCTAAACCAACCACAAGGCCCAAGTATGGTGAAATATCCACAAAACGCATTATCGCGAACAATCCTAATAATAAACCATATAGAATACCTAGTATCATACCCACCCGGATTTCCTTGAAAATTATGTTGATGTTGTTGCCCACATTTACCCTGCCAGTAGCTAAACCGCGAACGACCAATGTTGATGTTTGTGTTCCGATATTACCACCCATTCCAATTACTACCGGTATAAATGCAGCCAAAGCTAGGGTTCCCTGTAAGGTGTTGTCGAAGATACCGATTACAGCCGCGGCGCATATACCGCCGATCCAACTGGCGAAGAGCCAAGGCAAACGGCTGCGGGCATTATCCCATGAAGATTTCATGAGAATTTCTCGATCTTTACCGGCGCCAGCCATTTGTAAGAAATCCTCGGTTGCTTCTTCCCGGATGACATCCACAATTTCATCCACGGTAACTATTCCCAGCAATTGACCTTCTTGATCGATAACAGGAACAGCTAAATAATTATATTGAGAAACAATTCTGGCAACCTCTTCCTGGTCAGTTTCCGGGCGGACAGTATGCGGGGACCTGATCATGATAGCCTTTAGTTCAGTATCTGGCGGTGTCGTTACCAGGTCACGTAAAGAAATAACACCGACCAACCTTTGGTAAAATACCATCTCTGAAGATTCGTGATCCTGCAGTACGTTAATTGCCTCCTTTGCTAAGGTATTTTCGTGTAGCGTAAATACATCAGTATACATGAGCGTACCAGCACTGTCTTCCGGGTAGCCCATAATCTCTTCGACTTCTTCTTGTTCTTCGCTTTTTAATAGATCCAGAATAGCCTGCGACGCTTCTTCATTGATTACACTAAGTATAGACGCCTGATCATTTGAGCTGGTGAATTCTAGTAGGTCTGCCACATGTTGCGGTGTTTCATTTTCAATTAATCGTTTGATTATCAATTCATCAAGTTCACCTAAAAATTCACCAGTGTGTTCACCGGGCCGCATTATTGTAAATAGCGGAACAGCAAAGCCATATCAGCAGGGTGAGTTTTTTCGATCAACTTAGTCAAATTAGTATTCGCCTTGCGCCTTAAGAGACGGCGAAAAGTGTCCCGCAGAATAATAATTTCATTGCTGATCATTTTCTGTCTCATGCCACCACTCCTGCAACTTTATTCAAGCGTATAAAACCAGCCCACAAGGCGATAGCACCCAGGGCAAGAAAAATAGGTGATACATGATTATTCCATAAATAATATGGTTCGATAGTGTCTGAATAATTTGTAAGGAATAGAGCCGTACCATTATTTAAGCTATGCAGGATTAGACTAGTTAATATTGAACCTGTTTTCCAGGCCAGATAACCAAGCATTACACCCAAGAAATAGATTTGTATAACCCAAACTGGATTCATATGTATGAATGCAAAAAATAGGCTGGTTATCAATACAGCGCGGGTGATATCCTGCCACGATTCTTCCAGCAGTTTTTGTAAAAACCCTCTAAAAAGTATCTCTTCACCTAGCGGTGCTAATATAACCACAGTTATTGCTAATAATAGGCCAATAAGTGTCGAGTCTATGATCAGAATATCTGATAGTTCAGTTAATACTTGTTCGTGTCCAAATGCGTATGCTAGGATGCGATCCATTTCATCCACTAAAGGTATCAATCCCAAGGATATAAGCACTACGCTAGAGACAACCGGAGAGCTTATTGCCCGGATACGTAGCCGGCTAAGAATGGGCTCTTTTCTACTGATTAAAAATAGTATTAGGGGAACAACCATGAAGCCCTGCCCGACAAACAGGGCGGTATAATTATAGAAGTTTTGGTTATGCTCGTTTGATTGTACGGTGCCTGCCGCGGCAATAATTGACGCTATCGCCAGCGAGGAGAGCACAGAAAATATGACCACTCCAAATGCTAGTTTGACTGAGACAGTTTGGTTCATTTGTCAGTTCAGATCCAGGTTTATCCAGTTCTTGTTTATCCATTTCTGAAAAATTACGGTTATTGCCCCTGAAAGGAAAGAAGTTCAGTTAGGTTAGAAATTACAGATTATTTAAACAATATAGCATTATACTGCCTGCGACCGCAGCATTTAGGGAGTTCCCAGATCCGTTTGCTGGTATGGATAAGGAATACTCGATATGGTTACTATTTTCTTTCGATATACCATGGGCTTCACTGCCTATAACTAGCACCCAATCCTTAGCGTCATGATTAAAATCGATAATAGACATGCCTCTGTGATCGGCACCAATGATTAAATGATCTGAACTTTTAAATTGACGTAGATCGCAATTTGTCACCATTTGTAATGAAAAATGCGCGCCCATACCGCCACGCATTACTTTTGGATTGAAAGGGTCAGCGCAATGTGGAGACAACGCTACCTGTGTTGTGCCGAACCACGCTGCCGATCGTAATAATGTGCCAAGGTTACCAGGATCAGCTATTTTATCTAAATAGAGCCAATTAGATGCTATGGTTGAAGGTAATTCCGTTATCTTGGGCAATGAACAAACAGCTAGAATCCCCGATGGAGTCACTGTCTGTGTGATCTGTTTCATAGTTTTTTCATCTATGATCTCTGGTTTCAGCATCTTGTTAAACCGATTAGATATTGATTGATAATCAACAGATTCTTCAAATCTTGCGGTGACAAATATTCTGTTGATTGGTGTTTGGGCTCTTAAAGCAGATCGAATGATGCGCAATCCTTCAATCAAATATAGATTGTATTCATTACGACCTTTTTTGGTAGATAGCCTGGACAGTTGTTTGATGTCGGTTTTACTTATCATCGTTTGTAGACCACCTTACCGTTTACAATTGTAAAATGAACGTTTACACTGGAAATTTGTGCTGGATCAATTGTACTCAGGTCCTGGGACAGAACCGTGAAATCAGCCATATATCCCGGCTCTATTTTCCCAAGGTAGGATTCAGCAAACATACTGTATGCAGCCCAACTGGTAATGGAGGCAAGCGCCTGGTCTATGGTCATTCGTTCATTTGACTGCCACCCTCCAGTGGGCCACCCGCTGGTGTCTTGCCTGGTTACAGCTGCATGTATACCCAATAGTGGATTTGGGATTTCCACTGGTGCATCGGACCCGCCGGGGATAATGCTACCTGTTTGTAATAGCGATTGCCAAGGATATGCTTCATGAAGACGTTCGTCACCTAGTCGTTCATCTATCCAATACATGTCGCTGGTACAATGGGTTGCTTGCATCGAAGGGATAATCCCGATCTGCGCATGTTCAATTCTGTTTCTGGAATTTTGGTTTCCGGCTCCTTCAAATATATCAAGCGCCAGTCGGTTCGCTCGATCGCCAATGCAATGGACTGCAACTTGAAATCCCGCTGTATTGAATTGGTTTACCTTCTCAGTTATTTTTTTCTCATCCGTTAAATTAAGCCCGATGTTTTTTGGATCATCTGCATATGGTTCTAGCAGCGCCGCTCCGCGGGAACCCATCGCCCCATCAAAATATATTTTTACAGTACGGACGGAGAGAAATTTGTCAGTGATATCTGGACCTTTACTTAAAAATTCCTGATAATCCTCAGACTTGTTATTTAACATGGCGTTGACGCGGATAGTCAATTGTTCTTGCGCAATTAATTCTTTCAGTATGTGAACTGTTTCTATATCTGTTCCAGCATCATGAATTGCGGTCAATCCGAATTGATTCAATTTTCTAACAGCGTTTATTATTTGTCGGCGTTTATCATTTTTACCATTATCAGGAACAAACCTTTTAATCAAATCCATGGCATTATCAATAAATACTCCAGTTGGATTGCCACTGCTGTCACGGAGAATTTTTCCGCCTATAGGATCCGCTGTATTACGGTCTATACCACATATGGATAAAACATTTGAATTCACCCAGATAGCGTGTCCATCTATTCTATGCAAATAGACTGGTTGATCGACTGCCACCTTATCGAGACTTTCTTTATTGGGATATTGTATTATTTCCCAGTCATTTTGATCCCAACCACGGCCTATTATCCATCGCTTAGAGCCATCATAGGCGTTAGCAATAATGCGGGTTATTTCTGCAGCACTTTTGGTTCCAACTAGGTCAAGTATCTCCATTGCTTTACCATACCAAAGCAAGTGCAAATGAGCATCCATAAAGCCAGGATACACCACACCCTTTTCTAGGTCGATTATTATATCACCGGTCAAATCCTTACCAATAGAGGTGATTTTCCCATCAGCGCAGGCAATTGAATTTGCTGCCGGGAAAGAAGGTATGACGCAATTACTAAATACGGTTACCTTGGGTCGATTACAACTGGTCATGAAAATGACTGAAAATACAATATAAAACAGTATTACAAGAGCTACGTTCTTCATTTGATTTGCCATAGGAAAATAGTATGATTATTGGATTGAGAAAATGGGTGATTAAAAATGTTTCTATTGAATGACCTGAGCAAGCCCGCTAATTTCCTTGCGACTAATCAATATAATTATAATATGTCTAAAGGCGTTACACCCCAAAATAAAGATTATGCTGCTTGGTATACTGATGTAATTATCAAAGCCGGTTTGGCAGATTATGGTCCCGTGAAAGGTACCATGGTCATCAAACCCTATGGATATGCATTGTGGGAGAATATCAAAGGATCGCTGGATACCATGCTCAAAGCCACAGGTCATGAGAATGCCTATTTCCCGCTCTTTATACCGAAATCATTCTTTGCTAGGGAAGCGAAGCACGTTCAAGGTTTTGCTAAAGAATGTGCGGTGGTGACTCACCATCGACTGCGTATCAGCGCTGATGGAAAAGATTTAGAAGTTGATCCGGATTCCAAACTTGAGGAAGAAGTAATTGTTCGACCCACATCGGAAACAGTAATCTGGTCAATGTATAAAAAATGGATTCAGTCTTATCGTGATCTTCCGCTATTGATCAATCAATGGGCAAATGTTGTTCGTTGGGAAATGCGTACGAGATTGTTTTTACGGACGACGGAGTTTTTGTGGCAAGAAGGGCATACAGCCCATGAAACTGCCGCTGAAGCAGAGCAGGAGACCCTGAAGATTTTAGAAATATATAGACAGTTGGCGGAAGACTATCTTGCCATGCCAGTATTAACCGGATTAAAGACCGAATCGGAAAAATTCGCTGGTGCTGATAAAACTTATTCCATTGAGGCGATGATGGGAGATAAGCGTGCGCTCCAAGCCGGCACTTCGCATAATTTGGGACAGAATTTTGCGAAGGCTTTTGATGTGACCTTTCAAGATCGGAATAATCAGGAAAAATATGTATATGCGACCAGTTGGGGTGTGAGCACCAGATTGGTCGGTGGTGTAGTAATGACACATGGGGATGATAAAGGTTTACGGATACCACCAAAAATTGCACCAATCCAGACTGTGGTAATACCAATTGTAAGGAGTGAAGAAGACCAGGTGAAAATAAAGGAATATGTGGACTTATTTTTAGGTGATCTAATAAAACAGGGTGTGCGTATGGAAGTGGATTGGAGTAATAATTCACCAGGGTTTAAGTTTAATGAATGGGAGATGAAAGGTGTCCCGATCCGCTTAGAAGTTGGTGCGCGAGACATGTCGGATGAACAGGTGATTCTCGTGCGTCGTGACAATGGTGAAAAGCAGGCTGTTCAAGTGCAGGAATTGATAAATATTATTCCAAAAATGTTAGCCGAAATTCAATCGTCACTGTTACAGCAAGCGAAAGATTTTCAAAATGCCAATACAAATAGCGTAGATAATTATGGTGATTTCAAAAAAATAATTTTGAATAATGGTGGCTACATTCGTTGTGGTTGGGACGGTACTCCTGAAACAGAAGATGCTATAAAAAATGAGACAAAAGCCACCATCCGCTGCATCCCTTTTGATAGTGATCCCTCTGGCCTGACTTGTATTTATTCTGGTAAAAAAGCGCAGCACGAAGTTGTTTTTTCAAAAGCGTATTAAACCCCACACATGATTGTTCACTCGCCGGCGGTGGTTTTAAGACGCTTTTCTTATAGTGATACAAGTATAATTGCGCGCTGTTTTACGCAGGAAATGGGGAAAATAAGTTTTATGGTGCGCGGTGCGAAGCGTAAAAAATCACCCCAGACTGCTTTCTATGAACCAATGAGTCATCTTGACCTGGTATTTTATTATAATGAACGCCGTGATATGCAAACAGTAAGCAAGGCCAATTTCGCAACCACCTATAAAAATATTCATAGGGATTTAAAGCGTATTGGTTATGGTATGGCCGTTGTAGAGTTAACAGAAAAGACAATAACGGATCATGATCCGCACAGCGAATTATTTATCGAGTTACTAAATATACTTCATACAATTGATACGAGAGCAGAGCAATTAAATCTGGTGTACTGGTATTATCAAATAAAACTATTAACACTACTTGGTTTTAGACCGGATTTGGACAACAGGGAGCTCACCGGTTTAGTGTTACCTGACCCTACTAAGGGTCCAAATAGTGCACAGATATTATCCTTTTTATTATCCGGCAACCTATCAGATACTGGTTTCCAGTCCAAATTAAACGAATTATCTGTTTCTTCTAAGGATCGTCAAGTAATCAGTCAGTATATCAATACTTGTTTGTATTACCACTTTGATGGTTTAAAAGAACTGAAATCACTTAGAGTATTAAAGGCTCTGGTAACTGCATGAGTAATACGGTATATACAGGCATATTAACTGCTGATGAAACCAATAGTTTTCTTCTGAGACGTGACGGTAGTCGTGTTCTTGAAGAGAATCGTATTTGGGATGGTTATATCAACCATTGGGCCGGACAAAATGTTTGTGCCCGATTGCTCCAACAGAAAGATTATGAAAATGGAGAGCCTATTGTAATTATCTGGCCGGATATATCACCAGCTAATGTTGATTTTATGGAACTTTACTATAATGAACGATTAGTGAAATATTGGCCCTCTTTATTTGGTCATAGCGCAATATGTGTAAACGGCAGAATTTATAATTATTCTCATCTAATCAATGAGAATGAAGTGATATCGATTGAAGAGTACTTTTATCGTCCCGCACTTGGGGAGTTTGGACCGTCCCCTAGTACGGGATTATTCGAAATTTTAGATGATGGTACTGCCTACTACGATAAGTTCGGTCGTAATTTTATGCGCACGATCCATGTGTTACGTGTAGAAGGTATTAATGGTTCTCGGATGCGTTCCATTTTTGATAGATTTCTTGAAATGATTCATAATACACCTGTGAACCAAAAAAAGCCGGAAAAATGGGCAGATTTTAATTTATTCACTAATAGTTGTTCTACGCTTATCAAGTTTGGATTACGAAAATATGGATTTTCAAAAATAAATGGATTCCTTCCGCGGGATGTTTTTGTCAGCGCTGCTTATGAAATACTTAAATATCAGAACAAGGAAAATCTATCTGTTTCCATGTATTCCATGCCGCAGTTGAAAGTGCCAGAAGCACCATACAGTAAAATGAGCCCCATTACAAATCCAAAGAATTTGTTTCTAAACAAAAAATTACCTGCTTATAATTAACTATGCGGTACCAATTTCAATCTGAACAGGGAGATTTTTCCTTTCGCCCAAGGATATTCACCGAGGCGATTAAAATCCTGATCGGGGCAAATATTATTATATTCTTGCTAAAAATAATTTCTCAAAATCCCGCAACACCATTTTTCAATCCAATAGTAGACCTATTTGGTCTTTCATCCAGTACAGTATGGCCCAGAATTTGGCAACCGTTCACTTATCTATTCATCCATAAGGATTTTCTGCACGTATTTTTTAACATGTTTGTCTTGTGGATGTTTGGTTCGGAATTAGAATCAATATGGGGCCGTAAAGCCTTTTTGCGTTATTATTTTACAACCGGTGTAGGCGCTGGATTAGTATGGCTAGTGTTAAATCTAAGCAACGCCAATCATACCCTTGCCGGGGCCAGCGGAGCAGTGTATGGCATATTACTTGCATTTGGTATGATGTTCCCGAATCGTACTGTATATCTGTATTTTCTTTTTCCAATTAAGGTTAAGTATCTGGTTATGTTTTTAGTAGCAACGGAATTTATTCTATCCATGAGTACCACATCAGACATTAGTCACATAACTCATTTATCAGCTGTGGTCATAGGCTTTGTCTATTTACGTTACTTTTGGAGTTGGAAGGATATTCGATTTTCTATTCGGAAGTATGTCAGGGAATTCGGCCTGACCGCCCAGCATCAAAAAGAAACCCGCCGCGCCAAGCTACAGAAGGAAGTAGATCAAATACTTGATAAAATCAATACAGTTGGTTACGATGGATTAAGTAAGGAAGAAAAAGAAACTTTGTATGCTACTAGCCGTAAACTATACCGCAATCGACAAAAAGATTAGTTATATCACGTATATAAGTGGGCTAAGCTTTTACGATATGATTCATAAAACCGGTCTAGTTGATTGTCTACTTCAGGATTACCAACTGCCTGGTGGCTAGGAAGTAATTCCAAGTTAATACCTTTCGCTATTAATCTTTCTGCAACTTCACAGCGGATCATATTTGTGATTAAAGCACCCATTACAGTAGACACCGGGCCTGTTTTCCAATCCAATCCCTCTAGTTCCATTACACAATCGCCGGGGGGACACTGACTATCGATAACAATATCTGCCACATCAGTGAGCTTCTTTCCACTGTGATGCCCCGGCTTAGATGATTCGCAGTGTTGCCGCGCAACCATTGCAATGACCGGCAGCCCCCGCTCTTTAGCACCTAACGCCATTTCTACTATTAATGGCCTAATCCCGCTAACAGAAATAACGATCATGACGTCATGTGGTCCGAACTTGTAACTTTTTAATATTTCCTCAGCATATCCATCGTATTTTTCCAAATACATAGGCCCCCTGAGTCCATTGGGCCCAATAATGGCAGCATGATTGGAAACTGCATGTTCCACAATCGCAAAAAACCCAGGGAAACAACCCTGTCTTGGTGTCATTTCCTCACACATTATTCGAGAATGACCAGCACCAAATAAAAATACCAGTCCTTTCTTACTGATACTATCCGCGCAAACCTCAGCTGCTTGAACGATATTCTCTATTTCGTTTTCTTTCAGCTGTTTGATTAGTTCGAGTGTTTTATTAAAATATTCTTTACCAGCATTCATACCATTAAACCTTTCGAATTATTTTTATGTATTTAAACTACTTTTTAATTTAGTTCTGTGATGGCCAATGCAGCACCACCCAGTATCCCGGCTTCTTCGTAAGATGACATTTTATCCAATTTTATTTCTTTTTCCGGAATCAAATTTATTCGTTTTTTTATATTGTTCGTAATGCGAGCTACAATTTCATTATCTGCTTTTAATAAACCTCCGCCGATTAGTATAGTATCCGGATCAAATGCAAAGATAAGGTTGGTGATCAATACAGTTATCTCTTCTTCCAGCTTGGTGACCACACTTTTAGCGAAATCATCGTCTTGCTGCGCAGCCATATATATATTCTTAAAACCAAAATCATAGGGGTCGTAATTTTTTGTCACGCTTGTTTCTGTACCCGATCGCAGCGCCTTATTAACCTTATCTACTATACCGGAGTGTGAGGCATGTACTTCTGCTGCTCCTGCATTACCACATATATGGCTTTCGCCATTAGGATCGTGGCTCATGAAACCAAAATGCCCAGCGGCAAAATGTCTCCCCCGCAGCACTTGGCCATTAATTATAATTGCACCACCTATGCCAGTACCAAAGGTTAAACCAATTACATTACGGTTGCCTTTTGCTTTACCAAAATAGGTCTCACCCAATACCATGGCATTAACATCATTATCGCAGATTACTGGTTTCCCAAATACGGAGGCAAGATCTGGTCCTATATCCTGGTTTTCCATGTATTCCAGTTTTCCTCTCAACCAAATCACTTTCCCCGTTGCTACATCAATTCTTCCGGGACAGCCCACCCCAAAACCAATGACAGCGTCCTTATTATTAAGTGTTTCCAACAAGTTATTTGTTTTGTTACTCAATTGTTCGATGAAGTCACTGTAGGAAGTAATTTTACCTACAGGGATTAGACCTTTGCACAGTATAGTTCCACCTTTATCAACAAATCCTATCTTTATAGATGTGCCTCCAATATCTATGCCACCATATATTATCATGCTACACTTCTAAATTGACGTTTTATAAACGGGTATAATTCTTAGGATTATACCCACATTTCCTCAATTTCTTCTAAGCTAACGCCCTTGGTTTCTTTTACCATTGTCCAGGTGAAAATAAAGGCGAGGAGACAAATAAAGGAAAATATATAGAATGTACCCCCACCAAATCTTTCCATCATGACTGGAAAAAGCTGCGTCAGTATCACGTTACCTAACCACAATACCATAGTCGCAACAGATAAGGCCTGTCCCCGCACCCTGGTAGGATAAATCTCGGATAAATACACCCAAATGACTACGCCTATACTCATGGCGAAGGAAGCAATGTAGGTCATTATCCATAGCAACGTCCATTTTGCACTGATCATATCGCTTTGCATACATAAACCCACAAGTGTCATGGATATACCCATGCCAGCAAGGCCTACTAGTAATAGAAACTTTCTACCGGCCTTATCAACCATTGCCATGCCAACAAAGGTAAAAATTAGATTTGTTATGCCGATCATTACTGAGGCCAACAATGCAGAATCTGTTTTGAAACCGGATTCTAGAAAAATGATTGGACCATAGTAAATGATTGTATCGATTCCGGTAATATGGGCAAATAGTGAAAAAAGTATACCCACTATCAGTACACGCCGTAATGATGGGTGGAGTAATTCTTTTAAAGATGTACTTTTTTCGGATAAAGATTTTTTTACTTCTTGCAATTCATGGTCAGCATTTGCTGCCCCAGCTACAATATTGAGGACGTCAAGCGCCTCTTTTTCCAGGCCTTCTTTTGTGAGCCAGCGCGGTGATTCTGGGATAAAGAAAAGTCCCACAAGAAAAGTGATTGCTGGTAAAATTTCAGCTACCAGCATATAACGCCAATTATTTATACCAGTATCTACCAGTAGCCAGTTTGATAAATAACTTAGCAATATACCTACAACAATGGCCAGTTGATTCAAAGCCACTAACCGCCCGCGAATTTTAGCAGGTGATATTTCAGCGATATACATAGGAGATACCACCGATGCCATGCCAACACCCATACCCCCAATGAACCTGGCGATCACTAATTCAGTAAAAGATCGAGGCAGGGCAGATAGGATGGCCGAAACGGTAAAAAGAACCGCGCAGAGAATAAGAACCTTTTTCCTGCCAGTCCAATCTGCAATTGGCCCGGCAAGTAATGCGCCAATCACGCAGGCGACCATCAGGTTGCTAACAGCAAAGCCCTCCTGGTATGCATTTAAATTGAATTCTATTTTTATAAAGTGTATAGCTCCAGATATGACACCAGTATCAAACCCAAATAACAAACCACCTAGAGCAGCTGCTGTCGAAAAAATCAGTAGTTGATTTTTTTTCGTATCAATTTTATTAGACATGAAAATTTTATTTTAGTTGGTTGCTGCACCAGCGCTCACCGTTTTCAAGTATATGATATGGTTGATTGATTTGCTCAGCCTCTGTAATGAATTCACTAGGGTTTTCAGTATTGAATTCGAACATATTGTAATGATGAGGGATAACTGAACGAGCACTCAACCTTTTTGCCAGCCATGCAGATTCCTTGCCCCACATATTCCCAGAGACACGTCGTTCTGGTTTACGTCCATTAATTGGAAGGAACATGACGTCCAGGTTCCACTGCGCCAATGTATCTTCCATTTCATTGTATTCAACAGTATCCCCACTGTGATAAACAGACCAAGGACCAAACTGTATTATATACCCTAAATAATAATGATTGCCATTTTCATCAGTTTCCACTTCTTCATGTGCTGATGGAATGGCATGGATTAGAAATCCATTTGATTCAATGGTATCACTTGCATTCACTAGCGATAATCTATCTTTTGGTAGACTAGATCTCTCCATGGCGATATCTACTACTGCAGCAGGCACTACCAGATCGAAATTATTATTGGATTGCACAAGTGGCTGTAAAGTTTCAGGGTCTAGATGATCGGTGTGTGAATGGCTGGCTGTAACTACATCAATGAAGTCAAGCTCCAGTGGATCAATAACACGTTCAGTCATTCGTACATGCGGTTTGTCAGTTTCAGCGTATTTTTTAGTTAAAGAATCTGATAGGTAAGGATCCATAAGCAAATGTTTACCTAGCCATTGGATGAGAAATCCACTTTGGCCCAGCCACCAGACATTAAAATCGTCGGTATCGTTTTGGTGCTTTTTTACATCAGCTAGGAAAGTATTTCCGGAGCAATGAGGTTTGCGCATCACTCTATAGTTCAGCCCTTACTTTGTGTACTCCAGTAACCATATTTTTCATTTTTTCTTTTGCAGCCCATCTAGCTGTCTGGCTGAGTCCACAATCCGGTGCAAATGATAGCCGTTCTGCTGGCGCATATTCTAAACACCTGCGCACTCGCCGCGCTACTTCTTCCACTGGTTCTATATAATAGCTTTTTACATCAATAATACCAACGGCCACATCTTTCTTTTTCGCAATTTCTCCAATTATTTCCAATTCAGAGAATTCTCTACTGGCCATTTCAACGTGGATTTCATCTACTGGCATTTCTAGGAATGCAGGAAACATTGGGCTGTATTGTCTTGGGCTCACAGCCCGACCCTTATAATTACCGAAACACAAATGGGCCGAAAGATGTGTTTTCCCAATAATCGGTTCAACGGTACGATTAAAAATATCAACAAATTTTTCAGGATCTTCTTTGTAAGCGTAACAACTCATCGATGGTTCGTCTACGGTAATTTCTTTGCATCCAGCGTCTAGTAATCGCTGTAATTCTTCCCTGACGATCGGAACCAACGCTTCTGTTATGATATAACGATCTGGGTACTGTTTATTGGGTAGTAAGCAACCACTCAATGTATAAGGACCAGGGATGCTTATTTTAAGGATAGGGCCCGGGGGCGCTAGTTTCTGAAGACGTTTATAATCCTCTACCACGCCCAATCCATTTGGTGCGGATAATTCTCCATGGATACTATATTTACCCCGCTGATCATGAGCAGGTGGACCAAATTTTCTGATATTATTCGTAGTTAATTCGATTCCTTCAATGAAGCTATAGAATGACAAATTGAAATCTCTTCTGGACATTTCTCCATCAGTTATTACATCTAACCCAGCAGAAACCTGATCTTTGATCGCAACGGTTACCGCATCCTCGATAAGTTCATTACGGTCCGACTCGCCGAATGATGTGATATTGCTAAACGCATATTCATACCATCCTGGAAGAGGGTAACTTCCAATAACGGTTGTTCTGAGTGGTATATCATTCACAGTACTAATCCTTGGCTGTGATTGACATTATCAAAGATGGTTTGCAAATGAAACTCATTCCTATATTTTATCGAGAATTTTTTTTGTTAGTTCAAATATTGTATCAAAATCGGAAGTTGCGATCAAGTCACGATTTACAATCTCCGTCATTCCGCAGGCCGTAACACAATCGAGACCCAGATAACTGGTTACATTGTTTGCTGTTATGCCACCTGTTGGTATAAATGAAACATTCGGGAAGGGCGCGCTTAATGCTTTCAGTGTGCTTACACCGCCAAATGCCTCAGCTGGGAAAAATTTTATTAGGTTCAAGGAATGTTTAATTGCTTGCTGAATTTCACTTGGCGTACAACATCCTGGTATAAACTGTACTTTGTTTTTTAGGCATTCAGCCACTAACGCTGGGTCAAACCCCGGAGATACAATGAAATCTGCACCTGCTTCTATGGCAGCATTCAATTGTTCTTTATCAATAACTGTTCCTGCGCCAAGTGTAAATTGGCCAAAACTGGCAAAAGTTTTTAGTGCCTCCACAGTAGCTTCCGTACGGAATGTTATTTCGGCACAATGTAGCCCCGCATTAAGTAAAGTTTCAGCAAGTGGTGCCGCATGTTGCGGGTTATCAATAGCGATCACGGGGATTATTTGTAGCCGTGATAAGGTTGCTGGTATGCTGTTTTTATTGGTCATTACTGACGCTCCAGCCGCCATCAACGCTAAGTACCTGTCCAGTAGTAAATTTCGAATTATCTGACATGAAATAGACTGCCGCCCCATCCAAATCGGCCGGTTCTCCGATCCGTCCACCATCCAGCGGTTGTTTATTGGCGATGAAGTCCATAATATTATTGTTTGATTGTGCTCTTTCAGACATAGGCGTTGCCACTAGCCCGGGTGCGATTACATTAAAACGAATATTTTGGTTTGCGTAGTAAGATGCCAGTGATTTGGTAAGACCAATAACAGCTGCTTTTGTACTGGCGTAGGCATGGGTCGCAAAGTATTTAGATGAAGGTGAAAAGCCTAACACAGAGCTCATGTTCAAAATGGTTCCTCCATCGCCCTGTTTTAGGAATTGTTTGATTGCTGCACGATTTGAATAAAAGATAGCATCCAGGTTTGTAGACAAAGTATAATCCCAGCCTTCATCAGAAATTTCGTGTAATGGGCCATCGCCTTTACCGCGCCCACTCCCGCCGGCAACATGATATAACCCGTGTAGGGGACCATATTTATCTACGGCCAGTTTAATCCCCTCCTGTGCTGTTGTAGAATCAGCAGCGTTCCCTTGTATTGCTGTTCCATGGTTCTCTAATAATTTTTTGGTTTTTTTGATCCGATCTGGATTGCGGCCAATGGCGATCACATTTGCTCCTTCATTAACAAAAACACTCGCGGCAGAAAAGCCAATTCCCGAAGTACCGCCGACAATGACAATATTTTTATTAGCTAACAGCATGTTGTTCCAGAAGCACTTTACTCATATAAAGATGCAATGTAACAATCATTTTTTAAAGGTTAAATCAATTAAATTGTAACTTCATATAATAATAAATAATATGTCTTACTTTATAATTTTTTAAAGGACAAGTTACTCTTTTTTTAAGGGTATAAGGAGCATACATGGATTTTGGTACTCTAATTGGTCTATTCGCCGGTGTTGGAATTATCGCTATAGGTGTATTAAGGGGCGGCGGTGATTTATACTGGTTTTTTAGTTTGAATTCTGTGCTAATTGTTTTTGGTGGCACCCTTGCTGCCGCCATGGTGAATTACCCATTGAAAAACATACTAGGATTGTTTGGTATCTTAAAGAATGCTTTTTCCAGCGAGGAATATGATTATCAGGGTGTGATTGGTGAATTGGTAGAAAAAGGAGAAAAAGCGCGTAAAAATGGTGTGTTGTCCCTTGAGGCCGATCTCCCATTAATAGAAAGCACATTTTTACGTAATGGTATAGAACTGGCCATAAATGAGAGAGATTCGGCTCGCTTACGTAATTATCTGAATCTGGAAATGAGCAATATTCAAAATCGCCATAAAATGGGGCAGGAAATCTTCTTTTATTTAGGTGCTTATGCGCCAGCTTTTGGAATGTTAGGAACAGTAATGGGATTGATTATTATGATGAACAATTTTTCAGGTGGTAGTGTGGCTGATTTAAATAGCATTGATTTTGATATAGCGAAAAAATTTTCCCAACTACTTGGCGGCATGGGTTTGGCCCTGATAACTACATTTTATGGGGTATTATTAGCAAACCTAGTGTTTTTACCAATTGGTGGAAAACTAACCCGCAAATCCCAGGAAGAGATGATGCTGAAGAGTATTGTTGTCGAAGGGATTATCAGCATTCATTCCAAAGAGCACCCGATTTTAATGCGGGAGAAACTAATGACATTTGTCCCGCAGTCCGCTCGACTAGAAAGCTAGTTTATGGCCGTTGATTCCTTTGGTATGTCCGTTGAGGAAGCCAAGGCAAAAAGTACTGCTTGGGCTGTTACCTACGCTGATCTGGTTACATTGCTATTAACTTTCTTTATTTTATTACTGGTAATTCTCAATGATGCTGAAAAACACATCGATCGGGTAATAAATATTCTGCTGGACGAGACCTATGAAGAATTAAAGGAAAATATTGAATCATCCTATGTATCTGTTGATCGGGTAACTAAGGGTGTGAAGATTACCATGGCAAGTGGTCGATTGTTCAAATCTATGGATGATGATGTACAAACATTAGTTTATCCACTATTAAGGCAGATTGGTGGTATTGTGCGTGTATCAAAGTTGTTAAATATAGATGAAGATGAGCGCTTTAATGTATTATTAGGGGCCTTAGAAAAAAGAGGTGGTTTTTTAAATGTGGAAATACGATGTGAAGGACATACTGATGACCTGCCACTTCCAAAACAGACACAATTTGCGAGCAATTGGGATTTATCAACTTCACGGGCGTTGAATATTGTAAAAATCCTTAGTGAGTTTTCAAGAATACCGGAAAGAAAATTTTCTGCAATGGGATATGGAGAATTCCGTCCTGTTATCCCGATCAGTTCAATTGGTAAAAATGCAGTGGATATAAGAAACGCACGGGCAAAGAATCGCCGAGTAGAGATATATATGGATGCTTTTATTAAAAAGAACACACTTACCAATTAAATTTAGCTGATGTACCAATTACTCATATTATTGATTGTTTTGCCGCTCAAGCTGATAGGTCAGGAAACCGAGGTGATTAAGAATACAAAAGTTTATCTATTCCCTAATGCAAGTAAGGATAATGTTATCGGTGAAATATTTCCCGGATCTTCGGTCACAAAATTGAAAAAAGATAAATCTGGTAAATTTATTAAAGCCACCATCGAATTTTATATTCCTGTTGAGGCACTTCTTGAGGGGCGCGTTTCACATCCAGTAGGGACTACACAAATCGCGGATAATGCGAAATACAAATTAATAGAGGTAAATCAGATGGGTACTCAGGTAGTTCTTAAGTTGCGTGTGGCAAATATCAATCCTGCCAAGGAATTGGATTTCTCCGCAATGGTTTTATTGAAGGCTATTGGTAAAGGTAATAATAAAGGGGAGTTAAACCCCTTCCAGGGTAGATATCAAGATCTGGCTATTATTGCACCCCGAGATCACGTGATTGCTGAACTATTCTATGATTTTAAGTCAAAGCCAAAAAATGTAGAGCTGGTCTGTACTGGTAAAATGGGTGGAGATCGAGTTTACTACACTTTGGGTTTCTGAGTTTACTCGGGTTTCTTTTCAATTACCTTAAATACTTTTTCACCCTTTTTTGCCATTCTAAATCTTTCCCGAGCAAGTTGTTCAATGTACTTTGAATCAGTAGTGAGCTTATTTTTCTCCGCTTCTAAAGTTTCTTTCTGCTCCCGGAGTGCAGTAATTGCGGCTTGTATATCAGATCTCTCAGAACGTAAAAGATACAATTGATATAAACCATGATCTCCAAAGAAAAAGATGATGAGTAACATCAATGCGCCGATAATAAGAATAGCGCGAATCAATTGCTGCTGGATTTGATTCTCCTGCTTTTTTCCTCCCAATACTTCTTTACCAGGGAATTGGCTAGTTTCCCCAATCATTTCTTCTATCCGCAATAGCTGATTATACTTGCAAATGCGATCCGTACGCGATGCGCTTCCTGTTTTAATTTGACCAACACCAGTTGCTACTGCGAAATCTGCTATAGTTGTATCTTCAGTTTCACCAGATCTATGAGATATAATTGCACCAAAACCAACTTGATTTGCTAATTTAATTGCATTGAGTGTCTCAGTAACTGTACCTATTTGATTTAATTTTATTAAAATTGCATTCATGGCTTGCAAATCAATAGCTTTTTGTAATCGGTCAATATTTGTTACAGTTAAGTCATCTCCAACGATTTGAATCTTATTTCCCAATTCATTATTCATTGCTACCCAGCCTTGCCAATCATCCTCCGATAACCCATCTTCGATTGACACGATTGGATATTTATCAACTAGGTTCTGATAATATTGAATCATTTGATCTGCAGAAAGAGATTTATTCTCAGATTCAAGCTGATAGTTTTTCCCATCGTAAATTTCACTGGCTGCTACATCTAGTGCCAGATAAATATCTTCGCCCACCGAGTATCCAGTTTTATCAATGGCCGTCAGTATAACTTCTATTGCTTCTTCATTTGATCTTAAATCTGGGGCAAAGCCTCCTTCATCCCCGACGGCTGTATTAAGCCCACGTTTTTGTAGAACTTTCTTTAATTGGTGAAAAATCTCTGTACCCATCTGCAATGCTTGTGAAAAAGAAGATGCGCCGATTGGGAAAACCATGAATTCTTGAATATCAACATTATTGTCAGCATGACTACCGCCGTTAAGAATATTCATCATCGGGATTGGCATTGTATAATTGTTATTCGTACATAGATATTCATAAAGGGGTTTGTTGGACGATTTGGCTGCAGCCTTTGCCACTGCAATTGAGGCGCCAAGTATAGCGTTTGCTCCAAGTGCGGATTTGTTTTTCGTACCATCCAATGCTATCATATTTTGATCTATAGTTTCTTGTTGCATTGCATCCAGACCTTTAATAGCATTTCCAATAATGTTGTTTACATTATCAATAGCTTGATGTACACCCTTACCTAGATAACGAGATTGATCACCATCACGAAGTTCTGCGGCTTCGTGTTCACCAGTTGAAGCGCCAGATGGCACTGCTGCGCGGCCGATACTATTATCCCGAAGAACAACATCCACTTCAATGGTTGGATTGCCCCTCGAATCCAGAATTTCACGACCGGTTACCGTTACTATAGTTGAATCAGACATTTATACAGTAAATCATTTTCTTCAAATTAGAGCGAATATTTATCTGATATCAACTCTTAAGCTGTATAAAATTTTGGAACAAACCACCTTAACTTATTCGTTAAATTCTTATTACGATGCAAGTTAAGAGATTTAACGAAAAATTTATAAAGACATGGGATCAAATGGTCTGGAAGGCGAATAATGGCACAATATTCCATACCCGTCAGTTTTTGGCTTACCATCCGCAAGATAGATTTATTGATCACAGCCTTATCTTTTATAAAAAGAATAGACCCTATGTTTTATTACCAGCAGCAGAAGTAATCAGTGTACCAGAAAAGATGCTGATTTCTCATCCCGGTGCATCAATGGGATCATTTGTAGTACCCGAAGACCTTTCTATTGCTAACGCACTTGAACTGGTGGAGGCACTTAATAGTTACGCCAAGAACCAGGGATTTTCTGGGGTAAGAATTACCCTGCCACCAACTATTTATAACAAAAGACAATCAAATTATATTGACTTTTCACTTCTGCAATGTGGCTACCAATATTTGAAGCGGGAAGTAAGTAGTATCTTATTTCTAGAAGATTCTATTGAAGAAAATTTGGCAAAATTTAATCCTGCACATCGACGAGCAGTACGCAAAGCACAGCGTATGGACGTGGATGTACGGCAGACCGATGATATTGAATCATTTTATGAAATATTGCGGAAAAATCTGAAAACACGTCATGGCGTAGAACCCACGCATACTGTAGCAGAGTTAAAGAATCTGCAAACTCTATTCCCCGATCATGTACAGCTTAATGGAGCGTTTGTTAAGGATATTATGATTGGGGGAGTAGTGAATTTTATTGCCAATAATGATGTAATTCTTGCTTTCTATATTAGTCATGATGAAGACTATCAGGAATATCGACCAATTAACTTATTGTTCTATGAAATTTTTCGTTGGGCAATATCAAACAATTATTCTGTTTTCGATTTTGGGATTTTTACAGTCAATGAAGAACCAAACATGGGCTTAGCCAAATTTAAAGAAAAATTTGGTGCCAGTGGCATCTTCAGAGACACTCTGGATTATCATTTTTAATCAATTGTGATAAAAGAGATAAAAGCACTTACGTTTAATACGTTGATTTATGGTGCTGGCCATATTTTGGCACGAATTGTCACTTTTTTATTATTGCCATTATATACCAACGTTTTTAATCCAAATGATTATGGCGTTATATCATTGGCCTATGCATTTATGGGGTTCATGAGTGTTGTGTTGCATTATGGCCTGGATGCAGCTCTCTTGAAACGATATGTACAGTCTGATGTATCAGAAAAAACTGGTTATTTAACATCAGCTTGGTTTTCGTTTTTAGTTACATCAATTGGTTTTGGGCTATTAATAACCCTGCTCCGAAATTGGCTGGGCCCGATTATTCTCGGGTCAGCAGATAATAGGTTGATGACATTAGTGGGCTGGATCATTGCCTTGGATATAATGTGGTCGATTCCGCAATTAATTTTCCGTGCAGAAGAAAAACCATATATATATATAACCAATAGTCTGCTGAATGTATTGGGATCGCTGACGTTGAATTTGTTGTTTGTCTTGAAATTGGGAATGGGAATATATGGTGTTTTGTTAAGCAACTTTATTGTATCCGGAAGTCTTTTTTTACTGACATTGCCTGCTATTCTAAAGCGTATTAAATCATCTGCAATTTCTGTATTAGCATGGAAAAAGATGATGCGTTTTGGCCTACCCTTTCTTCCTTCAGGTATATTTGCGATGATAATGGAATTGGCTGACCGTTATATTCTGAAAGAAATGACAGACTTGACTACTGTAGGTGTTTACAGTGCGGGGTATAAATTGGGAATGCTAATGATGCTAATCGTAATGGGATTTAATATGGGTTGGCAACCATTTTTCCTTAAAGTAGGTGGTACGACTGAACAAAAGCCGTTATTTGCTAGAATTACTACGTATGTACTAGCAATATTGGGATTTATCTGGATTATTTTACTGGTCTGGGTGGATGATATAGTTAGGATCCAGTTAGGCAGTATTACAGTTTATGACGTTGCTTATTGGTCTTCCACAAATATTGTGCCTTGGATCGCACTTGGATATGTATTCCACGGTTTATATTTGTTGCAATTGCCGGGGGTGTTTCAACAGGAAAAATCAATATGGGTAGCAAGCACTAGAGCTATTGGTGCCCTAAGCAACATAGTATTAAACATTTATCTTATTCCGTATTATGGTGCGATTGGCGCTGCCATTGCTACTTGTATATCATTTATGGTAATGGCGGTGATCCTATTTAGTGTTAATCGCACGCTTTATCCAATCGCTTATGAGTGGTCTCGCTTATTAAGAATTGCAATACTAATGATTGCTGTTTATTTATTGCATGCTGTTAGCAGTCATGATCTTTTTGTTAAAGTAATGTTAACCTTATTTTATCCCGTTGGTTTAACAATGGCGGGGTTTTTGAATCATAGCGAGCGAGCCTGGATTCGGCGATCCCTTAATGTTTGGCCTAAACAATCGAACTGATTGTCTCCGTGATTCGGGCAACGTATGTTTTATCTCCATATTGTTCAAGGGCAATATGGCGAATTTTATTGGGATCATAAGTAGAGTAGCGATCAATCATCTTCTGCATTGCCTTTGCTAATTTAAACGGATCATTGCGCTTGACTAGCATACCAGTGTCTGGAGATACAATTGATTCTGGCCCCCCGCAGCGCGTCGCTATTACCGGCAATCCGGCTGTCATCGCTTCCACAAGTGCGACGCCAAAAGTTTCCACTTCACTAGATAATACCAGCACATGATGGTGCCTTAGCATTTCGGCCACAGCAGGTTTTCTCTGGTACCCGGTAAAGTTAACACGCTTGCTTATGTTAAGTTTTCGTGATAATAGCTTCAAATTATCTTTTTCCGGACCATCTCCGACAATTGTAAGGACTGCATCAGGCATTTTTTTGATCAGTTTAGCAAAGGCGTTGATCAATATGTCTAACCTTTTTTCCTGGCGCAATAAAGCAATTGCAATAAATGTTAAAGGGCCTTCAATATTTTCTTTTCTTAGCGAAAATGATTGCACATCCGCAGGGTTGGGGATTAACACGATTTTTTCATCACTAATATTAAATTCTGACTGAATATTATTTTTTAATGCAGCACTGGTGGCGATTATTCGCGAAGCATAATTGTAACTATTTTTAATACATACTTTTTGAAATGCTGTCCATCCATCAACAATGATAAATTCTTTCAGATGTTCAGAAACCATATAGGGGATTGATTGCTCATGAAGATATTTAGCCAGCGACGCTCCTGCAAAAAGCGATGAATTGATAAATACCAGGTCTGGTCTCCCTTGTTTGGCAATGATATGTTGGACCAATGCTGAAATTGATTTTTTATAACTTTTGAATGCTTGTTTAGGCAGCTTGGGGTAGGAATTGAGCGCCTCTGTTTTATACACAATCATGTCATTATCACTTATCGGCATACCATTATTTGGATCTGGTTTGAATTTTAGCATATCACGGGCAGAGTGTACAATGTGAGCAGCATGTTGCAGTATTAGCGCCCGTTCCCGAAAAAATGTACCGCTCTCCGGGTGGATATTAGATGGGTACCAAGATGGTATAATTAACAGCTTCATTGAATTTGATGTGGTTGTAAATTTACTTTCATTATGATTCAAACCATCAATGAAGATTAATCGATGTTGGTTAGTATTTAACCTTCGTTTTGCTAACTTGAAATGATTCAGGAACTAACCGGTTCCAATTTTCTTTAATAAAGAAAAATTATGAAAATCCTGTATATCTCTCCTGAAAATACCGTTGGCACATTAAGCTTGTGGAAAAAAGCACATGAAGCCCAAGGTAATCAATGTGAGTTTGTTACACTTTTTAAGGCGCGGAATAATTTTGATTCTGGCATATGCTTAAATCTGCCATTAGTCACGGCAAAGCCTTGGTATATGACTAGCCGCCATAAATATTACCAGTTTTATAGAGGTCAGTTAGGCGATTACCAGGAAAAGGATGGTTTCCCTCCAGTATGGAATCCGCACTCCAAATTGGAAAGATGGTATTTTAGTTTTCGCGATTGGCTATGGCATTTTAAAATAGAACCAACCATTGAACAATACCAATTATTAGGCTTCGATATAATCCATCTTGAATGGGGGCTTGAGTTTTATCGGGATTGCAGTTTTGTGAAACGTCTTGTTGATTTAAATAAGGCAATTGCCTGCACTTATCACGGACAAGATTTACGCACCAGAGGCGTACTGCCGGCCATTGACAAGGTAAGTAAATTAAATATGACAAGTGAAATTGATTTGCTTGATAAACATCCCAATATGAAATATATGTTTTTGCCTTTTGATACGAATCAATTCTCACCCAATGTTGCATTGAATGACCCGATCCGTGTTTGTCATTGCCCTACAAATCGGCATTATAAAGGGAGCGATACAATTATTCCGATATGCGAGCAACTTGCAAAAGAACAGAAAATTGAATTTGTTTTGTTAGAAAATAAACCATTTTACGAGGTGCAGAGCATTAAACAAACGTGCGATATACTCATTGATCAGGTTCATAATCGTGGCGGGTGGGGTTATGGTATGAATTCGGTGGAAGCGCTGGCGATGGGTCTTTGTTGTGTGACGGAATTGGTGCCTGAATACGTGGAATTTATTCCGGATCACCCATTTGTTAATGTGACTGGTGATACTCTTTACGAAACGCTGGCTGATCTGATCAGCAATAATGAGAAAATAATAAAATATCAGCAAAAAGGTCAATCCTGGGTACAAAACCACCACGATCTTTACCAGACCGCAGATATATTGTATGGTTATTATAAAGATCTAGATTGGGTATGAATGAATTAGCAACAGTAGCTGTTGTTG
>LWDU01000189.1_pt1 | contig 27912 bp, 24 predicted proteins | sample 727161 | NCBI WGS metagenome assembly LWDU01 (sample SAMN04566230, study PRJNA314399) | hydrothermal vent metagenome | isolation source: deep sea hydrothermal plume seawater | place: Mexico: Gulf of California, Guaymas Basin | collected 2004-07-11
CCCTGCTTTGAACTGGACTTTGGTCAGTTTTTGTAAGGCAGGATGACTGAGCCGCTAGTTCTAGGTCAACTTGTAAATCCGTTTTACGTTTCCCCCCAAAAATTTCTGTCGGTCGTCTGCTGACAGTGGTTCAACAAAATTGGTCAGGGCGTCCACCCATGTATGGGGATGGTCAGGGTGGGGGTAATCGGTTGCCCACATAAAATTGTCAACGCCGACGTGAGCGATGGTATGCGGCGCAGTGGTCTCGTCAGGATCGCCAGAAATGAAACACTGCTCGCGAAAATAATCAGATGCAGATCTTCTTTTGCCAACGGCGTTGATCGCGTCTGTATATGCGTCAAGCCGATCCAGCATGGCGCCAATCCAGCCGCAACCAACTTCCAGAATACCAAGTTTCAAATTGGGAAACCGGTCCAGCGTCCCAAGCGCCATGTAGGATATCACCACTTGTTGGACAACACTGCGCAACCAGATCATCTCACCCCAAGCGCGACCCTGCCTAGGCCAGTTGAATATGCCGTCGGCTGCGCCGTGAGGAATGAAAGTTGGATGAATAGCAATGGGTACATCCAGCTCCTGACATTTTGCGTGTAGTATGTCGTGTTCTTCAGCGCCATGAATAATCCCTTTGTGATTAAACGGGTTAACCCACGCACCTCGGCAACCTTCCTTTACCGCGCGTTCCAGTTCCGCCGCTGAACCTTCCGGGTCGAGAAGGGTTAGCTGGGCGATAGGGATTAATCTGCCCCCTGAATCCTTGCAGAATTCCGCAATCCAGCGGTTGTAAGCCCGTGCATACGCAAGGCTGATCTCCGGGTCGTCTAACTCACATTCCCATAACAATCCGATAGTAGGGTACAGCAGACAATGGCTCAGGTTTTCCTGATCCATCAGAGACAGGCGCTCCTGCGGATTGCTTGAGCCAAAAGGCATGTTCTCGGAATAGCGGCGGTCAGGTCGAGGGCGCATATCTTCTTCACCCATGGCACCCAACAATCCAAGGCTGCCTCTGACACTCCGTTTTGACGGTTTGCCGTTGATTTCCAGATATTCGAATCCGTCGTTATCAACCTTAATTCTCAGCGCCCGATCCTTGTATTTATCCTCCAGATAGTTCTCCCACAAATCCACGGGTTCGAGGATGTGGCCGTCGGCGTCAACCGTACCGTCGTAAGGGAATTTTTTGATTTCGTAAGCCATTAATCATCTCCGTGCAGTTGATCAACCCATGTTGCTAAGACCACCCGTTGCGGTGACCGCTATTTCTATAAAACCAGGTATAACACAGTGGCCAGAAGGGGACCATGGTGCTATCCGTACATTGAAATCAACAGGCGGTTAGTCAAACGCGGGCAATATTTGGTTATTGGGCAGTTTGAGAAATGATTGCGCCCGCCATGGTAGTCACCAACAAAATCACTAACATCGTGCGATGGTAGATGTCGTTCTTGATCCCTGCCAGGAAAGGTGCAAATGCCTAGATGCTGAAGGTGGCTGTGCCGTTGTCATAATATGGTTGTACCGGAGTTCTGGCAGAGTCGTGTTTGCGGGTTATGGCAAAAGGAACCAAAACACCCCGCTTATAAGCAGTAGGGTGATGTTCGATCCATGACTCTGCCATACCATCCTCATAAGGATGTGGAATGTTCATTGTGGTGTCAGCAATTTCAAAGGCACCCGCAAGCTGCTGCACAGTAGCAGCATCTGACGGCAGAAAGCCTCTGAGTAATAGGCGTTCACTTTCTAAAACAGGGATCGTCATTCCTGATTGACGATGTAGTTCAAAAGCTCAACGACCTGCTCTGGGGTTGTCGCCCAGGCTTGTGCGGCGGCATCAACTTCTTTTAAGGGGTGGATAATGTCTTGGTCATGAAGCGTGATGTAAGGCGTACCCATCGCTGCACAATAACCGGCATCAAAAGCCGCGTTCCATTGTTTGTACTTGTCACCAAATCTTATAACTGCGATATCGCAATTTTCAATCTGAGTCTTCGTTCGGATCGAATTCACTTTGGCTGATTTATGGTCTCGCCAGAAACCCACCTCTTCGGCTCCCAGAACATCACCTGCAGCATCGCTTGCCTCATGATTGGTGACCGCTGAAGAAAACGTGCATCCGTTACCTTCGCAGGCGGTAATAATTTTCTCTCTCCAATCAGTATGTATTTCACCTGAGAGATAGACATGCAGACTCATTTTATTTCCTTGGGTTTTTAAAACCGGCTTAAAGCGCTATTTTGACATTTTCCGGTGGTATCATAGCACCAGAGGACATCAACGGTCGGTCTGTCGGCTTTGGCGGAGTCTGTTGAATTGTCATAACATAAAGGTCGACGTAGTATTGCATTAACCTGTCGATGGGTAGTCATTTGTTGGGCCGGCCTTTCTCGGTATGCAGTGGCGAACCAATGTATTGGAGCATTGTGTCGATGAGATTGAAGTCGATCGATCATACAACATCAAAATAATATTAATTCATCCAGGGAATAGGCATTGGCCTTGAACGTCTCCAGGCTTTTCATCATTAGCGGTTATAATTGTGCTGTTGGTGTTTAAGACCCTGGTATTGATATCTGTAGTAGGAACACAATATGACAGTCTTGTCTCAATTTCTCAGCAAATTAAAAGCTAAGCCTAAAACCCTGGAAGAACAGCTCGCCGAGCTCGATCAATTACCGATAGAGGTGCTGGTAGCCATTGCTGTAGAAAACGAGAGCGATGTTTTGCGTCTGGCGGCCATTGCTCGGTTGGACTATGGGCCAGCGCTAATTGAGCTGGCTTATGACAGAGGTATTGCCGGTTTGCAACAAGGTGTGCAACAAGGTGTGCAACAAAAGGCCCGGCAGCGTCTTGCGGCGCTGGCTGATCAAGGCGCAATCACGCTGGATCAGCTTGCTGCTGACGGTGTTGATCTTATGGCGCAGTTTGCGGTGGTCGGGTTTTGTCAACAGGATGATTTACTAGAGCAGTTGTTGGACTCGAACAGTGACGAAGATTTTTTCTATCAAATAGCCTTGGAAGGCGTGTCGATTAGGTTGCGGCAGCTAGCCGCAGAAAAGATTGAAGATGAAGAGCGGCTCAAATTTTTATTGAAAAAAACCAAAGGTAAAGACAAGCAAGTCTATAAAATTGTGAAGAGGAAGTGTGATGGTTTTCGCGATCGGGATCAGCGTGCGGCACAAACCCAGGCCGAGATTGTTAGCCTGTGTGAACACTTGGAAGCCCATAGTAAACGGCCCTTCGATAATTTTTTTACCGCCCGTCACCAACATTTTCAAGAGCAGTGGGCGTTACTGCAAACGCAAGCTCATGAACCTATTGTGGCGCGGGTACAGCAGGCCACGTTGGAATGCCAACAAACCATTGATGCTTTTTTGAAACAGCAGGCTGATGTTGAGGCGCGGGAGGTTGCCATCGCCAATGCTGCTCAGCAGCAAGCTGCGATTATAGACAAACTCCGTGGCGTACTTGCTCACCTGTTTGATTGTGTTGCCACTGAGGAAGAGTTTGAGTCAACGGAAGCGCTTCTGGAAGAATGCCGTCATCAGTGGCTAGGCGCCGTCCAGTATAAACCTGCGCAGAAGTCGGATGAAAAAGCTTTTACGCAATTAGGGGATGGGATCGAATTTCAGTTACAACAGTTGCAGCAGCATGGCAGTCTAATTGATCAGCTGGCAGGCTTCAGCGGCCTTCAGGCAGAGACTCATGCTGAAACTGAAACTGAAACTGAAACTGAAACTGAAACTGAAACTGACATTGACATTGACATTGACATCGACATTGATAAGGCCAATGTCGACACGCGAGCATCCAACGCTTCCGGTTATGACGATTTACTGGTCCGTATAAAAACGGCTAATCTACTTACCGCAGATTTGCAGCCGCAGCAGTTGTTAGATGCACTGGCGCTGATTTCAGAACGGGAAAAACAAGGGGCAGAGAAAAAACAGGCAGAGAAAAATCAGTTGCGTCAGCTGAGTACTTTGATCCGTAAGGCCCAGTCCGCTACTGATTCCGGGCAGTCCCGTCCAGCTGCGGGTATCAGGCGCACAATTGAAGAAAAGCGATCGGGATTGGAGGCGATGCCGGCTTATTTATCCAAGCAGTTGGAGCAGTTGGATACTGCTTTAGAAAAACTACTGGATTGGAAAGATTATGTGGTCGAACCAAAAAAACAACAATTAATTGAACAAATGCGGGCGCTGGTCGATAGTCGGGAAAACCCGGAAGCACTGGCAACTAAAATCAGTCGCTTACAGAATGAGTGGAAGGGTCTGAGTAAAGGCGCCCAGGATCAGGCCTTGTGGGAGACGTTTCATCAATTGGCGCAGCAGGCTTACCAGCCCTGTAAGGTTTTCTTCGATCAGCAAGCCAAAATTCGAAGCGATAATTTGGAAAAACGAATCCAGATGGTCACTCAATTAGAAAGTTATTTATCAGCGCAGCGGTGGGATGGAGAAGAAGCACAGGTCATTGACAGTAGTGCCGTCGAAAAATTAATCACTACCGCGATTAAACAGTGGCGCAGTTATGCCCCTATTGAGCGAACCGCGAATAAACCGGTGCAGCAAGGTTTTGATCGCATGTTAGATGCGTTAAGAGCAAAGTTGAACGAGCACTACCAGAAAAATGCAGACATAAAACGTCAGTTTATCGACCAGGTACTAAAGTTGGTGGATCGGCAGGATAATCGTCAGGCGGTAGAAGAGGTTAAACGGTTGCAGGCACAGTGGAAACTGGCTGGGGCTGCTTTGCGTAAAGACGAGCAGGTTTTATGGAAGACCTTCCGCAAAGGCTGCGATGCAATATTTGAAAAGCGACAGCAGCAAACGGAAGAGTTTAAAGTAGAACTTGATGTCAATAAAAATGCTGCGTTGGCACTGCTGCATGAAGTTGAGGGCTTGCTGGAATTTTCAGGTAAAGCCCTCTTGGACGCCAGAGCCCGTGTTGCAGAATGTCAGACAGAATATAAAGAGTTGGGTAGTTTACCCANNGGCACTTGAACGGAAAATGGCGCAAGGGGCTGGCGACGCAACGCAAGAAGAGAATGAGCAGGCGCTAAAAATATTTTGTATTCGTGCTGAAATACTGTGCGACCGGTCAACGCCAGAGGAGGATAAGTCTCTGCGTATGCAGTATCAAATGTCGCGTCTGGAGCAGGGGCTTGGACAAAAAATGCCTGACAAAAATGTTGAAATGAACGCGATGGTATTTGAGTGGGTGGCGGTGGGGCCGGTGTCGACGGTGATTTATCAACCGCTGCTTGAGCGTTTTCAGCAGTGTCGTTAATCGTTCTAAATGTTCCCCCAATAAAAAGAACCGTGATGCTAAGTTAATTTTCGATTTCAGAAGAGCCCTGTTCAAACTTTTTGTGAGGAGCATGCTGGCGATTGAGAATAGGAATTTTGACAAAGATGTTCGGCCAGCAGGCATAGTATCGAAACAGATCGGATGGCTGCTTGCTTCATGAAAGAGAGAAGCCGTATTGCAAGTAGTGGTTAAACCCTGCCAGGGCATGCAACTTCGGGCTGACGTCCTGAAGGGCGATTACCCCATGCTGTTTACTGTTGGCGCAGGGAGAAACTCATCGCCGTGATATTAATCATCAGTTAGGGGCAATGGCGTGCCTGCCGAACTTGTCGGCAAACCTAAAGGTGTTTCACTCGCAGAAGACGTGGACCAATCCTTCTAATTCAAACCGCGCAACCGAAGCACACTGAGTGTGCAAGCGGATAAATCCAGCCCACGAAAAAGGCCGCAAATTGGGACCTTTTTTCTGTAGTTCCAGGGTTGGGTTCCTGGAGCACCAGTAGGACTTCCCGGACTCTCGTCGCTACCGCCATCGCCACTGCTTGGTGGGGGTGTAGCAGGGGGGGTGTAGCAGGGGTGGTTTGAATAGTGACGGGGGTTATTAACTGATGAAAGCGTGTTATCGCGGCGTGAATCGGTTGCCAAAGGATATGGGTCTGCAAGCGTTGTGGAAGTGGCGTATGCGGTAGTATGTTGGATTTAAAGGTAACAAACGGTCTAAGCATGATTAAATTTTTGTTAGTGGCGATTGCGATCTTCAGCGCCGTGATAGTCGTCGCGCTGTTGTTGGTAATGACGCCCATGGAGCGTCTGGGCAACGTTGATGATGTCTTCGGTTTTGAAAACCCGGTGGAGAAAAAACCGAGTGAGGCATCGACCCCAGCGGCGATACAAAGATATATGTCCAGGGATGGTGAACAACTGGCCTATCGGGTGTACCCGTCATCGTCGGCGCGGATCCTATTGTTTATTCATGGTTCTTCCTACCATAGCGCTGCCTATGACGGTTTGGCTAAGTCGATTAGTGAGGCAGGTCTGGCGAAAGTCTATATGCCGAATTTGCGGGGCCATTACCTGTCTGGCGCGCGTCGGGGTGATATTGATTACATGGGGCAACTCGAAGGCGATCTTGCGGATTTGATTGCTCATGCACGCAGCGAAGGCGATGAGGGAGAGATTATTATTGGTGGTCACTCCAGTGGAGGTGGATTGGCGATTCGATTTGCCGGTGGTGAACACAGTGCCCTGGCCAGCGGATATTGGCTGTTGTCACCTGTTATTCCAGGGACTCCAAGCATCCGTGATGGAGATGCTGGTGGCTGGGCTATGGTAAATAGCGGTCGGCTCACAGGATTGCTGATGTTGAACGCGTTTGGCATTACCGGTTTGAATGGTTTACCGGTGATCCAGTTCAATAAGCCAGTCGTATTTTGGGACGGTACTGAGACGCTAGCCTATTCCTTTCGGCTAAATCAGTCTTATCATCCTCGCTACGACTATGAACAAGATATTAAGGCGATGGGTGATCGTGTTGAAGTATTCATCGGTGAACACGACGAGGCGGTAGACCCTGAAGCGCTGAAAATTGTTTTTGCTGATGCTGGTTCCAAAGCCAACGTTCATGTTTTTCCCAGCGTCAATCACTTTGGTATTTTCGGCTCTCAGGCGGCAAGGCAATCGATTGTTGACGCGTTACGTTAAGTTCCGTTTAATTTGCGTGACCAGGTTATTGTTGATTAGCCGCGGTGTCATCCGGGTTCACCGAATGGTGCTGACAAGTTAAAGAGTCGTTGACTTGTCAGTGCCCTTTGGATAGCTATTACGTTATTTACTCATTCGGTCGATGCAATGTAGCACTTCCGCTTGATAGGCTTTGCTAGGCTCATTAACGCTTTGCCACCTTGTGACTTCATCTTCGGTGTTTGAGGACAGGAATTTTAACAGGGATATTCAGTCAATATTCTGAATATCGAAGCAGCATCCGTTGGCTGTTGTTTAGTGAGCAACCGAAACTGCGTCAGGGTCTCCAATCGGTACAGCAAAAGCATCTGAAACCAGTATCTTCACATTACTTCCAGTCAGTGATTTTAGAAAATTTACCAACGCGGCGCGCTCTTTATCAACCAGACCCAACGGTTTTAACAAAGGGCTGAGCGATTCATTGGGGATACCGCCGCGATTATAAAAATCGACTACAGCCTCTAAGGTTAACAACTCGCCGTTATGCATATATGGTGCGGTTAGTGCGACGTTGCGCAAACCCGGCGTGCGATACTTCCAACGATCACTTGGATTCAAGGTCACTTCGTAACGCCCGACATCGTTCGCCTTAGCTCCGCCAACACTCGCGATTCGGGTTTGATCGATGTTAGCAGCAACCCCCGGAGCCAATTGTACGGCCACCTCCCGGGATGTTCGGAGCATGGAGTCCCAATAACCAATACCGGTATTGTGTGCCTGCTGGTCTGTAAACAGTGCGTGGTCTTTTTGAATCAAATGACAGCTCGAGCAGCCGCCTTTGCCGGTAAATAACTGGTACCCCAAAGTCTCACTGTTACTGAGTGCCAGGGATTCATTAGCGTATAGCCAACGGTCAAAGCGAGAATCTCCAGAAATCAATGTGCGCTCATATTGTGCAAGCGCCTCCCCCACGCTTCGCATGGTCACCGGGCCACCAAAGGCCTGTTGAAACAGGCCGGCATAGTCCCTGGCGTTCAAAATTGTTTCAATCACATAACCTATCGAAGGGTTATTCATCTCATTGCTCGCCAGCAACGGTGACCACACTTGTTGTTCGAGACTAAATTCGCGCAGATCGACAAACAAGCGCTGATAGTAGGCAACATTCAATATAGTAGGTGCGTTCCGCTTCAGTCCGCGCCCTTCAGAACCAATGGGGCGAGCCAACTCATTGTTGGTAAAACCTTGCTCAGGGATATGACACATCGCGCAGGACATGGTTTTATTTCGGGACAGACGGCGGTCAAAAAACAATTTCCGCCCCAGCGCTATCTTTCGGGCATCGGGTTGGTTGTCAGCCGGGGCTGCCAGTTCTGGTAACCCCAGTTGTTTGGCTTTTGCTATTTCCAGCAAATTTGCGGCAGAGCCGGACCGCATGCTCAGGCTCAATGAGTCTGTTTTGTAGTTCGCATTATTATAGTTGGTTTTATAGTCGCCGGGTGCTAGACGTATTTTTTCGTCCGCTTTTAAACTGAACGAACTAAAACATAAGCCGACTAACGCAAGTGCACAGCTTAACGAAACTCGCAACCGTTGACCCACAGATTTTCTAAAGTGAAACGACTTTCGTGTTAGATTTTTGGCCAACCTGTTCTTCGTTGAGCAAGGTGAGTACATCATTGATCAAGATGTCTGGATGGAGAAAGGAAACATTATATATGTTGCGAATTTGTTTTTTCCGATCAATCAAATACACACGCAAAATATGCGAGTATTTCTTTCTACCATCGGCTTGGGTTTGCATATCCGGAATCACACTCTGTTGATACGCATCTAGAATAGGTTGGATCGCCTGGTCTGAGTTGGAAGTGAGAAACTGCCAATCTGCAGCGCCGTCCTTATTGGCGCTACTGCCTCTAATGCCCTCACCAAATTGTTTCATAACTTCAGGGGTATCAAATTCGGGATCGAAACTAAGCGTCAATAAGCGCAAGTTATCTGCCAGCCGTGGTTGCTCCTTAACCTTCCCGGCCAATCTATGTAAAACCATCGTCGATAGAGGGCAGCCATTAACATCATCACAGGTGCGGTAAATAAAACTAAGTACCGTGATTTTTTCTCCTAACAAATCATCTAAATCGAGAGACTTGCCTGCAGCATCTAATATTGCACCGCCGACGGCGGGTCGAATTTTGGGTAAGTCATAGGTACCCGGTACTGGCGCTTCAAAACTGAGTTCGCCCCAGCCAGGCGCAAGCACCACCTCTGGTTTAGAAGGCTCAGCGAGCACGCCCTGATCAAAAGCCAGGGCGCACAGTAGAGAATTGAACAACCACCTGGCCCTAACGCGGCTCAAGTAACAACCTTCTTACCTGGGCCCTGGGCTGCCGCTTTAGCACCTGGCCCTACCTGTTGGCCAGAGCGGAGGAATCGGTGCTTGTATCAAGTGCTGCACTGACCTTTTGCTCAGAGGGGCGTGGCATGCCGTAAAGGCCGTAAGCACCAAAACGCATTTGGTGTGCACTGCCCAGTTTTTCGGCTTTAAAGTCAATCTTAAATTCCAGATTAAGCTTGTCACCATCCCAGGTGTAGGATTTGAAAAACTGCTGGTCATCAGCGCCTTTTTTGTCCCAGTTGCGCAGCAACGAAGAGGTAAAATAAGCACGCTTGCCATCCCAACTCTGCGAGATCATGTTCAACTGCGGACCAATGGTTTTCTCATAGATCTGCTTGGGGTTGAAGGGATCAGACACATCAAAGTAACGCGTCTTGCCGTCCATAAAGGTTTGAACCCACAAACCGTTGTCATCCGAGGTGATCGAGATATCAACAGGCAATGGAATCTTGGCTGGATCTCCAATATCCGCCACCGCTTTGGCCTGCCACTCGCCTGCTTGATCTTCGTAAATCAGCCAGATCTGAGACGTTAGCGCCGTCGTGGTGAAACAATAATTGTGATTGGGTTGCCATGCACAACGAAGTTCCAAAGGCGCCCCAGGAACATCAAAAATCTTTTCCGGATTTTTCGTATGCAGGTTCCATTTCACCACCGTGCTACCAAAACGCTTCATGGCTTCCGGGTCACCCAGCATGGTGCCAAAGTCCATCATGTAGTTCGACCAACCTGTAAACGAGGATGTGAACATAGCGTTGCGCCTGGGCAGTGCGCGAATATCGTAGCCATAACCATCGGCGTAGTCGCCCGATTTTTCCGCACCTCTGAGATCTTGATCGGTTGGGTGCCAATGGGTAGCGATGTAATCCCCGGAATTGGAATATTCCACCATGGCAGTTCGTCCACCGTGATCCACATTATTGGATAATCCAGTTATCATCATCTTGCCTGCCAACGCATAAAACGTATGCGGACCGACAACACCGCCACTAGCTTTTACAAAATTATCGATCGTTTGATAAAGCGTTGGCTTGGCGGGATCCGTATGAACATCAAAGATAAATATTTTATTGCTGTCCAAACCACCTGCCCAAAGGTAGCGTCTGTCATCGGTGAAACCTGAATGGTGCGCCTCATTGCGGCCGCCAACTGAAAGAATGTTAATTACTTTGCCGTAACTGGGCGAATCCGGGTTTACATCAATAGTCACCATTTTGTCCTGTTCGTCACCCAGGCCTTCCTCTCCCAAGGTCCACACGTAAACAAAATCTTCCTGACCAACGATTTTTGCCATATAGGGCGACATGCAGGTTTCGTCTGCCAGCACGCTCATCGAGGCACCGCATAGAAGGCCGGCTATCACGGTAGTAAACGCACTGATTTGAAATATCTTCATGGTGCTTCTCCAGCTATAGGATTTAATCTTGACACAATTTAGTGACTACATATTATGGCCCCGCCAGCCATTCTCGTGCTTTTAGCATTGCGTGCCAGTACACAAGGGGTAAGATTCGCACCTTAAGAAACCAGGCTAGCCTGGTAGGCTTAGTCCCTTCGTTTAACCAACCTGGGAAGCTTGGGGTGAGCTCGCCTCCATAGCCAAATTCTGCCAACACGATCTTGCCCTTCTCAACCGTGAGCGGGCAGGAGCCGTAGCCTTTGTAGACAGCAGACGGTGCTTGACCTGATATTGCATCGCAAATATTTTGGGCGACCACAGGCGCTTGTTTCCTGGCCGCGGCCATAGTTTTTGCATTCGTGGTATCCATGACATCACCCGCTCCCCAAATATTGGGATATCGCTTATGTTGTAACGATGCGGGATCGACCTCCAGCCATCCGTCATCGCCGGAAAGTTCACTGTTTTTAACCAGGTCAGGGGCACACTGGGGTGGACAAACATGCAGCATATCGAACCGGGATTCGACAATCTGCTCGTTACCCTCAGCGTCGGCGGTTTTAAACCATGCCGTCTTGCTGGCGCCATCAACCTTGATCAAATTGTGCAGGTAATTGATCCCTACTTCGTATTTCTCCATATACGCGGTGAGAGCCGGTACGTAGGCCGCCACGCCAAACAGTGCACCACCGGCGTTGTAGAACTCGATATCAATGTTTGAGAGCTTTCCGCTCGTCAGCCATTGTGAGGCCGAAAGATACAACGCCTTTTGCGGCGCGCCAGCGCACTTAATCGGCATCGGGGGCTGGGTAAACAATGCTTTACCACTGTCCAGGCCCTGCACCAATTGCCAGGTGTACGGCGCAAGATCGTAGCGATAGTTCGAGGTTACACCGTTCTTACCCAACGTTTCTTCAAGACCTTCAACGGCAGCCCAGTCCAGCTTCAAACCCGGCGCAACTACCAGGTGCCCATAGATGAGAGAAGCGTCATTGTCCAAAGACACAGAGTTGTCATCGGGCGCAAAGCCCGTCACTGATTTGGCAATCCAATCGACGCCTGCGGGTATAAGATCTGCTGTTTTTCGGTGGGTCGATTCTGGCTTAAAAATACCGCCGCCTACCATGGTCCAACCGGGCTGATAATAATGATCAGGAGAGGGGTCTATCAGGGCGATGCGCAGGCTTCCATTGCGCTTTAACAAACTACTGGCAGTAGCGATTCCGGCAGAGCCCGCACCAACGATCACAATATCGTAGCTAGTGCCTGGTGTGTTAGATACAGTCATAAATACTCCTCGAGGTTGGCTATATAGAGTCCAAACAAACAGTCGTTGCCACTTCTTAAAGAGGCCGAGAACAGGATCATCACCTGGGATCCAAATACTCCACCGACCATAGCATATTATTCGCCACTGCTCGCGTTGAGATGATACGAACCTGCTATGGAGCCTGTAAGGCGATCGCTCAGAAACTAACAGATACGTACACGGCGTTTAGCCATGACCACATTATTCGCGAATCCGGAGTGCAGTTTTCTGCCGGTGGTAAAGATGGCTCGCAGAGACAGTCAGGCGTTGCCGGTGGTGGTTTGTGATGCCAGGACAGTAGAGCCAAGGCCATTGCTGGAAGTTGGTGGTTATGGCTATGGTTCTGGTTATGGTTATGGTGCAGAAAACTGCAGTTGGCATAACATTGGGAGCGAAACAAGCGGTGGGTGCGCCGACGACAGGCAATCGTGGTATTACCATCCAGTTATGGCACTCGACGATGTGCTGGTCATTAAGTCATACGACGCAGACGGTGTTATCGTCACGATCTGCCCTTGAGCATCTACGGATGCTGCTTCGATATTCAGAATATTGACTGAATTATTCTCGATTCAATCGTATAATCCATCCGATCAAATTATTACATTTAGGGACGTAAATGAGCGACGAATCAACAAAACCAGAAAACGATGACGGCTTCGCAGATGCATCTGCAGCAGTTGCAATAGTGGTGCTTCCGGTACTGGCCATTATCTACTGGCTATCGGGTATGCCCACCAGCTAGGCGCTGGCCCGATCAGGTTGGGTACGGCTAGTGTGATTTCGAGCCGCCACCGTCACGTCTAAGAATTCCCCGTTATTTCTAGCTATCCACTGTCACTTCCAGCTTAGCCGGGCAATCTGCTACTCGAAAGGAATGATGGCCAGACCTCTCTTCGTCAGGTTCTTCGTACCTTAGGGGCGAGGTGACGGTGTTTGGATGGTCCCCGTGAGGTCTCGCTAAAGAGTGAGATCACGCTAAAGAATCAGATTTACAACGCCGATCAGTGTTAGTACGAACAAAATTGTAAAGATCAATCCCGCGGCAATAAACACCAGCGGGTTCCCCTTGGTGAAATCCCGTTCGCGATTTTTTGAACTCTGGACGCCCAGTGCGGCGGCCAGTACGCTCATCACAACTTCCCGGAACCGGGGTTCGTGAGCTTCTTCCGCGGCAGGCGTTGAGTCTTTTTCAGAGGTTTCGCTCATGGGCATTATTATGCGTACTTAAGGTTAGGAGACAACCACCTTTCGGTGATGTCAAGAGATTGCCCCTTACGTTTTGCATAGCTCTCGACCTGGTCTTTATCGATTTTTCCCAGTCCAAAATAACGTGACTCCGGGTGAGAAAAATAGAAGCCGCTAACAGCGGCGGCGGGGTACATTGCGTAATGTTCGGTCAGATTGACCGAAATCTCAGCTGTCGCATTCAGTAGTTCAAACAAAGTTCCCTTCTCCGTGTGGTCAGGACAGGCGGGATATCCCGGGGCAGGGCGAATACCCTGATACTTTTCTTTGATCAACTCGTCATTGCTCAGTGATTCTGAAGTTGCATAGCCCCAATACTCGGTGCGAACCAGGTGGTGCAGCTTCTCGGCGAAAGCTTCTGCCAGTCGGTCTGCCAGGGCCTTGACCATGATGGCGCTGTAATCGTCGTTTTGTTCTTCGTATTTTTTGGCCAACTCGTCAGCACCAAGACCGGTGGTGACCACAAAGCCGCCAATATAATCGTTGAGAGCAGTATCCGTTGGCGCCACATAGTCAGCAAGGCAGAAGTTGGCCTGATCGTTTGGTTTATTCGTCTGCTGTCTTAAATGATGAAGCTTCGTTTTGATCGTCGAGCGCGTGTCATCTTCAAAAACAATGATGTCATCCCCGTCTGAATTAGCCGGCCAAAATCCGATAATTGCATTTGCCTGGAGCAAGTCGCCGTCGATGATCTCATTCAGGAGTTTTTGTGCATCATCGAATAGCTGCCGAGCGGGTTCACCAACGACTTCGTCTTCGAGAATTTTTGGATACTTCCCTGCGAGTTCCCAGGCGATAAAGAAGGGAGTCCAGTCGACAAAAGACAGAAGCTCTTTAAGCGGGAAGTCGGTAATGGTTTTAGTTCCCGTAAATGTCGGCGTGGGCGGCTTGTATCCTTGCCAGTTTAGCGCTGCTTTGTTGGCAACAGCCGCAAGATAACTCAGCGCATCGCTCTTGGCAGACCGATTGCTGTTTCTTATCCTGATTTTTTCATATTCCTCGGACAGGCTCGCCGCCAGTAATGGCTTCTTTTCCGTGTTCAGCAGTTGGGAGGTGACGCCAACTGCTTTTGATGCATCGGGAACATAGGCGACGATATCCTTATGGAAACAGGGATCAATCTTGACCGATGTATGTGCCTTGGAGGTGGTGGCTCCGCCAATCAATAGTGGCTTGTGGATACCCTGTCGCTCCATTTCAGAGGCAACGTGAACCATTTCATCGAGTGAAGGAGTAATCAATCCCGACAATCCGATGATGTCGACGTCTTCTTCGATGGCTTTTTTCAGGATCTGGTCTGCAGGGACCATCACCCCCATGTCGATGACGTCATAGTTATTACATTGCAGGACCACGCCGACAATATTCTTCCCGATGTCGTGGACGTCGCCTTTCACGGTTGCCATTAGAATCTTACCCTTGGATGTTACGACTCCGGATTTCTCGGCTTCGATAAATGGTACCAGGTGAGCAACGGCCTGTTTCATTACTCGTGCGCTCTTAACCACCTGCGGCAGGAACATTTTACCTGCACCGAAAAGATCGCCGACTTCATTCATGCCATCCATCAGCGGGCCTTCAATGACTTCAATTGGCCGGGTCGCCTCCAGGCGCGCTTCTTCAGTATCATCAACGATGTACTGGTTGATTCCCTTAACAAGTGCGTATGAAAGTCGCTCCCGGGCTGGCTTTTCTCGCCAGGTTAGATCTTCCTTGCTGACCTTCTTTTCACCGCCTTCGAATCTTGAAGCGACTTCTATTAGTCTTTCGGTTGTATCCTCTCTTCTATTGAACAGAACATCTTCAATACGTTCCCGCAGATCTGCTGGAATATCTTCATAAATGGTAAGTTGGCCGGCATTGACGATACCCATGGTCAGCCCGGCTTTCACCGCGTGGTACAGAAAAACAGCATGAATGGCCTCCCTCATTGCATTGTTGCCACGGAACGAAAAGCTCACGTTGGAAATGCCGCCCGAGATATGCGCGTACGGCAGCTCTTTCTTTATATAGGAGCATGCGTCGATGTAATCCTTGCCATAAAGATTGTGTTCTTCGATGCCGGTCGCAACAGCAAAGACGTTCGGGTCAAAGATGATGTCTTCAGGAGGAAACCCTACGACGTCAACCAGAAGGTCATAGGAACGTTTGCAGATGTTCTGTTTTCGCTGCAGATTATCGGCTTGCCCATCCTCGTCGAAAGCCATGACAATGACGGCGGCACCGTGGTTCAGGCAAATATTCGCCTGTTCAATGAATGGTTTTTCGCCCTCCTTTAGGCTGATGGAGTTCACGATAGACTTACCCTGGATACATTTTAGCCCGGCCTCGATAATTTCCCATTTGGAGCTGTCAACCATGATGGGTACACGACAGATATCAGGTTCAGCGGCAATGAGGTTAAGGAATTTCACCATCGCGGCTTTGGAGTCGAGCATGCCTTCGTCCATGTTGATGTCGATGATTTGCGCACCGTTTTCTACCTGTTCCCTGGCGACCTGAAGTGCTTCCTCGTAGTTTTCTTCACGAATGAGCCGGGCGAATTTCGCGGAACCGGTGACGTTGGTTCGTTCACCGACATTCACGAACAGGGAATCCTGATTAATCGAGAAGGGCTCCAGGCCGGATAACAGGCAATCGCGTGAGCGGTCTTTTGGCTTGCGGACGACGGATGATGCAGCGAGTTCAGTGAACGCGGCAATGTGTTCCGGCGTCGTACCACAGCATCCACCGATGATGTTGACGAGCCCGGAGTCCACATAATCCTTGATGGAATCGGCCATGTGATCGATGGTTTCGTCATACTCGCCAAATTCGTTAGGTAAGCCGCGGTTCGGGTAGGCAGAGACAAAGCAATCAGCAACCTGGGAAAGTTCTTCGATATATGGCCTGAGTTCATCCGCACCCAGTGCGCAGTTGAAACCAACCGACAATGGGTTTGAATGGCGAATCGAAGCCCAGAACGCCTCTGTGGTTTGGCCGGAAAGCAGGCGGCCGCTTGCATCAGTAATGGTGCCCGAGATCATGATTGGTAGTGAGGTTCCCTTTTCCGCAAACACTTTTCGCGCTGCATATATGGCCGCCTTCGAGTTCAGGACATCGAAGATGGTTTCAATAAGGATGATATCGGCACCGCCTTCCATCAGCCCTTCAACACATGTGCTGTAGTCTGCAACCAGATCATCAAAAGTAATGCTGCGATAGCCCGGGTCATTTACATCTGGAGACAGGCTAGCGGCTCGTGTTGTGGGCCCAACTGCGCCTGCAACGAAACGAGGCTTCCCCGGGTTTTCTGCCAGCACAATGTCGATCGCCTCTCGACACAATCTTGCCGAATCCCGATTGAGTTCATAGCAAAGCGATTCTGTTCCATAGTCTGCCTGGGAAACGGAGTTGGCCGTAAAGGTGTTTGTTTCCAGAATGTCGGAACCAGCCCGAAGGTAACTCAGGTGGATATCCGTGATCACATCGGGTCGTGTCAGCGTGAGGAGTTCATTGTTACCTTTCAGCGGGCTGGGGTGGTCCTGGAAGCGGGGCCCTCGATAATCTTCTTCCCCGAGCCTAAGGTCCTGGATCGATGTGCCCATGGCGCCATCCATTACGAGCACCCTTTGGTTAAGAATGTTTCGAAGTTGTGTCGAAATAGCAGCGTTCATGGGTTTCTTCTAGTAGCTGAAAGTGGCGCCAATTCTATCAATACTGGCATTCAGCGATATTGAAGATATTGGTTATTCACATGAGCTGATCTCATACGGAGGTAAGCTCTGACCCTATAAAACTTATGGTTTTTACGAACATGCCTTTCCGCTAAGATAACGAGCCTATTCAATTGAAAGTTAATCCCATGGTTGAAATCACGCCCTCTGCACAGGCTTACCTTCTTGAGCTCCTTTCCAAACAGGAAGATGGCGAAATTGGTATCAGGATATTTATCGCAGATCCTGGAACGCCCCTGGCTGAAACCTGTATTGCCTATTGCAGGCCAGGTGAAGAACAGCCAGATGATGAGCGTATCGAGTATGAAGGGTTTCCTGCATGGATTGACGATCGCAGCCAGCCATTCCTGGTTGACGCGCTGGTAGATTACGCGGAAGACAGAATGGGCGGCCAGCTGACCATCAAGGCACCGAATTCCAAAATCCCGAATGTCTCGGATGACAGCCCGATTGAAGACAGGATTAATTATGTGCTGCATAGCGAGATCAATCCCGGATTGGCGTCACACGGAGGGAATGTAAACCTTGTCGAGGTGGTTGATTCAGAAATTGCCATCCTTCAATTCGGAGGTGGTTGCCAGGGTTGTGGCATGGTTGAAACGACGTTAAAAGACGGGGTTGAAAAAACCTTGCTCGAGCGCCTGCCCGAACTGACTGCTGTGCGCGATGTCACGGACCATGCGGTGACGGAAAACGCTTACTACCAGCCCTAGGAATTCGGGGTCGGAGGAGTTTTGTTCTGTTTCCGTCCCGGTAATATATCCTTAACCTTGTCCCGCAGTTCCCGAATCATTGTCTCTGTCGTATCCCAGTCTACACAGGCGTCTGTCACCGAAACGCCATATTTCAGATCAGCCAGGTTTTCGGGAGTAGGCTGGTTTCCCCATTCAAGGTTGCTCTCGACCATTAGGCCGATGATAGATTGGTTCCCCCCGACGATCTGGTCACCTGCGCTGTTTGACACAAGTCGCTGCAGGCCGGGGTCCTTGTTCGAATTGGCGTGACTGCAGTCGATCATGATGTTTGCCGGAATATTCGCCTTTAGAAGGCGCTGTTCACAGAGGCTCACACTGGCGGAATCATAATTCGTTCGTCCACCACCGCCTCGAAGCACGATATGGGCGTGCGCGTTACCCCGGGTGTGGATTACCGAAACCTGGCCCTGGTGATTAATGCCAAGGAATCGGTGCGGTGCTGAAACTGACTGCAGCGCATTAATCGCGACGTCAAACCCACCGTCCGTACCATTTTTGAATCCAACTGCAGAGGACAGGCCACTCGCCATTTCGCGGTGAGTCTGGGATTCAGTCGTTCTGGCGCCAATTGCACTCCAGGAAATCAAATCCTGGAGATATTGTGGGGTTACGGGGTCGAGCGCCTCAGTTGAAGTTGGTAATCCTAGCTCCGCAATATTGACCAGCAGCTCTCGACCCAACTTTAGTCCCTCTGCAATGCAGAATGAATCATCCATATGGGGATCATTGATCAATCCCTTCCACCCCGTTGTTGTGCGCGGCTTCTCAAAATAGACACGCATGATCAGTAAAAGTGAGTCATCCACTTCGTCGGATAATGTTTTCAGGCGCCGTGCATATTCCATCGCAGCGGCAGTATCATGGATGGAGCAGGGGCCAACGATCAGAAAAATCCTGGGATCTTGCCGGTTCAGGATTTTTTTGATGGCAAGCCTGCCGCCTGCAACTGTTTCCATTGCCCGGGAGGAGGCTGGGACACTGTCTTTCAGCGCTTTTGGCCTCATTAAGGTTTCTTCGCTTAATACGTTTAAATCATCCAGTCTGATGTCGTTCATGATGTTGTCCTGTCTATGTCGCTAGCTGTTCGGCTTATAAAAGCAAAAAAAAACCCCGATGGCATCCGCCTGTCGGGGTTTCTCAGGCGGATTAACCGCCCAGATTGTTGAGCGATTTAGCTTTTTACGAAAAAGTAATAGCCCAGCCACCACGCATCAACGATATTCACCGTCGACGGGTTGGCTGGGTTGCTAAAGCGCTGGGTAAATCGTATTTTCATGGGTGGGGATAATAGCCTTCTACTGCGGGATTGCAAGTGACCTGCTCAGTGACAACGGCTGGTGTCCGCTATACCATGCTGCCTTTTCTACCAGACAGCTTTCCCTTCGGATTAAGAGTAGTGGAATACGAACTTTCAATTTTAATGATCTGCCTGCTGTTGGTTACCGGGTTGGTTTCTGGTTTCATCAATACCCTGGCGGGGGGCGGCTCCATGCTGACTTTGCCTGCGTTGATGATGCTGGGTATGCCGGCCGATGTTGCCAATGCCACGAATCGGGTCGGCGTCTTAATGCAGTCGATAACGGGCGCAAAAGGTTTTAGCGATCAGGACAAGCTGGATAAGTCGACAATTTTACCGGTTTTGGTTCCAGCGCTCGTCGGCGCGCTGGCAGGCTCGCTGCTGGCTTCCTTCCTGCCCGTCTGGGTTCTTAAACCCGTACTGTTAGGTTCGATGATCATTATAGCATTGGTGATGGTGATTAGGCCGCAGGCCGTCATTCCTGTCGACGGCACCGAACCCTACAAGCTGGCGGATAGACCGGTTGCAGGTCTTGGACTTTTTCTGGCGGGTGTTTACGGTGGATTTGTCCAGGCGGGTGTTGGGTTCATTCTTATCGCCGCCCTAGCAGGGGGGCTTCGTTATGACCTGATCAGGACGAACGCGCTCAAATCTGTGTGCACGGGGGTCTTTTCAGGTGTTGCGCTGGTTGTTTTTGCGATGCGAGGCCAGGTCTGGTGGATCCCCGGCATGATATTGGCCGTTGGCAGTATTGCCGGTGCAATGGCCAGTGTTCGATTTGCCATTAACGTCAGTCAAAACACGTTAAAATGGTTGCTCTTTGTGATGGTCATCGCCACTTGCGCCGGTGCCGTTTTTCTTTAGTTGTTAGATAGTTGCTAGATAGTTGTTAGATAGTTGATATGAAACTCTGTGACTAGTACCGAAACAAGTAGTACCGAAATGAGTAATACTGAAATGAGCAATACCGAAGAACAATATCCAAGTAACTTCATTCGAAGCATCATCGAGAAAGATGTAGCGGATGGGAAAAACGCCGGTCAGGTCATGACCCGGTTTCCTCCTGAACCCAATGGCTATCTCCATATCGGTCACGCAAAGGCGATATGTCTGAGTTTTGGCATGGCCGAGGAGTTTACGGGGGCTACGAATCTTCGTTTTGACGATACGAACCCGTTGAAGGAAAGCATTGAGTATATTAATGCGATCAAGCGCGACATTGAATGGCTGGGTTTTAACTGGAAAGAAGAGCGATTTGCCTCCGACTACTTCGAGCAGTTGTACCATTTCGCTGAACAGTTGATAAAGAAAGGCAAGGCCTACGTTGATTCCCTGTCAGCAGATGAGCTAAGGGAATATCGTGGCACATTGACCCAGCCTGGAAAGGACAGCCCCTATCGATCTAGAACGATTGATGAAAACCTCGACCTGTTTCGACGAATGCGAGCGGGTGAGTTCGGCGATGGAGAACACATCCTTCGACTCAAGATCGATATGAATTCACCGAATATCAATATGCGAGACCCGGCGATTTATCGCATCAGGCATATTGAGCATCACCAGACGGGTAATGAATGGTGTATCTACCCCATGTACGACTACACCCATTGTGTGTCGGACTCCCTGGAGGGGATTACACATTCACTGTGTGACCTGAGCTTCGAGGATCATCGCCCGCTGTACGACTGGGTGCTGGATGAGCTGGCAACGAACTGCCACCCACAACAGATCGAATTCTCCCGGTTGAACCTGCAGTTCACGGTAATGAGTAAACGCAAGATTCGACAACTGGTCGAGGAAAACATGGTAGACAGCTGGGATGATCCGCGTTTGCCAACCTTGTCAGGGTTGCGTCGTCGCGGCTATACCTCTGCCTCTATCAGGGACTTCTGTCGCCGTATAGGCGTTACAAAGAGCGATAACAATGTTGAACTGGCGCTTTTGCAGAGCTGTATCCGTGAGGAACTCGACGCCTCGGCGCCTCGGGTGATGGGTGTGTTGAACCCGGTGAAGGTGGTCATTGAGAATTTCCCGGAAGGGGAAAGTGCGATTGGGGGTGTGAGCCTTGAGCTACCGAACCACCCTAAAGATGAAACCATGGGTACACGCTCGATGAACTTTACCCGGGAGCTTTATATAGACCGGGAGGATTTCCGGGAAGAAGCCAACAGGAAGTACAAGCGCCTGGTGCTGGGAAATGAAGTAAGACTTCGGTACGGATTCGTGATTAAGGCTGAACAGGTCATTAAGGATGACGCTGGTGATATCGTAGAGATTCGCGCGAGCTATGATCCGGATACCCTGGGGAAAAACCCGGAAGGTCGTAAGGTGCGTGGCGTCATTCACTGGGTATCTGCAACTGAAGGGCTGCCAGCAGAGATACGGGTATACGAACCACTCTTTACCGTTGATTTCCCCGATGCTGATGAGCGTGACTATCACGAGTTGCTGAATGATGAGTCACTTAAGGTTCACCAGGGCTTTGTTGAGCCTGGATTGAAACAGGCGTCGTCGGACGAAAGGTTCCAGTTTGAACGTGAAGGTTACTTCTGTGTCGATAGTAAGCATTCAACACCGGACGCGCTGGTTTTTAATCGTGTCGTTGGCCTGCGGGATACCTGGGCGAAAATGGTTCAATCGGGCAACGCATGAATCCGGATTATGAGAGCGTTCAGGCAGCCGCAAAACGCATTGGGCCATTCATCAACCACACCCCAGTCATTACCAGTGAAAAGCTGGATAACATCGCTGGTTGCTCACTGTTTTTTAAGTGTGAAAATCTACAAAAAGCCGGCGCATTTAAAAGCCGGGGTGCCGTTAATGCAATCATGTCACTTGGCGCGCCAGTACTGGCAAAAGGTGTTGCAACCCATTCTTCAGGAAACCACGGCGCAGCACTTGCCAGAGCTGCTGGCCTGAAAAATACCACCGCCTATATCGTGGTTCCAGACAATGCGAAGCAGGTAAAACAGGATGCGATCCTGTCGTATGGTGGCCAGGTCATTCTCTGCGAACCGACCCTTGAAGCCAGAGAAGCAAAACTTGAAGTTGTACTCAAGGAAACCGGTGCGACATTTGTTCACCCCTATGATCAGGAAGAAATCATCGCCGGGCAGGGCACTGCAATGCTGGAGCTAGTCCAGCAGGTTAAGGGCCTCGATATTGTCATCGTTCCCGTTGGCGGCGGGGGTTTGCTGGCGGGGTGCGGCCTTGTCGCGGAGCACGAACAAATAAAAATCATTGGGGCAGAACCGGAAGGTGCAGACGACGCTCGTCGTTCTGTGGATACCGGCGAATTGGTTCTGCGCCATACACCCAACACTATCTGTGACGGCCTTTTGACAACCCTTGGTACACGTAACTTTGAGATTATTCGCGACAAAGTAGACAGCATTCTGCTGGTGAGTGATCAGGAGACCATCCGGGCAATGTCGTTGGTCTGGACCCGGATGAAGCTCATTATTGAGCCTTCCTCCGCGGTGACGCTTGCGGTTGTCCTGCGTAATCCGGGCCTGTTTGAGGGTAAAAGGGTGGGATTACTGTTAACCGGCGGAAACGTGGATCTAACCGACCTGCCTTTTTAATCTATTTAAGTAGATGATGCGTCAGTAGAGGTTCGTTGTGGTTGCTTCCCTTTAGCGGACCCTTTCACCAGGTCTTCGGCGCTTAGTTCTTTGGCGCTTGTTCGCGTGCAATCTTAATCATTTGCCTTTTGTTGGAGTAGGCATACCTTATTCAGCGGCAGCGCTACGCAGAGTGTTGTTGGTTGTATGATCCCCTGATAGCCATCGGTTTAGCTCTTCAGACGCGCGATTACGAATGAGCGACTCATTGTCTGTGGCTTCCTGCGTGTCGCACGTTATCTCAACTTTGTGGCCATCAGGATCATCCAGATAGAGAGAGACACAGTAACCGTGATTGATTGTGTAGTGGGCTATGCCTGCCGCGTCTGCACGGGATCGAACGTTGTCTTGAACCTGGGTGGTTCCGGCCAAAGCAAGATGATGAAAGGGTGAAAGCGTGTCCGGCTTTCTTAGCGCCTGGTATTTTTCATGGTCCGCAAACTGGAACAGGGCAACAGCCGAATCGTCTTCGAGTCCGAAGAATGCGTGACAGAACTCTCCAAGTGCATCATTGGATTCGCACCATGTTGCCACCAGGGGCAACCCCATGATGCCTTCATAGAACTCTCTGGATGCACCTAGGTCTTTTGATACCACGGCACTGTGGTGAAGCCTGGAAGGTAGGTTCTGCATAGTCTCTCCGAAAACAGTGATTAAAGGTTAGTACATAACGATTTTATTAGTTTCGCTTTGTTTAGTTGTATCTAACTTAAGAAATATCTGTGTTTGTATGCTTGTGGCGATCCAACTCAATTCTGTAGGAACTTTGTCTCTCTCGGTCCAGGGGAAAATGCCACATGATTGCCGCGACCGCAAAGAGCACTAGTGTGGGTGTCGCCGCGACGACGAACCTCACCCCATCCAGAGTGGCTTGTGTGTTCTCGCCCCGTGGGTCAAAACCTACCCAATCAAGGACCGGCAGGATCGTGCCGATCGCCAGGGCTGCGCCCAATTTGGCGGTGAGCGTTAACATCGAAAAATATAAAGCGCTGCGCTCTCTTCCCGTATTCACCGTATCTTCATCAATAACATCCGACATGATGGATCGCATGAGAAGGTCGCGTGCACCAAAATTCAGGCCGATAAATAGATAAGCGCCGAACGTTAGCCAGAATCCACCTGCAGGTATGAAAAATAACGCACAGGTGCCGACACTGGAAATGAGCGTGCCAACGCAGAGTGTACGATGCTTACCGAGACGATAACTTAGTTTTACAAATAGGGGCGCTGATAGTAATCCTGTCGCAAACAATGCCACCAGATAAAAGCTGGCGTAGTCAGGCATTTGTAAAACGACAGCGATAAAGAAGAAATGGACTGTGCCATTGATACCGCTCTGAAATCCCATGAGTAGGTCGGCGAGCAGCAACCGTCTTAGTGTATGGTTTTTAACGATGGAGCTCAGTGCCTGACGCCAGGCGATAGGCACATTTTGCTGAACTCGCTTGCGTTCGCCTACGGACGATACCGCTAACAGTGCAAGCAAAGGTAAACTGATTAGAACCAGCGCGCCGGTTAAACCAGTTCTTTGACTCATTGTCGCGCCAGGCGTCGTGAAATCCAGAATTGTGGGAAGTATCGCGACCAGCAGCATGCCCATGATGCGTGAACGTTCGTCATAATTTTCTGACAATTCACTTGCCCAGGCAGTATGGGAAATCGTGAACGCAGTCCATCCTGCGTAAAGCAAAAGCATAGATAGAAACAACGTCACCGCGGAAGCAGATTCGCCGGGAAAGAAAGCGAAATAGACACCCGCACCCAGGAACGGTACGGCGGCAATGATTGCCGGTCGCCGGCGTCCCCAGCGAGTCTCTAACTTATCGCCCAGCCAACCGAACAATGGATCTGTGATTACATCGAAAACGCGAGTCAACATAAATACCATGCCGATGACCGTCAGGCTGATGCCAAGCTCGGCATATAGCGGTGGCAAAAATATGGAGATAGGTAAGCCGAGGGCGGCTATCGTGAATGCCGGTGACGCAAAGGCGCCCAGCCGTAACGCTCGTATTGGTTCAGTCATCATCTATAGATCCTTGTGCCTATAGGCTTCCATCATCTACAAATCCTTGTGCCTATAGTCTTTCATCATCTATAAATCCTGGTGCCTATAGTCTTCCATCATCTACAAATCCTGGTGCGTATAGTCTTTATATCTTCGTGTTGGGTCATTACCGTCGGGTTAAAGATCGCCCAACATCGCCATATCGGTTGGTCTTTGAGAAGATCACGTGATTCGTGGCAATGGAGATGTCCCGTAGTGCTCGCTGGATGGGATTGCTCAAGTGACCGCCCTGGCACCGGTCTCTGCGCTGATCTGCAGAACAGCTTCTCGTGCAGCTTCGCGTAATAGGGGTGCCAGGTTCTCTGCTTGATTTATCAGGTCCATATTTATGTACCTTTATTAGAGGATGACGGATCCGATTATGGCTTCACTATGCTGCCTCTCACTAGTTAGGATAAGACCTTTTCATACTGGTCCAGACCAGATCAGGAATTAATACCCTGAATGATCCAAAGTGGGTCTGCCTTCTCGGGTGATCGGTCAATAAACTCGATCTCGGACAGACCGCCCCGGCGCATGTATTCCTTCACTAGCTGCACCCTGTCCTGCGGCGCCAGAGTCTGAAACGCAAAGATCGCTTTCGTTGGGAAAAGGCGGTGCGACATGGCGACGATACATCGACCACCAGGTTTAAGAACTCGTTGAATCTCTTTGAAGACTTCAAAAGGTCGGGTCAGGTACTGGATTGAAACGACGATCATGACTGCGTTGAAACTGGCGTCAGAAAAAGGCAGGGCCGGCGTTTTATTCAGATTATGGACCAGGACCTGGTCCAGGAGAGCGTTGGCGTTCAACTCATCAAGGTTCATGCCTAGTCCGGTAACTTTCCTGTAGGTGACATCTACAGGCAGGTGGCTGACCCATGATGACATGAGGTCCAGCAGTTCATCCTCCGGGGCCAGGGTTTCCCGATAGAACCTTGTGATTTCATTGATGGTTGCGTCATCAATATGATTCACCATCCGGGGAGTAGAATAGAAGGCTTCATCCGCAGAGTCGTCCTGACGATTGAACATATGATCTGGTAATTGGTCAGTCAATGTCTTTTGTCTATTGGTTCACATTAGGAGGCCCTAATGTAGCATCATGATGAGCCCGATTGGTCCACAATTGAGAAGAATTCCGCAAACCACCATTTCAATAAAGGGAGGCAACGGTTAGAATTTCGGGCTTCACATGACTGGCGATAATTAAGGTGGATCCAACCACCGGGAAGTGTGATTCAAGATTGAAGCCGTTCGCCTGGGCGCCCACCACCAAACACGGGAGTCAGCCCATTGACCAGTAATTTAGAGATCCTGCAACAACAAGACCCGGACGTATACGCCGCTCTCAAAGGCGAAGAACAGCGACAGAAGTCCGGCATCGAACTCATCCCCTCGGAGAACTATACCTTCCCTGAAGTGTTGTCCACGCTTGGCAGTGTGTTCACCAACAAATATTCAGAAGGCTATCCCGGGCGCCGTTATTACGGCGGCCAGGAATACACAGACCAGATTGAAACGCTGGCAAGGGACCGGGCAAAGGCAGTTTTTAAGTGTGAACACGCCAATGTGCAGCCACTGTCAGGCTCTGCGATGAACCAGGCGGTTTATCTTGGGTTGCTTGAACCGGGAGATTCCATTCTGGCGATGGATTTGTCCCACGGTGGTCACCTGACACATGGCGCGCCGGTTTCGCACATGGGTAAGCTCTTCAATTTCGTCCGTTATGTTACCAATCCCGTTGATGGTTCTATTGACTACGACCAGGTTCGAAAAGACGCACTTGAGCACAAACCCAAGATGGTGCTTTGCGGTTATACCTCTTATCCCCGCGATATCGATTACGAGAATTTCAAGGCGATCGCCGATGAGGTCGGTGCGATCACCATGACTGATGCGTCTCACTTTGGCGGGCTGGTTGCGGGTGAGGCGATGCGTAACCCCTTCGATTTCGGGTTTGACGTAGTGACGACGACGACGCATAAGTCCCTGCGAGGTCCACGAGGTGGGATGGTGCTCTGCAAGAAAGAATTTGCGAGCAAAATCGACAAATCAGTCTTTCCAGGACTGCAGGGGGGGCCTCATATGAATGCTATTGCTGGCATTGCGGTGACCCTGAAGCGTGCCCAGACACAGGAATTCAAGGATTACGCGCAGCAGGTGCTCGTTAACAGCAAAATGCTTGCGAATGAACTGATGCAAAGGCAGGCAAGCCTGGTCACCGGCGGTACAGACAATCATATGATGGTTGTTGATACGATGGAGAGTTACGGTCTTGATGGCCGGGTTGCTGAAGAAACGCTCGATAAGGTGAATATCACAACCAATAAACAGATCATTCCTGATGATCCACTGCCGCCCCTGCGACCCAGCGGGATCAGGATCGGTACCCCGGCCGCGACCGCTCGAGGTATGGTCGAAGTGGACATGAAGCAGCTAGGTGAGTGGATTGATCGTTGCCTGCGATCTCCTGATGACGAAGCCGTCATCGGTGAAATCAAGGGTGCCGTCGAAACCTTCTGCAAAAAGTTTCCGGTTCCCGGAATCTAGTTAGCCAAGAAATGCCTGAATGCCTGATATTCGACCTGATTGGAACGCTGGTCGAGTATGAGGCCGGGCGTACCTCACAGGATTTTTCCCGTAGCTATAAAAAGGCGACAGAACTTGGCTGCGCCATCGGTTATGCAGACTATATCCAGGTATGGGATAGCGCTTTCCTGAAAATGGAACAGGCAACTGCGCCAGATAGCAGCGAGTTTCACTTGAGTGAAGTCTGTGATCTTGTCGTTGGCGAATTAAGGCTCGATACCTCCCGGACAGAGAAAGGGCAGTTGGCCAGGCAATACATGGAAGACTGGTCAGCCCTGGTTTCGCCTGTCCCGGGTGCGTCAGGTCTGCTGAAACGCCTTTCGAAGCATTATCGCCTGGCGCTGATTTCAAACACCCATTATCCACCAATGGCCCACGCACTATTGGATGCCATGGCGTTAACCGGACTGTTTGAAGTGGTCACTCTGTCTGTCGAGGTGGGCTGGGCGAAACCTCACCCCTTGATATTTGAACTTACGCTAGAGAAACTGGGGTTGACCGCCGAGCAGGCGATTTATATTGGTGATAGTTACGAG
>LWDU01044238.1_pt1 | contig 27878 bp, 33 predicted proteins | sample 727161 | NCBI WGS metagenome assembly LWDU01 (sample SAMN04566230, study PRJNA314399) | hydrothermal vent metagenome | isolation source: deep sea hydrothermal plume seawater | place: Mexico: Gulf of California, Guaymas Basin | collected 2004-07-11
ATATCTTTATTTTTCACTAACCCGATATCAATTACTAGGGACGTGATGATGAATTCTCGTGGATGTGTCGACTCTGCCTTTAAAGACTTTACCAGAGAGTTTGGAGGCTTCATTGAGTCTGTATTTGACCCGCTTTTATTATTTTTATCTAGTTTTGAGCAATTGATGTTAGCTACCCCGTGGCCAGTTTTTTTGTTGATAGCTGGGGCATTGGCTTGGATTGGCTCTCGAAGCTATGTTGTAACTTTTGGATCAATGTTTGCCTTCTTTGCTATTGGATTTTTAAACATGTGGGAGCCTATGATTTCAACAGTCACTATGATCTCTGCAGCCACATTATTGTGCCTTGCTATTGGGATACCGATGGGAGTATGGATGTCCCAATCTAACAGAGTGCAATCTATAATCACTCCTATTTTGGACATAATGCAGACAATACCTTCATTCGTATATCTAATACCGGTAGTAATGCTTCTAGGTATTGGTAAAGTTCCGGGATTAATAGCTGTATGTATATATGCTATGCCACCGATAGTCAGGCTAACCAATCTCGGTATAAGGCTAGTTGATAAGGAGGCTATGGAGGCTGCAGATGCGTTTGGAGCGACCTATAGGCAGAGGTTGTTTTCAGTTCAGATACCCCTAGCTTTACCTAATATTTTTGCTGGAGTTAACCAGACAATAATGATGGCACTGGCTATGGTTGTTATTGCATCTATGATTGGAGTTGCCGGGCTAGGACTGCCAGTTCTTCAAGCAGTACAAAACCAATACCTATCGCTTGGAGTTTTGAATGGCCTAGCAATAGTAGCACTGGCAATTGTATTTGACAGGGTTTCTCAGGCATTCGGTACGAGGATTCAGAAGCACAGATCTGGAGACGTGTTATGACACAAGATATTAAGATTAAAATTTCAAGCTTGACAAAGATTTTTGGGCCGAAAGCTAAGTCTATGATTAAGCATGTGGATAATGGCATTGGTAAGGATAAATTACTAGAAGAGCACCACCATGTATTAGGCCTTGACAACATAAATTTAGATTTGAGCAATAAGAATATTGAAGTAATTATGGGTCTTTCCGGTTCAGGTAAGTCAACTCTAATTAGAAATATCAATCGCTTAATTGAACCAACAACAGGAACAATAAGCATTGACGGTGAAGATGTAACTAGGATGAGTAGTGAGGAGTTGCGAAAATTCAGACAGCAAAAAACTGCAATGGTATTTCAAAGCTTTGCTCTTTTGCCACATAAAACAATCATGGAAAACGTTTGTTTTGGAATATTTTTGCAGGGCGTTAGTGGTGATGAGTCATATAAGCGTGCCAAAAGATGGATTGATAGGGTGGGCTTAACTGGGTATGAAAATCGTTACCCATCACAGTTATCTGGAGGTATGCAGCAACGTGTTGGTCTAGCAAGGGCGCTTACTTGCGACACTGAGATATTAATGATGGACGAGGCATTCAGTGCGCTAGACCCTCTTATAAGGAGCGATATGCAGGATCTATTGCTACAGCTACAAGATGAACTACACAAAACCATAGTCTTCATTACGCACGATCTAGACGAGGCACTTAAGATTGGCGATAAGATAGCAATCTTAAATAATGGTCAACTAGTTCAGCATGGAACAACACAAGAAATATTAATGACTCCAGCTGATGACTATGTTCGAGATTTTGTGAAAAAAGTTAATCGCTCACACGTCCTTCATGCTGCATCTGTTATGACAGATGTTAAGCCTGAATCTGAATCTTTAACTGTTAAGGTAAATGAGGGAGACACAATTGATAATGTTTTATGTGACATATTGAGGAAGGATGCTAACTGTGCTGTAGTTACAAATAGTACAGGTAAAGAGGTAGGATACATTAACAAAAAAGATATAGCCAATATCGTTAAGCCTTTAGTTGATGATGCCGCTTAGCCTGATGGGCATTAACTTATATATATACTATAATTGGTTTATAAATAAAAAAAAGGAGTATCCATGGATGCAATATTTTTTAGCGTAGATTTTTGGCACTGGCTGGTATTAGGGATTTTGCTAATGCTTACTGAATTTTTTGCATGGTCTGTATACTTGTTATGGGTAGGTATATCAGCTATTGTTGTGGGCGCTACTTTGTATTTCTTTCCGTCTGTTAGTTGGGAGATTCAGCTATTAATCTTCCTTACTCTGTCAGCTATAACTACATACTTAGCAAACAAGCTTAATGTTCGCGAGTAGCGCTGAATATTAGGCCTGGATGCCTTTCCATGGTTAACTGAAGGTTGACTGTTGATGGTGCCAAGTAAGTTAGCATTCCTGCGCTATCTATTGCAACATTGTTTCCAGCCTTAGATTTAAGTTGGTCTATGTCTTTGTCGCTACCAACTACCCAACGCGCTGTAGCTATATTAATTGTTTCGAAGTGGCAATCAACACCATATTCGTACAAAAGCCTATGAGCTACTACATCGAACTGTAAGACTCCTACAGCGCCCAGTATTTGGGAGCTATTAATGATTGGTCTGAATACCTGTGTAGCGCCTTCCTCGGACAACTGATCTAAGCCCTTTTGTAGCGCTTTAGCTTTGAGCGGGTCTTTCAACTGGGCACGCCTAAATAGTTCTGGAGCGAAGTTCGGGATACCTTGGAAGGAAAGTTTTTCACCCTGTGTAAATGTATCTCCGATGCTTATCCCACCGTGATTATGTATACCAATAACATCACCAGCATGCGCTTTTTCAGTAGAGCTCCTTTCTCTTGACATAAAGGTAACGGCGTTAGAAATTTTGATTTGCTTGCCAGTTCTTACCTGTAATACCTTCATCCCTTTATTATATTCACCACTAACTATGCGCATAAATGCTAGTCGGTCATGGTGTTTTGGATCCATGTTGGCTTGAATTTTAAAAACAAAACCGGTCAATTTATTTTCTTTAGGATGAACTACTCTTAGGTCTGACTCCCTTGATCCTGGTTCTGGAGCATACTCAATAAAACCGTCCAACAAATTCTGAATACCAAAGTTGCTAATTGCAGAACCAAAAAATACTGGAGTTTGTTTTCCTGATAAAAATTCATCCAAATCGAATGGGTTGGTTGTGCCTTTAATTAATTCAACCTCATCTCTAACCTCTCGAGCCACATCTTCTCCCATTATGTTATCAAGCTCTGGGCTGTCCAGCCCATCAATTGTTATGTTTTCTCCGATCTGTGAATTCTTTCCTGACTCGTACAGATATACCCTATCTTCAAGCAAATGTACTACGCCTTTAAACCTTTTGCCCATACCTATTGGCCAAGTTATAGGGGAGCATTCAATTTTTAGCACTGACTCAACCTCATCAAGCAGGTCTATTGGCTCCTTTCCCTCACGATCAAGCTTGTTTATAAAGGTAAGTATAGGTGTATCTCGCAATCTACAAACATCCATCAACTTAATGGTTCTCATCTCGACTCCCTTAGCAACATCTATAACCATCAATGCCGAATCTACAGCCGTCAATGTTCTATAAGTGTCTTCAGAGAAGTCCTCATGCCCAGGCGTATCTAATAGGTTGATTACGTGGCTGTCATAAGAAAACTGCATAATTGAAGAGGTAATTGATATGCCCCTCTCTTTTTCCATCTCCATCCAGTCAGAGGTTGCATGAGAGTCAGCCTTTCTGGCCTTTACGCTGCCGGCTGTTTTTATGGCGCCAGCATATAGTAGTAGCTTTTCTGTTACGGTAGTTTTACCTGCGTCTGGGTGGGATATAATCGCAAAAGTGCGACGTTTAAGGGTGTCACTCATGTCTAGCGTTACTCTTTTATAATCATCTCAACGCCGGCCTCATTGAACATCTCTTTTGAAAACTTAACGCTCTCATTCCAATTGTCCAGCTCTTTGGATTTTTCTATAACAACTTTTTTAATTCCAACCTGGATAATGCCTTTTGCGCACTCTGAACATATAGGTAACCCGTATATGTATAGTGTGGCACCGTCAAGAGATGTGCCAGAGTAGGTTGCATTGTATATCGCATTCATCTCGGCGTGAACAACAAATTTGTATTTAGTTTCTCTATTGTTGTAACGCTCGTCAAGGTCATTAATCCCTCTAGGGAAGCCGTTAAATCCTTGAGATAGTACTTCTTTCTTAGCGCCAACGGTAACAGCCCCTACTTGCGATGAAGGGTCCTTTGACCAGGTAGCGACCTCCTTGGCGAGCGACAAGTAGCGCATATCCCATTTATTTAGCTTATTACTCATATTTAGCGTATTTTAATGGAAGCCAAACTTATCAAAACCAAAATTAAGGTTACCATCCAGAATCGAACAATTATTTTTGGTTCAGAAAGCCCTTTTTTTTCAAAGTGGTGATGCAAAGGGGCCATAAGAAAAAAACGCTCTTTGGTGCGCTTGAAGTAGCTTACTTGAATTATGACTGAAAGTGTTTCAGCTACAAACACGCCGCCCATCAAGAATAGAAGTATCTCTTGACGAATAAGAATAGCGATAACTGCAAGAATTGCACCAAGAGAAAGAGACCCCACATCTCCCATAAATATTTCTGCTGGGTAAGTATTAAACCACAAGAATCCAAAGCCAGCACCTATAAGTGCAGCACATACAACAAACAGCTCACCTGTGCCAGGCATAAATGGCATATTTAAATAGTTAGAAAAGTTAAAGTTTCCGCCAACATAAGCAAACAGTGCTAGGGCACCTGAGATTAGGATTACAGGCATGATCGCTAAGCCGTCAAGACCGTCAGTTAAATTGACAGCGTTAGAGCTACCCACAATAACAAAGTAAGACAGTATTATTAGTCCGATAGCTCCCAATGAGAAAGACACATCCTTAAGGAAAGGTATCATCAGTTCTGTTTGAAGTGGGTTTTGTATTGTTGCAACAATTAGAGTGGCAATTATTATTGAGCCAAGAGATTGATACACTAACTTTTGTCTCGCGCTTATGCCATGGTGAGACTGCTTCTTAATTTTCTGAAAGTCGTCTAGCAGGCCGATAGCTCCAAAAATAATAGTTGTTAAAACGACAATCCACAGGTAGTTGCTATGCAGGTCACCCCATATAAGTAAACTAGCCAAAAATGAAAGTAATATCATTAAACCGCCCATTGTTGGTGTCCCAGACTTGGATAAGTGTGTCTCCGGACCATCTTTACGAATGACTTGCTTAATTTGGTAATGATGCAGTTTGCTAATAAAGTAGTGTCCCAATGTGAGGCTTATTATGAGTGAGGCCAGCATTGCAAATATTGCCCTTATAGTTAGATAACTAAATACATTGAATCCTGAGTCAATCTGAGTAAGGAAATTTAGAACCTCTAGAAACATTATTCTGCAGGTTTAATAGAGATAAGCTCTATGTTAAATAATATTATCGCACTAGATGTTGGGGACAGTCCCTGTATTTCAATGTCGTCAGAAATAACATAATATGGGGCAATTAGGGTCCTCTTTTCTCCACTCTTCATAGACAATATTGAATTATTTAGCACTTCAATCTGAAGCTTTCCAGCTTCGATTTTAATTGGTTCTCCTTTCTCCATTAGGGTCGTACCATCACCCATATCAACAGATAGAATTATATTCACTGTGTCTCCATATTTCGGAGTGTCGCCATCCCCATGTAACTCAATTTGGCTATATAATCCTTCGCTATGCTCTATAGCATTTGTGTAGTTAGTGTCAATGAAATTGGCTAGCTTTACTGTGTTTTCTTTTTTAATAGCAGCACCTATGTCTGAGTACCTCTCTATTTGTTGTTGAAACGCATCTTCATCTGTTCTAAAGGATGAAGCTTTTTCGCCAACACGAACGATGGTTGCTTTAATAATGTAGTCATCCTTTTCAATCAAATTCACAACTTCAATACCATTAACTACGCTACCAAAGACGGTGTGTTTACCATCAAGCCAAGGGGTTGCAACATGAGTTATAAAGAATTGTGAGCCATTGCTATTTGGTCCAGAATTGGCCATTGAAAGTATTCCAGATTCAGAATGCTTCAGGTCTGTTATCTCGTCATCGAACTTATATCCTGGCCCACCCATTCCACTACCTAAAGGGTCTCCTCCCTGCACCATGAAGTCTTTAATTACCCTATGAAACTTCAACCCGTCATAAAAAGGTACGCCCGTATCTTTATTACTTTTTTTCTTACCTTCAATTAATCCAGCAAAGTTTATAACGGTGAGAGGGGTTTTTTCATATTCTAGTTTAATCACTATTTCACCCTTATTTGTGTCCAGTTTTGCGTACATTCCATCGCTAAATTGTGCATAAGAGATTGATGATATAAATAAAGATAATAATAGTGCTGTGTAGCGCATAAAAATTAATGAAAAATAAATAATGATACCTAAATAATTATATGTAATAAGCACAACTATGAGTTAAAATCTCTGTTTGATTGCTATGCAAAGTTAACTACCTATAACACAATGTCTTTACTAATTACTGATGAATGTATAAATTGCGATGTTTGTGAGCCTGAGTGCCCGAACGATGCAATTTATATGGGCGATGAGATTTATGAAATAGATGGAGATAAATGTACAGAATGCAAGGGCCATTTTGATACCCCACAATGTGTTGAAGTTTGTCCGGTTGATTGCTGTCTTCCTGACCTTAATCGTGTAGAGACTGAGGAAGAGTTGTTAGCTAAATTAAAATAATTGTTTCTAGATTAAAACCTACTGCCAAATATTTGGCAGTGTTATTTTTGTATTCCTAACACATCACTCAGAGCTAACAAGCAAAGAGCTATGTTTTCATTCCTACTAGCATAACCCATAAGACCTATACGCCAAACTTTCCCGGCGTACGCACCAAGGCCGGCACCTATTTCTAAATTGTAATCATTCAGTAATTTACTTCTGGAGCTGACATCATCTATGCCGTCAGGAATTATTACCGTATTTAGTTGTGGCAATCTGTCCTCAACTTTAACTAAGAAATTTATACCCATTTTTTCTAGCCCATCTCTCAATATTATGTGGTTTTTTTGATGCCTATCCCAAGAATTTTCAATACCCTCCTCTTTAATCATGACTAAAGATTCATGGAGACCATACAGGGTATTTACGGGCGCAGTGTGGTGGTAAGTCCTGTTCGCTCCTTTACCCCAATACCCCATCACTAGACTCAAATCTAGAAACCAGCTAGTGACATGAGTTTTTCTGGAGGATAATTTTTTTATTGCCCTATCACTAAAGCTTATAGGTGAAATCCCAGGCATAGCAGATAAACACTTTTGGGAGCCAGAATATACAGCATCAATTTCCCACTCATCTACCCTTAGTTCTACTCCACCCAACGAAGTAACTGCATCAACAATTGTCAAACAGCCATGATTACGAGCAATGGTGCATAATTTTTTTGCATCTGAAAGCGCACCAGTTGAAGTTTCTGCATGCACAAATGCCACAATAGATGCTTCAGGATTTTCCGTTAATGCCTCATCTAGTTTATCTGCAGACACTGCCTCACCCCAGTTATCTTCAACAACTATCGCTTCACCGCCAAATCGAGTTATATTCTCCTTCATCCTCATTCCGAAAACACCATTAATGCAGACCACTACCTTTTCTCCAGGCTCTACTAGATTTGCGAAGCAAGTTTCCATCCCGGCTGACCCTGGGGCCGATACCGGCATTGTTAGTTCATTTTCAGTTTTGAAAATATATTGTAGACCTTCTTTGGTTTCGTCCATCATAGAAACAAAGGCCGGGTCAAGGTGTCCAATAGTTGGTCTTGACATGGCACTTAGGACTCTTGGATGCACGTCACTAGGTCCTGGACCCATCAATGTCCTGACTGGGGGGTTGAATGATTTCATTGGGTATATTTAAAGAATTAAAACAATGTGAACCATTATAATATCATTCATGTCAATTATCCAACATCTTACACGTGTTTTACCTAAGGGCATTGTCATTACCGGCAACGAAAGTACTCGGCCATATGAATGTGACGGGTTAAGTATGTACAAGAAAAAGCCATTAGCAGTAGTGCTCCCAGAAAATATTGGTCAAGTCAGGATAGCACTGCGACTATGCAGAAAACTGAAAACACCGGTAGTTACTAGGGGTGCAGGAACGGGTCTCTCAGGAGGTGCTCAGCCTATAGATCAGTGCGTCGTGTTGGGTCTGTCAAAGTTAAATAGGATTAAGTCTATAGATGCTGACAACAAATTAGCAGTGGTTGAGCCTGGTGTACGAAATATTGCAATAAGTGAAGCCGTATCAAAGTATGGTCTTTATTATGCACCAGACCCATCATCACAGATTGCCTGTTCTATTGGTGGCAACGTTGCAGAAAATGCCGGAGGTGTTCATTGCCTAAAGTATGGGCTAACAGTGCACAATATTGAATCAATCAAACTGCTAACAATTAATGGAGATGAATTATTATTAAGTAGAAAGGATGATGGACTTGGTCTACTAGCACTCATGAATGGTTCAGAGGGCCTGTTGGGAGTTATTATTGAGATTACAGTAAAGTTAAAGACTAAGCCAGATCTTGCTAGAGTGATTATGGCTGGGTTTGATTCGGTAAGGGGATGCGCCAACTCTGTTGCAGATATCATTAAAGCAGGAATCATCCCGGCAGGTCTTGAGATGATGGATAAGATTGCCATTGAGGCTGCAGAAGGTTTTGCACAGGTAGGATATCCATTGGATGCTGAAGCACTTTTATTGTGCGAACTTGATGGGAGCAAGAGTGATGTTGAGGCTGAAATAGATGCAACAATGAAGATTTTGTCTGGAGCATCCACGATCAAGGTTTCTAATAATGAGAATGAACGTATGGCCTTATGGAAGGGTAGAAAGTCAGCCTTTCCAGCTGTGGGAAGACTCTCCCCAGATTATTACTGTATGGATGGCACTATACCTAGACGAAACTTAGCAGACATGTTGGAAAAGATTAATGATCTATCGAACAAATATAAACTAAGGGTAGCCAACGTATTTCATGCTGGAGATGGCAACCTTCATCCACTAATTATGTATGACGCTAACCTGGATGGTGAGATTCAAAGGGCAGAAGAGTTTGGTAATGAGATATTAAAGCTGAGTGTCGAGATGGGTGGTAGTGTGACCGGGGAGCATGGGGTAGGCATTGAAAAGTTAGATGCAATGTGTCACCAATTCAATCTTAAGGAATTAGAGGTGTTCCATAAAATAAAAGAAGTTTTTGATCCAGACTCACTCCTAAACCCAGGTAAAGCGGTGCCCGAGCTACATCGGTGTGCAGAGTTAGGCGCTATGCATGTGCACAAAGGCGTCCTCCCACATCCAGAGCTGGAGCGTTTCTAATTATGAGCAGGTTAGGGCAATTACAAAGCATTGTGAAGGATGCAGATGAGTTGCATATATCTGCAGAAATGGTAAATTATTCTGGAGTTATAGAGTATTACCCAGAAGAGCTTGTCATTACTGTTAAGTCAGGAACCGTTATTAGTGAAATACAGCGAGTACTGAGTGAGAATGGGCAGTCACTACCATTTTATATATCGAATAAGAATGACACTATTGGTAAAGAGTATGCCAACGGTGGGCAGGGCCTGTCTGATTTTGTGCTCGGGGTGCAAATAATCGATGGCAACGGTGATCTGTTGAATTTTGGTGGCCAGGTTATGAAAAATGTAGCAGGGTACGATGTTTCTCGTTTATTGGTTGGTTCAAAGGGAAAATTAGCTATCATCACTCAGATCAGTTTTAAAGTTTTACCAGACTCGTACATTGGAGAATTTAATCAACCAATTAAATCTAGCGATCAGTCAACAATAAGACTACAGATTGAGAAAAAATTAAAGGAAGTTTTTGATCCTAGAGGAGTGTTTATATAGTGCAGACACAAATATCTAAAGAAATACTAAGAACTCCAATGGGTAAAAGGGCTAACGAAATAGTTAGAACTTGCGTGCACTGCGGGTTCTGTCTTGCTACCTGCCCAACTTATCAATTATTAGGGGATGAGTTAGACTCTCCTAGGGGTCGTATTTATCTGATTAAGTCTTCATTAGAAGATAACAAATTTTCTACAGACAGTATAAAGCACTTAGACCGATGCCTTACGTGCCAGTCATGTGAAACTACATGTCCTTCGGGCGTAGAGTATGGAAAATTAGTTGACATAGGTAGAGAGTTTATTGAATCAAAGCGCCCACTCTGGCAACAACTATATAGGTACTCTGTTCGTAAATTTCTAACAACACCAGTGCTGTTTAATTCTGTGGGTTTTTTATTTAAGCATTCAAATATTAAAGGGCGATCAATAAAGCCCAAAAACGTCATTGGGAAGGTTTTATTGTTGGGCGGCTGTGTTCAGCCTACGCTAGCTCCGAATATAAACCACAGCATAAAAAATATTCTATCTAAGATTGGATATGAAACTATAGAAACTCCACAAAAAGAATGTTGTGGGGCTATAGACCAGCATCTGAGTGATACAAAAGAGGCAATAAGTAAGATCAAATACAATATTGACCAGTGGCTAGAGGTTGGCGCAGATGTTATAATTTCAAGTGCCAGCGGGTGCGGAGTCATGGTCAAGGATTACTCTTCGATGTTTCAAAAACTTGACCCTTATCGCCAGAAGGCACAGAAGGTTGCCAGTATGACTGTTGATATAGCACAATTCTTGGCCGATAAAGACTTGACTCAGTTGTGTTTAGACAAAAAGAATATTTCTTATCACGAGCCCTGCACTCTGCAACACGGACAGAAACTAGGGGGTCTGGTTGAGTCTATATTGGGAGGGCTTGGCTACGACCTAGGTGTTGTTGTAGATTCTCATATATGCTGCGGTTCTGCAGGGACTTACTCTATCTTTCAACCTAAAATATCAAAACAATTAAAGGTAAATAAGTTAAGTCATTTGAAGGCATCAAAACCGGAAATGATTGTGACTAGCAATATCGGCTGTTTAATGCATTTGCAGAAAGGTAATAATATCCCTGTAAAGCATTGGGTGGAATTGTTAGACGGTAAGTAATGGGAAGAAAAAGAAAGCCAAAGGCAAAAACTTACGAACTAAGAATTGAGTCCCTGTCACATGAAGGTAGAGGTGTTGCACACCTAGAGGACAAGGTTATTTTTGTAAGCGGAGCATTGCCTGGCGAGACGGTGATTGCTGACAGGACTTACACTCGAGCAAAGTTCGAAGAGGCAGATACAAGGGAAGTACTAAAGGCTGCCAATAATCGTATCACTCCAAAGTGCGAAGTTTTTGGTATTTGTGGTGGATGCTCATTCCAGCACCTGTCAAGTAGTGATCAAATAATGGCCAAATCAAAATGGCTCAGTGACGCTTTCAAGCAGCAAGCAAAGATAGAGCCAGATTCATGGCTAGAACCTCTACATTCAGATAGTTGGGGGTACCGTCGAAAAGCAAGGCTTGGAGTAAGATACGTAGCAAAAAAGGATAAGGTTTTGATAGGGTTTAGAGAAAAGAAATCTTCTTTTATAACTGACATGAATCGTTGCGAAGTTTTGTACCCGTCAATAGGTGAGCATTTAGAAGAGTTATCAAGCTGCATTGACAATCTCAGCATTAAGAAGCATATTCCCCAGATAGAGGTAGCGATAGGGGAGCACGAAACTGTATTAATTTTGCGTCATTTGCAGCCACTCAGTGCAAGGGATGAACAGATTTTAATTGACTGCGCACTAGAATTAAATATCACTTGGTATACCCAGATTGGCGGACTAGACACTGTAAAACCATTAGGTGCGAGTAGCGCATTAACATATTCACTGCCAGAGCATAATATTGAGATGGAATTTATACCTACAGATTTCACACAAGTGAATTTCAATATTAATGAAAGAATGATAAATTTAGCTATTGAAATGTTGGAACTTAGCGATAAGGATGAGGTTATAGATTTGTTTTGTGGGATAGGGAACTTTACCTTGCCAATAGCTAGACAATCAAAAAGTGTAGTAGGGATAGAGGGCGACACTGGCCTTGTTGAGCGTGCTAAAAGCAATGCAAACAAAAACAACATAAAGAATGCAAAATTCTACAAAGCGAATCTTTTTGACGAAGTATCTGGTTTTGAATGGTTCAGAGGTAAAACCTATAACAAGGCCCTAATTGACCCTGCCAGGAGTGGAGCAATTGAGATTGTAGATTTGCTACCTAAGCTGGGAGTGTCTAGGGTTGTGTACGTTTCATGCAACCCAGCAACACTTGCTCGAGATACTGCCAGACTTATAGAGTTAGGTTATAAGCTTGAAAGTGCGGGAGTGATTGACATGTTTCCACAAACTTCACATGTTGAATCTATAGCATTATTTTCTATATAGAAATATTTTCTTAGCCAAAATTTATTATAATTGCAAATCCAAAGAGCTGTATATTTGTAACAAAATATGGATATAATTAAATTATGAAAGAAAAAAAATTAAAGCATTTAATGCCCAAGGTTGCTGAGCAGAGGGTGATAGATAATCCTGACGCAGTTTTTATTGATGTGCGTTGTGAGGCTGAAAATAAGTTTGTTGGTAGGCCCCTGGACTGTATCCTGGTGCCATGGTTGGATGAGCCAGATTGGGAACCAAACCCAGATAAATTTGTAGCAGCCGTTGAGCGCTTTATTGGAGACAGAGATAACATTCATGATTTGGAATTAATATTGATTTGTCGTAGTGGTTATCGTTCAAATTTTGCCGGGAAGTGCCTTTTAGAATTTGGGTTTACAGATGTAGCACATGTTGCAAGCGGGTTTGAGGGAGACCTAGATGAAAATGATCAGAGGGGATTGTTGAATGGTTGGCGTCACGATGGTATGCCTTGGGAGCAGTGCTAGATATGGGCAGCAGTAATGATAATGGTTTCGAGGTAAGACTTTTAAGTGCAGTCAGGAAGACTCTGATATCTGTTGCAAAGGACACTATGACTAAGCCTGGACTGCGACACCCACTAAGCGATAGTACACAAAAGATGATTACTGATTGTTTAGATGTTGTAACTAGTAGACAGATTGCTATTGATAAGGAGAATGGGTCACATTCAAATATGAAGCCAGTCTTTATTAACGAAGAAACAGTCCAGAGTGTGTCTCTTGATGAGCTAAAAAAGACACTGAATTAAATAAACTCTAAGTTAGCGTAAGCACATATAAGCCATTTCGTACCAACATTTTTAAAGTTTATCTGTACCCTTGCAGATTCGCCCTCACCTTCAAAGTTAATAACAGTTCCAAATCCAAATTTACTGTGCCTAACATTCACGCCTACATAATACTGGTTGCTGGATTTGGAATTAATGGCTGAGTTAGAGGTATCATCTATAGTGTAATTAAAAGACTTTGATGTCTTGTTTTGTTTAATCGACTTAAGGTACTCTACGGGTATTTCATCCAAGAACCTTGAAGGATAAGAGTATAGAGACTGACCATGTAAAAACCTTCTTATTGCAAATGACATAGTGAGCTTCTTCATAGCTCTTGTCATTCCTACATAGCATAGCCTCCTTTCCTCATCTATCAAGCGAGGCTCATCTTTACTCTGCCTAGACGGGAATAAGTCTTCCTCCATCCCAACTAAAAATACATAAGGAAATTCCAAGCCCTTAGCAGAATGAATAGTCATTAATTGAGCATTTTGATTTATAGGTACACTCATATCTCCACTTGAATCAAGAGTGGCTAGTGATATAAACCCTAGTACCTCGGTCATATCACTTTCGTCTTCATGACTGTATTGCTTTGCAGCAGTTATTAGCTCTTCCAAGTTATCTCTTTTGCTTCCAGCCTTGTCAGTCTTATCATTAGAGTAATAATCTAATAGACCAGACTCTTTTATAATCAGTGATACTTTATCACTAAGTCCAAGGCCGTTTGAATTTTCAGCCACCTGTTTGATTAACTTTATAAAATTAGATACTGAATTTGCTGCACGGGTAGGAAGCATCTCTATAACTGAAATGGACGAGTTAAATAGGTTAGTACTGTTTTGTACTGCATACTCTCTAATCTTTTCTATTGTGGCATTTCCAATACCGCGGGAGGGGAAGTTAACAATTCTTTCAAAGGCAACATCGTCAGAGTGGTTCTCTATTAAACGTAGATAACACATAGCGTCCTTAATTTCAGCCCTCTCAAAAAAGCGCAACCCACCATAAATAATGTATGGGATATTTTGTTTAATCAGTCTTTCCTCGAATGACCTGGATTGGGCATTGGATCTATACAAAATGGCACAATCACACGCGTTTACACCTTCATTTATAAGTTTTTGTATAGAGTGAACGACATAATCAGACTCGTCAGTTTCAGTGCTGGCCTCAAAAACATCAATTTTTTCACCATCACCGGAATCGGTCCAAAGTGATTTACCTAAGCGATTATTGTTATTTGTTATTAGGGCATTAGATGCTGCCAATATGTTTCCAGTGGAGCGATAATTTTGTTCCATTCTTATGGTTTGTATTGGGATAAATTCTGACTCAAGTTTTTGAATATTCTCAATCTTAGCACCTCGCCAACCATAAATTGACTGGTCATCATCACCAACACAGAATAAGTTATTATTTTCAGAATAAAGTTGTTTAATCCACTTATATTGGATTGTGTTTGTGTCCTGAAACTCATCAATCAATATGTGCTTAAATCTGTTCTGATAGTGAGACAACAAATCTTTGTTATTTTTTAGTACTTCATAGCTACGTAGTAATAACTCAGCAAAGTCAATTAGGTCATTTTTTTGGCAGTGCTCATCATAAATCTTAAACACTCTAACGCTCTGCTTAATGAAGTAGTTATAGCCTGAATCAATATCGTCAGCTTTAATGCCTTCATCCTTTTGCTGATTAATATACCACTGTATTTTTCGTACTGGAAATTTAGACTCATCAATTTGGTTCTCTTTCATTATCCTTTTGATTATTCTGAACTGATCTTGAGAATCTAATATTTGAAATTGCTTTGTTAAGTTAGCCTCGATATAGTGTGTACGCAATATTTTGTGCGAGAGTCCATGGAAGGTGCCGACCCACATGTTTCTAATTGGTCTTCTTAGTAGTAAACTTAGGCGTTCTCTCATTTCTATGGCAGCCTTGTTAGTAAAGGTTACTGCCAAGATGGAGTCGATGTGGATATTTTGTTGAGTAACCAGGTATGCGATTCTGTGAGTAAGTACTCTAGTCTTGCCGCTCCCGGCCCCAGCCAGTATTAAGGCATTCTTATTGTTATCTAAGATTACAGATTGCCTCTGCTTGTCATTCAGCTCCTCTAATATTTCAGATAAATGCATATTTAATTCTTTGTTAGTGGTATTAATTGGTTATAATATTAACTTTTTCTTATATCAATTTTTTGTTTGATTTAAGAATACAAAATTATAAACATTATTTAAGGGAGTACATCTGTGACTTATTACGAAGGCGTTAAAAAAATGGAAGAAATGGGCGTAAACGACAACTATATTCAAGGTTGGGTTGCTGGCTTTTTAAAAAACCCAGAGATTGAAGAGCAAAGAATAACAGATGAGTGGGAAGCAGGATACGAAGACGGTAAAGAGCAGACCGATGAGAACTTTACAAATTACTGTTAATCTAACCCTTTAGCTATTATTTGAAAGCCCCTTTTTGGGGCTTTTTTATTTAGCAATTAATCACTACAGGATTGTTTTTTCTAGGTACTCAATGTCAATTTCACCCAAGTGATAATCAATTAGCACCCCTTCTTTATCATAAATATATGTAGTAGGCATGCCAATAATTTCTCCAAAGATATTAAACTGGGATTCATTACTTTTGTCAAACAGTATAATCGGATAATTAACCATGAAGCTGTCGGTAAATTCAAAAATCTTTGATTCGTCTGCTTCCTCATAGTCCAGCCCTAAAATTTCCACTTTTTCTGAGTTTTGTTCATAAAATTCCACTAATGCTGGTATCTCTTTTAGGCAAGGCGGGCACCATGTAGCCCAAAAATTAACAACTAAGTATTTTCCTTTGGTGGAGTCATTTGAATGTATTACTCCGTTGATGTCGGTTAGTTGAAAATCAGGAGCCTTGATGGTTTTGTCTTCAGACCATAGTGAGGAAGCTGAATCAATAATACTACTTAATGTAGATGCTTGAGACAGGCTAAATGGTAGAGACATTAATACAACTAAGACTAACCTTGAAAGTATGTTATTCAAGTATAGAGGTATAATCACTTTATTTTTCATAAGGCTAATATATGGGAACGATAATATATCACAACTCTAGATGCTCTAAATCTAGAGCAACACTGGCTATTTTAGAAGAAAACGGAATTAACTTCGAGGTAATTAACTACCTTAATAACCCTCCAAGCGCTGACGAGCTTAAAGGGTTGATAGTTGATCTAGGTATTGATACTAGGTCTTTGATGCGTAAGGGAGAGTCAGCATACAGTGAGAACAATTTATCTGAACCTTCTTTGTCTGATGATGACTTGGTAAATGCTATGGTTGCAAACCCTATTCTTATTGAAAGACCTATTGTTAAGACTGAGAATGGAGTTGTTATTGGCAGGCCTCCAGAAAATGTTTTATCCATAATATAGTTGTCTGATATTTTTAATAACCATTAACTTAAACCATTTAATACATAACATTTTTTTACTGTCTATGGTATGGGTGATTTATAAGTATAGAGTTAGCTCTATATATCTGTTCTACAGCCAACAGCCTAGCGATTGAGTGCGGCAAAGTAAGATTTGATAGACCCCATAGCTGGTTAGCGCTAGATTTGCATTCACTTGATAGGCCATCGGCCCCACCTATTAATAATGAAACTTTGTCACCATTCTGTTGCCAATTATGAAGATTGTTGGCTATATCTTTTGTTGTATTTTGGATTCCTTTTTCATCAAAAGCTATAACTATATTTGAATCCATTGATGCTGCAGTAAGTAGGTCTCCTTCTATTTTCTTAATCTGGTCTATGTTTCTACCTTTTCTCTTTGGAGCATCTATAGCTACCAATGAAAAATTCATTGAGGGCGGCATTTGTTTTACATAGTGTGTAATTCCATCCTTTAACCAGTCTGGCATTTTTTTCCCAATAACGATTAGAGATATTTTCATAATTAACCAGCCTATTGTTTTCCAGCTGCATTATTTGTCATGACTGGACCATAGCTTTTCAAGTTTATAAAAATCTCTTGTGTCATAGGTCATAATGTGTACTATTACTTCTGCTAAGTCAACAAGAACCCATTCACCAGATTCTAGTCCTTCTATACCTAAAACCTTCATTCCTTGTCGCTTAGCTTCGATTTTAACGTTGTTGGCAATACCTTTTGTATGCTGAGTTGATCTACCGCTTGCAACAATGATAGCCTCCATATCGGAGCTTTGATTGATTACGTTTATCGCAATAATGTCTTCAGCTTTTAGTTCATCTAATGATTCAGTTATAAGGTTTATTTGTTTTTCAAGTTTCACTACTTTCCTCAATATAATTAATAACAGGGCTGGGCACTAAATTTGATAAACTTTGATTATGGTTTATCTTGTTACGGATACTGCTCGAAGAAATGTCAAGCATCTCAGATTTAGAGAAATAAACTAGCCCGTTTTGTTGTTCATGAAGCTGTTCAACGTTGCTACAATTTTTGAAAAAGTGAAGCTCTTTATTCTCTGTATGGTAGTTTGGCCGACCAATAACAATTAGATGGCAATAGTTATGAAATTCCTGATAGTTTTTCCAGGTATTTAGATTTACATAGCAATCCATGCCAACAAGAAAACATATGCCGGTTTTTTGTGTTTGTCCCCTGATATCAAGCAGAGAGTCTATTGTGTAGCTAGTGCCATCCCTGTTTATCTCTCTTGGGTCTATAGATAAGTCTATAAATTCATTGGTAGCAAGTTTTATCATATCAAGGCGCTCTTTATTAGAGAACATGAGTCTTGATTTCTGGGCAGGACTCGAGCAAGGCATCAAATATAATTCATCTAGCCCTAACTCTTCCTTAACGATGGATGCATTTTTCAAGTGCCCATAATGGATTGGGTCAAATGATCCTCCTAAAAACCCAATCATACAGTCGCCTTATAATAATGCATAGACCTCGTCTTTAGTCATAGCAGACATGGGGTATGTGCGTGAGCCGTCATGTATATTGTTACGGTAGCGGACAAAATCATCCTCATCATCAATTAGCAGAAATGGGTTACCTTTTTTTTGCTCGCCCATGGTAGAGCTTATTGTAGATCCATAGTCGTGGCCACAATGAAGCATCATGTCGTCAGGTAGTTGCTTGAGCTTTTGCAGTGAATTAAAAAAAATGTTTGCACTACCACCAGGCATAACGCAGTGACCAGCACCATACACAAACAAAGTATCACCAGCAATCAGATGCCCATCAAGTGCATAACAAATCCCACCAGCCGTATGTCCTGGAGTATTTATTATTCTAGCATCAGTATTGCCTATAGAAACAATGTCATTATCCTCTACAGTCTTTATTGGGTGTTCTAACCTTAGGTAGGGAACCTCATTGATTCCTGCAGTTATGGTGGCTCCAGTTTTATGGGCTAACTCATCTACGGCATTTGTGTGGTCTGGATGCCAATGTGTTAACCAAATATCAGTTAACTCATAACCCCTTTCTTTAACCCTGTCAATAAATAAATCAGCCTCCCAAGCAGGGTCAACTATAGAGCATTTTTTAGATGCATGGTCAAATATGAAATGGATTGAGTTTTCGTAAGTACCCAGGTGATAAATTATTTCTAAAGTGAATGATGTGTGTTTATGTATAGTTTCTTGCATAACTGAGTAATTAAATTGTATAAAACAAATTTTATAATAAGTTTTATGATTTCTTCAAATATTTTAACCATAATTGCTTGACTAATATATCCTAGAGATTATAATTTACATTTTTTGCTAGAAACCAGTTTTTGGGGCTATAGCTCAGCTGGGAGAGCGCTACACTGGCAGTGTAGAGGTCAGCGGTTCGATCCCGCTTAGCTCCACCAAGCAAAAAACTTCTCTGTCGGGTTCGTCTATCGGTTAGGACTCAAGGTTTTCATCCTTGCAAGAGGGGTTCGATTTTATACATTGGGGTTTATAGAGAGAAAAAGCACTATTAAATTCTATATTGGTACAGAACACTGGTACAGAATATGAGAATAGCAACACCCTACAAACATCCAAATTCTGGAATATATTATTTTAGACGTGCGGTTCCTAATGAGTGCCGAAGTATATTAAACAGAACGATAATTAAAGAATCTCTCCATACAAGAAACCCAAATAAAGCTAGAAGGTTATTTGCTATCAAGCAGGGAGAGTGCGAGAAACTATTTGAATCAGCTCGTAGTGGCTGTGTCAATGTAAACATTAACCAATATAAAATTAATGATACCAGCTTAGTTGTTGGAGCCACATTACAAGAACTATTTGACAAATTTAATAAAGAAAAAAACCTATCAGTTAAAGGGTTGGATGAGGCACAAAAGGTAGTAAGTCGCTTTATTGGAGTTCATGGCAGCAAGGCTGCAGAAGCTATAAGCGGTGTAATGATTAGAGAGTTTAAAGAGTTGCTAATAAATACACCTTCTATACTGCCTGAACATTTCAGAACTAAGTCACTACGTAAGATTGTTGATGAAATAGACAGTCAATACAATGGTAGAACTTTATCAGATAGCTCTATTAATAAGCACTTATCTGTAATTTCATCTGTATTACAGTGGGCTTCAGATAATAGCTATTTTGATGATAATTGGCATAACCCAGTCAGAGGCAAGACCATTAGAAGAAAGTACTCACAGAGGGATAGGTTGCCTTTCACAGCCAGTGATTTGGATAAGATATTTTCTAGTGACGTATACACCAATAAATTAAGACCAAAGGGTGGTGCTGGTGAGGCTGCATATTGGGTTCCTGTCATTGCTTTATATACTGGGATGCGGTTAGAAGAGATAGGGCAGTTGTTAGTTAGTGATGTTAAGTGTGAGGATGGTATATGGTATTTGGACGTTAATGATTCTGGTAATAAGAAGTTAAAAAACAAATCATCAGTTAGAAAGGTTCCAGTTCACCATGACTTGTTAGAGCTAGAATTTATTACCTATATTAACGAATTAGAGTGTCCCAGAGTATTTCCATTACTCAAACCTGATAAGTATGGACGCCTCACTCAAAATTGGTCAAAGTGGTTCGGCAGGCGTCTACCTAAATTAGGTATAAACGATGACTCTAAAGTGTTCCATTCATTTCGTCACCTTATGAAGGATGCACTAAGAAATTCTGGAGTAGATGAGGCTGTTAGTGATGCAGTAACTGGACATTCAAGTTCTAGTATTGGAAGGTCATATGGCAAAGGTTATGGTTTGCCTATGTTAAACAAAGCTATTCAGTCAATTGAGTATGAAGGATTGACCATAAAGCGAGGCTAATTAATAGAGTTATGGGTGAAATTTAGCAAGACTGAATAAAATGGCGAATGGTGTATGAACCAACGCATCCTCGGCACTAAGTTGGCTGAGAGAGGGTTTGTTAAAAAAAGAGAGACTAGAGGCTGGGTCTATAGAGGTATTAAACTTAATACTAGTGACTATGACCAACATAATGACTTCTAGATAGTTTATGTACCATATGTACTATAGAGGGTGTTTTTAGCTTTTATTCTATAGAGAGAGCTATAGATAAAAACCCCATATTGCCCTTTATGGTACATAAGGTACATTCCTTAATAACCACTAGTATTACTGTTTCAAAGCCCCCTTGTCGGATACCTTTGTACAGCCCCCAATAACTATTAATTTAGAACCAAAAATAGCTAATTCTATTCATAATAAGTTGTAATATTATTAGTATATTATTATATTATTGACTTACGATATTATTAATGTATAATGTTGATACATATGAACAAGCATTCATATATTTAAAATATAACAATACGGGGGTAAAATAATGACAATTAATAACGCGGTAATGGCATTAGCTGGATTCATGGTAATAGTTTCTCTAACATTAGGCTCAAGCATAAGTCCTTTTATGTATAGTGAAAACTTTTTATGGTTAACAGCTTTTGTTGGAATCAACCTATTTCAATCATCATTCACTGGATTCTGCCCAGCAGCAAATATATTTAAAGCATTAGGACTTAAGAGCTCATCAAGCTCTAACTGTTGCTCTTAAAGATGATTTAAATAGTCAGACTGGTTTGATGATATTTTTTATAAACAAAAATTTTTAGGGGAATAAGCATTATGGAAATAATGGTAGAAAATATCAAGTGTGGTGGATGTACTAGCACAATCAGTAAAAAATTAACAGAAGTCTTTGGTGTGGGTTCTGTGGAAGTGAATGCTGAATTGGGCTCTGTAACAATTGATGTGGATTCCTCGAAAAGACAGGAGATGGTTGAAACACTTTTGTCTTTAGGATACCCAGAAATAGATTCGGTTCACGGCTTTGATTCAACAAAAGCAAAAGCTAAATCATTTGTATCATGCGCCTATGGAAAAATGGTTAAAAAGTAAAACCCACTGCCAGATTGACCTAATTCTGAAAACACAGGGTCAAGCCAACAGTGCTTTCGTGGTCCTGCGTTCAAACAACCTTCCTAGCTCACTTACATAATACTTATATAAGGTCTCAGTCCACAATCTCTGACCAGTAATAAAAAACACTAAATTTCACTTCTAATCCAGTTTCACTTGATTAGCTTGTCTATCCTGAGGTTTTCATTTAAAGAAATACATAGTCCTATTTGATATACAATAGTAGTTACTATGAAACTACTATAAATATATATGAAATTAAGGAATATCTAGCAATAATAAGTTAGATTAAGAAAGTATTATGGAGCTAAACAGAAGAAAGTTATGAACCTAACAAATAGCGTCATTGCGTTAATCTTTATATTATTAAGCGGATTTTCAAACGCATCTTGCCCCCCTCAACCATCAAGCACCAAAGCACCTACAATTTTACCCATCGAGCATTACAACGATAGGTTAGCGATGCTTAAACCTTGGTACCACATTTTCAAACCACAAGGCGATGGACCTTACCCAACAGTTGTGTATTTTCATTCAGGAGAGGGTGGGGATGAAGGATTTAAAGACCACTTAACTAAACGTAAGGTGAATAAAATAGTTAATGAAGGTTATGCCGTGTTGTTTGTAGAGGCTTTTGCCAGTAGAGGTGGTGTGAAACCAAGATGTTTATATCCTAGTGAGGCGGCTGATGATGTATTGGTTAGTTTTGATTGGGTATATAAACAGCCTTGGGTAGATAAAAACCGTATTGCTCTCTTCGGAAACTCTTTTGGTGGGGGCACTATTATGGATGCATTATCATCCCTTACAGCTAATAAAGCGTTAGTAAGTCTAGCTAACGCTAAAGCCGTTATCCTTAAAGAGCCTTTTTGTATGGAAGACCAAGGGGTAAAGTTTTTTTATTGGGTTAGAGTATTGAACTCTTGGGAAGATAATTTTAACGTCAAGGTGCCAACACTTGTTACTCAAGGAACAAGTGATGAATATTACTCAGCGTGTAAGGCAATTCTTGATAGGAATATTGCTAATGGTGCGCCTGTAACACTCGCCCTATATCCAAGAGAAACCCACTCTCTTTCCCCATCATCAGATGCTGACACTTGGAATAAGATATTTGAGTTTCTTAAAAAATACCTTTAGTAATATTAACAACAATAGGCTTAAATCAAATTTTATAAACCTCACCTCTAACCCATCTATCCTGAGATTTTTGAAGCTAAGTTTTTTTGCTTTAATTAAATAGAGTAGAATAAAGTTACATATCAGTGAAGTACTACACCTAATAAAAAATATTAATACCGTTCTTTGCTGTTTTTATTGGTATTAATATATCTTAAAGGAGAAAGAAAAATGAATAGATTAATATTGAGTATGGTTATTTTAGCGTCTTCATTTTCAATAAATGCAGGTACTAACTATAGCTCTTTTGAAAACCCAGGAATGATTATGTCTGTGCAAGATTTGGCTAAAAATATAAACAACCCGAAGTTGCGCCTTATTGATGCTCAGGATGCAACTAAATATGAAACTGGACATATTCCAGGTGCAATTAATATTTCTATAATGCCAACAGTGAGTAGAAGTGAAGTTCTAGATAACGGTGAGACTGTTAAAGGATTAGTTATGCTTGCTGAGGATATACAACCAGTTCTTCGTGCTGCCGGTATTAATAACGATAGTCACGTTGTTATTTATTCAAATGATGCTTTTAGAGCATCGCGCATTTGGTGGATTTTGGATTATTATGGTCACCAAAATTTAACCATTTTGGATGGTGGTCTTGCTGCTTGGAAAGCAAATGGCGGCGAAGTCTCTCTTGTAGACTCAGAGGCACCTGCAAAGGGTAATTTTGTTCCTGTTAGTAATCCTGCAAAAGTTGTAGATTTTAATCATGTAAATTCTATATTGGGTGATTCTGAAGTAGTTTTAGTTGATGCTCTTAGCAGCAAATCATATTCTAAGGGACACATACCAGGGGCTGTCAATATATTTTTTGGGGACACCTTAGATTCAGATAACAACGGAACCCTACAGTCAGCTTCAAAGCTCCAAAATTTATTTACTGAAGTTGGTGCAAATAAAAATAGTAAAGAGGTTATTTTTTATTGTGGTGGTGGATGGGTTTCTGCCCATGAGGTGTTTGTTGCTCGTTTGTTAGGTTATGACAACGTAAGGCTTTATGATGGTTCAAAGTGGGATTGGATTCCTAGAGGTGGAAAGATAGCAACCAAATAACAAAACAATTAACATAAAGGGCGCTTGAAGCGCCCTTTAAAACATGCTTCATAGTTTTGAAAATTAATTCTTGCTGAAATAATTGTAGAAACTTAAAAGGTTTTGAGTTTATTTTAAGTTCAAACCTATAAATTTCATACCTATCACCCAGTTCTCCCTGAGTACCTTGTCTTGAGGGGTGTCTATCCTGAGGTTTTTCATTCTTAAGAAACTCATATTCCTCTTTGCTATACAATAGTTAGTATGATGAAAAAACTAACCATCCTTCTGTTCTCAATACTTATTTCCCTTAACTCTTATGGGGAGTGGATTAAGTTTTATGAAGATGATAGTGGTAATACTTTTTACATGGACAAGGATACAATCAAAGAACACAATGGATATGTTTATTGGTGGAGGATGAATGATAGACTTAAACCTGATAAGTATGGAGATATGAGTGTCAAATCATATGTCCAAGGTGATTGTGGAGTGAATCGGTTGAAAGTTATATCAATTATTTACTATAAACAACCGATAGGTAGGGGAAGTGGTGAAACAGACAACACTCCTGGTGAATGGATGTATCCATCCCCTGATAGTATTAGTGGAGGTATGTTTAAGTATGTTTGTGACTATGTTGATTAAATGAAAAAACTACTTATACTACTATTCTCAATACTGATTTCCATTAACTCTTATGGGGAGTGGAAGGGAGTTGCTAAGAATTTTGATGGGGATACTTTTTACATTGAAATAGACACCATTAAAGAACATAATGGATATGTTTATTATTGGGAATTGACTGATTATCTTAAACCTACTGATACGGGAACTATGAGTACGAAAATGTATAAACAAGGCGATTGTGGAGTGAATCGAGAAAAACATTTATCATTTATTTTCTATGAACAACCGATGGGTAGAGCAAGTGGTGAAACATATAATCCACCTGATAAATGGAATTACCCAACCCCTGATAGTGTTGGTGGAATAGTGTTTAAGTATGTTTGTGACTATGTTGATTAAATGAAAAAACTAACCATACTATTATTCTCAATCTTTATTTCATTTAACTCTTATGGTGAAGAATTAAACAGTCTTTTTGGAATTACTCTAAACGATAATGCAGAGAAATATGTCTCTAGCGATTATATAGACGCTAATAAATACAAAGACCATGAAACTCTTAGAGGCTATTATGGTTTAATAATAACTGATAGAATCAAAAAAGAAAGTCCTTACGCATCTAGATATGAGATTACTGTAGATGACTATAATAAAGTCCATAGTATTTATGGCGATGATTTTTTTGATAATTTAACTATATGTCAAGCAGTTCAAAAAGACTTATCTTCTAGACTAGAGGAAAAATATAATATTGATTTTGAATATTTAGAAGAGTCTTATCCTGATTTCAAAATATACTCTAATAATCACTTCAACAGTTCAGGTGATTATCTTACATTACAATGTAACGAAGAATATTCAGCCAAAAGTGTAAAATTACAAATTATGATTAGGACTTCAGTTTTACACGATGCAGTATATGAATACTATTATTCTGGTCTATAGACCTATAACCCAGTCCACCCCTGCTGATTAACAGTGCTAAAAGCACACCAAAACAACACATACTCTTAACAGTAACTTAACAGACACTTAAAGATAATATAGGCATATATTATTATGGGGGTGTTAAGAAGTTAAGCTGGTGCAAATAACTATCTCTTAAGTAAAACAGAGCAGCAATTCCTGAATAATCCCCCCCCACATAATAGGTCATTTTGGGGTACAATAAATTCAACTGAAATAAGCTGGAGGTTTGTGATGGTCAATAATATAAGTAAAACCGAGAAACAAATTAGAATAGGTGTGGGGATTTTTCTTATTCTGGCTGGCTTCTATCTAAATTTTTATACTTTATTATTGAGTATTGTCGGCATTGTGTTAATCTTAACAGGTTTAATAAATTGGTGTCCAATGTATGCAATATTTGGTATATCTGAACATAAAAAATAACACTTATACTTAATAGTCTTGAAAATTAATACTTGCTGAAATAATTGTACAACCTAATAAGGTTTTGAGTTTATTTTAAGTTCAAAGATATAAATTTCATACCTATCACCCAGTTCTCCCTGAGTACCTTGTCTTGAGGGGTATCTGCCTGAGGTTATTCATTCTTAAGAAACTCATATTCCCCTTTGCTATACAAATAGTAGTCACTATGAAAATAAGTCCGGGAGCTGGGGCTTTACCAGCACAGTGTTGCAGAAGTAAGAGTACAATTTAGTGTTTTCTTTGGGAGTATTACAAATGGATGTTGATATGAAAGTACTTAAACCCCGACAGCCTGTACCCGAATTGGAGGTTGATACCCTTCAAGGCCCATGGTCGCTGTCTGAGCAGACGCCTGATAATTTTACTATGTTGGTTTTTTACCGTGGTCTGCACTGTCCACTTTGCACAAAGTATCTGAAAGAGCTGGATAGGTTGTCTGGTGATTTTTCTGAGATTGGTGTCACTGTGCTGGTGTTGAGCAGCGATGACAAAGAGCGCGCTCTTGAGGCACAATTAAATTGGGATTTGCAAAATATTTCGTTGGCTTATGGCGTCACCACTGAGCAGGCACAATCTTGGGGCCTGCACCGTTCCGCGGGAAGAGGGAAAACCTCCACTGGTATTGAAGAGCCAGCTGAGTTCAGCGAGCCCGGTTTGTTTTTAATTCGTTCTGACCGTACTTTGTACTGGAGTCAGGTGAGTACAATGCCGTTCGCTCGTCCACTCTTTCGAGAAGTTCTAGGCGCATTAAACTTTGTGCTTGCTAACAATTATCCAGCAAGGGGAGAGCTGGTATAAGCCCTAGAGCGGTGCGTGACTAAAAAGTCATTCTGGGCTCGCAAATAATTCCTTGCTCATCAAATGAATGTGGTCAGTGTGAACACCACAGCAGCCGCCGATAATACTGACGCCTCGTTTTTGCCACTCCGATGCATACTGACAATATTTTTCTGGCGAAATAACGTCATTAAATGTCCATTCAGTGCCTATCACTGTCCCTGAGTGTGCGTACACTCCGATAGGGCCGCTCCATTCGCTCTGGAGAATATCAAGACATTGCTCAATATATTCGACTTCTGTGTGCATCACTCCATAGCAATATTATTACTTGCAACAACAATCAGTTTTGTAACGCAAGCAAAGCCTCAAGACGGCACAGTCACAGTATCAAAAGTTATCATCACCTATTTCAGTACTTTATTAGATACTGGTTCAATAGACTTGTATGATTCATTTGAAGGACAAATTGATAAGAAAGGTAATATTATTAGTTCGCTTAATATATCTGCCTTGTTTGGAATTGACCCTCCTCCCTTACTCTTAGTAAATTTAAAAGGGAGTATAGACAGTCCATTACAAGGCAAGTTGGACCATTATTTTGACGTGATTTTGCAGTTGGGAAAAAAAGAGTAAGTCAAATTTACTAAACCTCACCTCTAACCCAGTTTCCTCTGATTAATTTATCTTGAAAAGGGGTGGGTGGGGGTGTCTTTCCTGAGGCTTCTCTTGGTGTAAAATTCACGCTCTATGAACACTTCGGAACAAAACCAAAAAGAATACCAAAACATCAATAACTGGAAGTGGGGTGTCTTCTACTATAGTAAACGTGATTCAAGAGTCTGGACGCCTAAACAAATAAACAAGCAAGGTTGGACTTTAAACTTTGCCAAGCCAATGAGCTATGTTTGGATAAGTGTCTTTATACTGACACCAGTTATCCTATTCCTAATATTTGTGTCTTTTAAATTTTAGACAGAGGTCGGTTCAGTGTTTAGCTCTTTTTGAAAAGGGGTGGGTGGGGTGTCTATCCTGAGGTTTTTCTTGGTGTAAATTACTACTTTTCTTAGCATCTATTGCTCTGCAAGGAACTTATATATTTGGTACAATACACTGGTACAGAAGCAACACTATTTAGTCTTTTTTTAACGAAGTACTTTATAGTTTTTATTTGTGCTTTTTGAGTATTGACGAAGAAGGTTTAGTTCCGACAAACGTTATCAGTAGTACCGCTTAGCTCCACCAAGCAAAAAACTTCTCTGTCGGGTTCGTCTATCGGTTAGGACTCAAGGTTTTCATCCTTGCAAGAGGGG
>LWDU01033399.1_pt1 | contig 27871 bp, 23 predicted proteins | sample 727161 | NCBI WGS metagenome assembly LWDU01 (sample SAMN04566230, study PRJNA314399) | hydrothermal vent metagenome | isolation source: deep sea hydrothermal plume seawater | place: Mexico: Gulf of California, Guaymas Basin | collected 2004-07-11
ACCTTGAGCAGCACTCAGGTTTGAAAACATTCTCTGGCATTATTTTGATGTCCGAGGCATCAATCAGTTTTTTTGAAATGATAATGGACAGATCATGACACAGACTGCAAAGCTGGCACTTGAAGATGGAACTGTATTTACGGGCGAGTCATTTGGATCCGCCGGAGAAATTGACGGCGAGGTTGTCTTCAATACTTCCATGACCGGATATCAGGAAATTCTCACCGATCCCAGTTACTGTGGCCAGATCGTGACGATGACGTACCCCGAAATCGGCAACTATGGTGTCAACTCGGATGATGTCGAAAGTGGCAAACCGCAATTATCCGGATTCATCGTCCGCGAAAATAGCCGCATCGCAAGCAACTTTCGCTCCGAAGGTACACTCAGCGACTACCTAAAAGAAAACAATATTATCGGGCTCGCGGGCATCGATACTCGCGCACTTGTGCGACGCATTCGAACACAGGGTGCGATGAAAGGAATTCTCTCGACCGAGGATCTCGATGACGCAAGTTTGGTCGAAAAAGCAAAAGCTTCGCAGGGACTCGTCGGACGCGACCTTGTCAAAGAAGTGCTTCCAGAACAGGATCAACAACAATGGGACCAGACACTGAGTGAATGGGCTCGTTTGCCACGGGAAGCAACGCCGGGTGGAGAGGAATCTTATCATATCGTTGCCATGGATTTTGGCATGAAATGGAATATCGCTCGCCATCTCAAGGAAATGGGCTGTAGCGTGACAATCGTTCCGGGAACGGCAACCGCCGAAGAAATCATGGCGCTCAAGCCCGATGGAGTCTTTCTCTCCAACGGTCCTGGCGATCCTGAACCCGTTGATTATGCCATTAGGACAATTGGCGCATTAATCAGCCAAGTCCCCGTATTCGGCATCTGCTTAGGGCATCAGCTTTTGGCACTCGCATGTGGCGCAACGACGTTTAAGCTCAAATTTGGGCATCGAGGAGCCAACCAACCGGTACAAAATATCGACAATGACGTCATCGAAATTACTGCACAAAATCACGGTTTTGCGGTCGCAGAAGATACTCTACCCGAGCATTTAGCGATCACGCATCGTAATTTGAATGATAATACAATTGCGGGAATTCGACACAAGGAATACCCAGCGTTTGGCGTGCAATATCACCCAGAATCATCTGCGGGTCCACATGACAGTCGCTATCTGTTCCAGCAGTTTTACGATAGTATTGCTGCGTATCAGGCCAGCTAAGCTCACGCTTTGTCGAGCACTCTAAAAGCAACAGTCGATTATGAGTAAGAAAAAGCGAAAGAAAAAACGCGCCGCTTCCCAAAAACAATCGCGCAATCGCGGGCAGACAACCATGCGTACTCGCACCGTTACCAACAGTGACGATGCACCGCTGGAGTTGTTACCGGGTCAAGAAACACGTGCCGCTGAATCTGCCACCGTGGTCTGGGTATTGTGTACGCTCGCGACGGCCGCTTCGCTAATGGGAACTGTGACATTTGCAATGATTAACGCCGCGATGGGTGAACCTGACGCCGGTGGGGAAATGATGCAGATGTTACCCAAGTGGTTCATGATGGTCGGCACTTTGACGGGGATTATCGGACTCATCGGAAACGCGTTAACCCAGCGTTGGCGTAATCACAAAGCCCCATCGATTGTGCGATACATTTCCGCCATCGTTTGTGCCGTTGCCGTCGGCGTCGGCTTGTGGTTGTAAACATCCAACCGTCTACCCATTGCCAAACCGATTCGCCTATCACGTCGTTTGACATAAACAGAGGTTACAAATCCGACCTCTTCAGGTTATTTTTGTAGTGTACCTATAATCTACTGCTAAAGATGTCCTATGACCTCCGACACCAACGAAACTCCCAAATCGCCAAGTTCAATCGACGATGCTCACGACCCCTCTACGCGTGAACATATGCCAGTGGCTGATGATATTCCGTCGGATAACCAATTTGAAATTGAAGTTGCCCAGCGAGTAAAACGGTTGCCGCCCTATATGTTTGGCCGCATCAATAACTTGCTCTATCAAAAACGACGTTCTGGTGAAGATGTTATTGATATGGGCATGGGAAATCCCTCTGACCCGCCTGAACAACTCGTCATCGACAAACTAGCCGAAGCCGCTGCCGATCCACGAGTTCACGGTTACAGCAAATCCAACGGAATCCAGAATTTGCGGCGCGAAGTGGCTAGCAAGTATCTCAAAAAATATGGCGTCCGCTTAGATCCCGAAGAAGAACTCATGGTCTGCTTGGGTAGCAAAGAAGGATTTAGCCATATGTGCTTAGCACTAATGGGTCCCGGGGACACCGCCATTGTTCCGGCTCCCTACTTTCCGGTACACACCTATGCCGTAGCCTTAGCGAGCGCCAACGTTATTTCACTCGAAGTCGCTGATAGTGATAAATTCCTCCGCAATATCGCCTATACCTGCGAGCAAATGTATCCCCGTCCCAAATTGTTGATCTTAAACTATCCCCACAACCCCTCAACGGTCACCGTCGAACAAAAGTTCTACGATGACGTCGTCAAAATCGCAAAACGTTACGAACTCATGGTCATCAGCGATTTTGCCTATGCTGATATCGCATTTGATGGTTACCAGCCTCCCAGTTTTCTGGCTTCCGAGGGTGCCAGTGACGTCGGAGTCGAATTTACTACGATGAGCAAGGGCTATAATATGGCGGGCTGGCGTATTGGATTCTGTGCAGGTAACCGGCACATGATTCAGGCACTAGCTACCATTAAAGGCTATTACGATTATGGGATGTTTCAAGCCGTCCAAGTAGCGGCGATTATGGCGCTGCGAGAAACCGAAAAGGCGGTCGAAAAACAATCGAATATCTACCAACTGCGGCGAGATGTGCTCGTCGACGGTCTGAATCGCATCGGTTGGGATGTGCAATCGCCTCGCGCTGGGATGTTCCTCTGGGCACAAATACCCGAAAAATGGCGGCAACAAATGTCAACCATGGATTTCGCCATGAAGCTACTCGAGCACGGCAACGTCGCAGTCAGCCCTGGGTCGGGATTTGGATCCTCGGGTGATGGGTATTTACGTATGGCGCTCGTGGAAAATGAAGAACGCTTACGACAAGGCATCCGCCAAATCAAAGCTTGCTTGTCGTAACCGTTATATGAATCCACGACGATTCATCCGCGACAACGCCTACGCGATACTTTTCGAACCGCTGCTGAACTACGGTAACGGTTGGCTAGCTCGCAGATAGGCAAATAGATCGCGGATTTGCTGAGGTGTTAGCGTTTTGAGTATGCCTTCGGGCATCAAAGAACGCTGTATCACTTGCATCTCATCAATATTATTACGATTCACGACAATCCGCTGGCCATCGGTTCCTCGCAATACAACCACTCGGCTATCTTGATCGTCGATAAAGCCCGTTAAGGTCCGCCCGTCGAGCGTAAACACAGCATAATTCTCAAAGCCCTCGCGAATCGTGATGCTGGGATTCACAACGTTTAATAATATTGCTTGCAAATCATCGCGTTTGTACGTCGTTAAGTTAGGACCGATTTTTCCGCCATCGGTAAATAGTTGATGGCATTTACCACAATGCTGTAAATACAAACGCTTACCGTCGTAAGGATTACCCGATGCTTCCCCAATCACACTTATCAAATCTTTGATGCGAGTTTGTAATTGTTCGGACGTCGCTGGACTAATTTCTCCAAACAACTTCACGACTTGGGATTTGATTTCCTCGTTGTCGTGCAACAACATCGTTAGAATCGCTTCCTGTCTGATTGAGTCGACGGGAATCTTCTTGTCCTGAACTTGCTGCAATAGTTGCACCGTCCAATCGGAACGACTGGCTAGTAATGACTGAGCAACGACTTGAGTTTCTTGGGAAAACTTAACATAAGCGGCCAATGTTTTCGTTGAGATGTTATCCGTATCAAACCCTTGCAGTGCGTTTAGGGTAGCCTGCTTGATGGACTTATCCGCGGTTGAGCCGAGGATGCCTAGCAACGGTTCAATCGCAGCGGGAGCACTAATTTGCCCTAGAACCGAAATCAGATCCTGGCGTTGCTGGGCCGGAGCATTGGCGTTGGCTACGGTCTCGATGGCCGTGGCAATCGCCGCTGGATCCCCTAAGCGAGCCTTGAGTTTCAATGAACCACCACCGGCAGCACGTATTTGTTCCAACAACGAAGTTGGTAAATTCGCCAGTGACCGACCCTCAAAGGATTGCTCAAAACCAGCCATCAATACATCACGTGAGGCTTTATCGGGAGCAGCTTGAAACATCCAAGCTAGGTTTTCTAATTCGCCTCGCGTGCCAGACATTGCGTAACGCTTGACCAATCGCTGCAGGATAACCGATTTGGTCATATTTTGTGTCCAGATGTCCGACTCACCAAAAAGCTGTCTGATGCTTTCAAATTCAGTCGCATTCGCTTCGATTGCCCACCAAACTAACAGGGGAATATGGAGATCGAGAACATCTTCATCGCGACGTAACAGTTCCTTGACGATGCCGGCAAACAATGACGGGCTCACACGCCGAGCTGAGGCTGCCATTTGACTACGGACTTGCACGTTGTCTTCTTGCTTCACCTGCATTAACAAAGCTGTTTGGTAATTCGAGTCCAACTCGAGATGGTCTACGGCCAAGCGAATCGACCAACCCCGCACCGCCCAGTGGTCACTGGTAAGGGATTGTAGAGCAATATCAAGATCGAAATTCCCCGTAATGTTAAGTGCCCAGAGTGCATTGATTGCCACAAGTATTTCATCGTTGGTTAAAAGTGACTGCAAATGTGCGAGGTCGGACTTGTTTAGTTTACGATTACGCAATAACCGCAAAGCTGTTTCCCTCTGGGAGCGTATCGGAGAAGAAAATAGCCCAAACAGTTCTTTATTCGTAAACTCGGAGCAATCAAAAGACGTAATTTTCCAATTCTCTGTCGGGCGTAATCGATAAACCCGACCATTGGTATTGTCGATGCGGCCTTGGAAATGAGCGGCATGATCGATTCTCTGCTCGTAAAGATCCGCTACATAAAGCGCGCCATCCGGACCAACTTGAATATCCACCGGTCGAAACCAAGTGTCGGTCGTTTTCAGCGGATGCCCGAGGTCTGTTGTTTTAAATGTCGATGTGTCGGGTTCGAAACTGCTATACACTACTCGGCCTTGCAACGGTTCCACTCCGAACAAGCGATTGCGGTAGTATTCTGGAAGAATCGGATCCTCATAGATGACAAACGTGTGCGTGAATCGGGGGACCTGGTTATGGGCCATCGCCGGGAAGTAGCCAAACGTATAGGGGTTCGATAATTGACCATGTTTTGAGAAGCCCTTTAGATAGTAGCCTCCTTGGACATAGTGAAAACCTCGTGTGTTGCCGCCGTTATAGCCTGAATAGACTCGGCCAAATGAGTCAAATTCTACGCCGTACGTATTGCCGCCGCCTTCGGCGAACATCTCGTACTTCTTAAGCCGCGGATGATAACGCCAAATCCCCTGCCCCATCGTCGAAATCGGCTTTTCGTCAGTGCCATAATGTTTGATGTTACCCGATACAGTACTACCCTGAGCGCCATATAACCAACCGTCGGGTCCCCAACGTAGATGGCTTGCCGCCGAATGGGTATCTTCAATTCCAAAACCTTCGAGAATAACCACCGGATCACCATCCGCTTGGTCATCATTATTACGGTCTCGATAAAACAGTAAATATGGCGGATTTAATACATACACACCTCCATCACCGATGGCGAATGATGTTGCAATGTTCAATCCGTCTACAAATACTTTATGGTCATCAAACTTTCCATCACCATTAGTATCTTCATGAATCGAAATACGGTCTTGGCCACGTGCGCCCAGCGGTGGTGGAAGTGGCAATTTGTCATAGACCGTACGCAGATACTTATCTCGACTGACAACTTCAACTCCTGCGGGGTCTGGATACTGTCGATACTCCATGACCCACATTCGGCCACGATCATCAAATTTAATGGAAAGTGGTTGAGCGATATCCGGATCGCTTAATACCGTATCGACGCTGAGCAGGGGAGTCGTGGTAAATTGTTTAAGCGCGTCACTCGCTGACCGTGCGCCACGGTCATTTTCTAGCTTACGAAACTCGGCGATCACTGTTTTTGCGTCACCCACTTTGGAAAACAAGTAACTTTCGGGCGAAGCGTCTTTCCACAATGCCCAACCTTGATCATCGCCGGATCTTGTATGCCATGTACCACTGGTGCTGATGGCTTGCTTGCCATTGGTAATCACCGGAGCGGCGACGTTAAACCCACCGCGTGGATACTTACGGTAGACGCGAATGGCTAGTACGTTGCTCTGCCCAGAGAGAACTTGGGATGCTTGAATTTTATGTTCTGCATCTTCACCTAAACCACTGCGAAACTTGGGTGGCATCGCACCTATCGTACCAATACGTACTCCGTTAAAGAATATCTCTCGGGCATCATCGACCGGTTCCACAAGTAGTGTGAGATCTTGTGATTTCCAATCGGCTGGAATAGCAATTTGGCAACGGTACCACCGAAACCCATTCTCGCTTGCGCCGGTTCGCGGTCGCTTCCAGTCCGCCGGAATATCAACGTCTGTCCAAGCTCCGTCTTCACTCTGTAAAGCGGTTAATTGGTACCCGAAAAGAGTGATTCCCCCCGCTAACAAAAACAATAAAACAAAACTTTTATAAGGAGCAAGTGCAAGGTGTTTCACGGTGATAGACCAAAAAGTTAAAGTAACGGTTGTACAACTTATGTTAGATAGTTCTATCGTACCTATTAATCCAACTACGATTGGCCGTAGAGGCATGAAATTCTCGTGGATTTAGATTTTTGTAGAGAGCCTGTCACAACGGAAACCTATGTTGACGGTAAGAGAGAAAACAATTTAATGTTTCGCCTGTGTTTGAAAGGGCGTGAGAAGTATGAGAAATCGAAGAAACCGAATAGTGGTTCTGGCTTGTTTGGGAGCCTGGTTGCTGGGATCAGCAATCGCCTTTAGTGCCGACCAACTTGCCCCTGACTCCCTAGACCACCTACGTTTCAGTGAATTGAAGCTAGGTGATAGGATCGTGTTAGAAACTGCGAACTCAACTTACGAGTTGAAAATTATCGACACGCAACGCGTCAGTGCTATGGCGAACCGACTTGAGACCGAGTCGAAAAGCGAGTCGCTAGGGTTCGTTCGATTGCTTGGCGCAACTATTGGAAAACAACGGGGTGGACTGACCCTCGTTGAAATGGGAGTCATCCGTAACGGCATGAAGCTAGAACTTGGCTTAGGCGACCTGCACAGCACCAATCGATTCCAAACAGAACCGATCACCGCAATCAAAATCAATAACTAGTGTACATTTGTACACTGCATCACTGGTTTACAAAAATGGCTCGCGTACAACAATTTGTACTCGAGCCATTTCTAATAAGTCGGGGCGGTGGGATTCGAACTCACGACCTTCTGGTCCCAAACCAGACGCGCTAACCAGGCTGCGCTACGCCCCGTAATGAAGAATCGAGTTTACCCAGAAGGAGTTGATTGGACAACCCCCATTCACAACCTAATGGGTCGCCGCATTTGATGCTTTTAGCGACAGTTAGCAGCTATTAAAAAAGATCACTAGTCCGCGTTAACCGGCGCGTCGCTGCTCAGTCTCACGATTACCTAATTGCGCCAATAGCCTTTGAAACTCGTCACGATTATTGAAATGGATGACGATCTTGCCTTTGCCATCCGCCTTTTCACGGATGTCAACCTTGGTGCCTAACGCCTCCTTGAGCTCTTGCTCGAGCCGTGCTATCTGAAACGGGTTGCTACCACCGGTAACTGGTTTTACCTTGGTGCCACCGCCACTGGTTGTTCCAGTGTCGTCTCCGACGTCAAACAACGAATCCTGTACGATCTGCTCTACCGCTCGAACGCTCAATACTTTACGAACAATCTTCTCGCATAGTTTGATTTGCTCAGCTGCGGTCACTAGTGGTAACAGAGCTCGAGCATGCCCGGCGGTGATCAAGTTGTTTATTAGCGATTGTTTGACTGGTTCGGGGAGTTCCAGCAGGCGAATCAAGTTTGCCACGGTCGAGCGGTCAATGCTTAACCGCTTTGCCAATTCACTATGGCTACAACCGTGTTCGTCCAAGTACCGCTTAAACGAGTCTGCTTTTTCCAGTGCATTAAGATCCTTACGCTGCAGGTTCTCAATAATTGCAAGTTCGGCCGTCTCGCGATCCGAAGCCTCGCGTACTTGAGCAGCAATTGTTTTCCACCCCGCCATGATAGCTGCTCGCAGTCGCCGTTCACCGGAAATCAATTCATATCGTGTACCTTTTGGACGGACAACGATTGGCTGTAACAGGTCATGTTGCTTGAGGCTTTGTGATAGTGCTGCGAGTTGTTCCTCATCAAAATAACGGCGGGGTTGATAGGGGTTATTATCAATCTCTGATACTGCCAGCACGGTAAATCCAGAGGGACTTTTAGGGGTGTCTGTGGCGGTAGGTGTTTGCACGGGATCGGTACCACTAGCATCCGCTGCAGTAGATTCGATAGCGTCGCCTAATAAGGCAGCAAGCCCTTTTCCCAGTCGTCGATCTTTAGTCACGATTTAGTACCTCCATGCACAATTCAGTGTAAGCGCGTGCTCCTCTGCTGCGAGGAGCGTATTCTAAAATAGGTTTACCATAGCTAGGAGCTTCGGCAAGCAATGTGTCACGCGGGATTACCGTATCAAATACGATGTCGCCGAAAAACTCACGGACTTCCTGGTCGACTTCGCCAGTCAGCTCTAAGGCGGGGTCGTACATCGTTAAAACAATACCGCCAAATTCAAGCTTGCTGTTTTCCCCCTGCATAACATCACGAATGACGTGAATCATTTGAGTAAGCCCTTCCATCGCGAAATATTCACATTGAATCGGCATGAATACCTCCGTAGAAGCTGCTAGTGCGGACTGGGTTAGTGGTCCCACACTTGGCGGACAATCAATCAGCACCATGTCGTAGGCAGTAGTGCTATTGGAAATGTGATGACGTAAGCTTTCCGCTTGACTCGGTTTTCCATCGGCCAAGATTGATACATCTTGAAAACTACGACTGCCAGGTAGCATATCTAAATTTTCAAATTCCGTATTGTGAATTGCCGATGCAATGGGCTGTTGTTGGACCAGTGGATGTCGATCGGTGGGTTCCAAACCTATTCCGGTTGTCGAATTACATTGGGGATCTAAATCGACAAGCAGCGTCTTACACCCCGCTTGCCCGAGGCTAGCAGCAAGGTTTATAGCGGTGGTGGTTTTCCCAACGCCCCCTTTTTGATTGGCTATGCATAAAATGCGAACCACGACAGAACCTTTTATTAAAATTTGAAATAACGTTTTGGGATTTTACCGCTATTTATCCATTTTTGAGAATACCAATCAGCATCAACGTGCGTGTTTCACGTGAAACACTATTTTTGCTAGCGGTTTTTTATTTACCACAAACTGTTTCACGTGAAACGCTATTTTTGCTAGCGGTTTTTTATTTACCACAAACTGTTTCACGTGAAACACCCATAGTGTCCGCGCACCGTACTAGCACATAAAGAACATATTACTACAATGAATTGCTGAATTAACCCAATTAGGCACGAACTCAAACTTTGAAGTTCCGCTAGATAAGAACGAATTAGGAGTGCAAACCGTGGCACAAGCAGAAACAGAAGGTCTTCCATATAAAGTCAAAGACATTTCTTTGGCAGATTGGGGTCGTCGAGAGATAAAAATCGCCGAGAACGAAATGCCTGGGCTCATGTCGCTGCGGGAAAAATATGGTCAAACCAAACCACTCACCGGTGCCCGCATTGCTGGTTGTCTGCACATGACCATTCAAACCGCCGTGCTGATCGAAACATTAGTTGAACTCGGCGCAGATGTCACTTGGTCCAGTTGTAATATTTTTTCGACTCAAGACCATGCTGCAGCGGCGATGGCCGAAGCGGGAATTCCTGTTTATGCCTGGAAAGGGATGACTGAGGAAGAATTTGATTGGTGTATCGAACAAACGATTACTTTCCCAGACGGTCAACCTTTGAATCTGATTCTTGACGATGGCGGTGACCTGACGGCGATGGTACACCATCGATTTGCTGAATTGTTGGAAGGAATCAATGGCCTCAGTGAAGAAACAACAACCGGCGTCCATCGTTTGTACCAAATGCACGCCAACGACGAATTAAAGATCCCAGCGATAAATGTCAATGATTCAGTTACCAAAAGTAAATTCGATAACCTCTACGGCTGCCGCGAATCGCTAGTCGACGGAATTAAACGAGCGACGGATGTGATGGTCGCTGGAAAAGTCGCTGTCGTGTGTGGATACGGTGATGTTGGTAAAGGTTGTGCTCATTCGCTACAGCGGTACGGTGCACGAGTCATCATCACGGAAATCGATCCGATCAACGCTCTGCAAGCCAGCATGGAAGGTTTCCAAGTAACTACCATGGAAGAAGCCGCAAGTATTGGCAATATCTTTGTGACCTCAACGGGTAATCGCGATGTAATTCGAGGGGAACATATGGCAGCAATGCGTAACGACGCCATCGTTTGTAACATTGGGCACTTTGATACTGAAGTCGACGTTGCTTATCTCAATGACACTCCAGGTATTACCTTCGAACAGATTAAGCCACAAGTAGATCGCTATACATTTGCCGATGGGCATTCAGTGATTTTGTTAGCCGAGGGCCGATTGGTTAACTTAGGATGTGCCACCGGACATCCCTCATTTGTGATGTCCAACTCATTCTGTAATCAAATCCTCGCTCAAATCGAACTCTGGTGCGACAAGGACAAATACGAACTCGGTGTGCATGTATTGTCCAAATCCCTCGACGAAGAAGTAGCACGACTGCACCTAGATCAACTAGGCGTTAAATTAACCAAACTTACGCCCGAGCAAGCTGAGTACATTTGCGTCGATGTAGATGGCCCCTACAAACCAGAAAACTATCGATATTAATTAAAAACATCTTTGAATCACTACGATTCGAATCACTACAATCTGTTTCACGTGAAACAGGTGCTACAGCAAAAAGGACTAAGGCAGCACAATGGTGCAAATTGAAGCGTTCAAAGGATTGCGTTACGAACTCGGGCACGTCGGAGCACTGAGTGATGTCATCGCTCCACCCTATGACGTCATCGGCCCTGAGTTACAAAATGAACTCTACACAAACCACCCGGCGAACGTTATTCGGTTGATCCTGAATCGAGACGAACCTGGTGATGAAACAGGCGACGAGAAATATGAGCGATCAGCACGAGCGCTCAAACAGTGGCAACGCGACGGTGTCTTGCAACTCGAATCGTATCCGGCAGTTTACGTCTATCACCAACAATTCGAATACGCCGGTCAGACATTTGTCCGCCGAGGATTCATGGCTCGCATGAAATTGGAGAAACTAGGGGAGGGCAACGTCTATCCGCACGAGGAAACGCACTCGGCAATTAAAGCGGACCGCCTCAAGCTATTCAATGCTACCAAAGCCAACGTCAGCCAGATTTTCGGCATCTATCCCGATGAATCAAACCAAGCACAAACCTTGCTTGAAGATGCTATCCAAGGAGTTACTGCTGTCGAAGCAACAGATCATCTCGGCGTGCTACACCGGTTATGGCCTGTATATGACAGCAAGATTATTAGCGATTTAACGGAAACCATGAATCCAAGGCCGATGTTTATCGCTGATGGACACCACCGTTACGAAACCGCGTACAATTACCGCGAACAACTCGCCGGCGAAGGCGTGTTGACCGATGACCATCCAGCACAATCGGTACTGACCATGTGCGTTAGCATGCACGATGCCGGCATGATCGTTCTGCCAACCCACCGATTATTCGAAGGCGTTGCCCAATACGATTCGACGACGTTGATTGAAAAGTTGCAGGACTGCTTCGACGTAAACACAGCCGGCACCGGTCCCGCAGAAGCAGCAGCAGTCTGGGAACAAATCGAACTAGAAGACCAACAAGGAATGTTGGGGCTCTACTGCCCAGTGGACGACACGTGGGTCGTGGCGAATCTCAACGACGCTGGACGCACAAAAATGGCGGAAATTGCAGGCAGCCAAAGCAGCGACTGGCAAGGCCTCGGCGTCAGCCTCTTGCACCGCCTGATCATGGACACGCTCCTTGGTGAAGTCGACTTGCCCAAACCCACCTATGTGCATCGAGTCGAGGAAGTCACCGACGAGTTGACGGCAGACCAAGATTCAAACAAATTCGGCTTAGCCGCTCTCGTCATGCCGGCAACTCTCGATCATATCAAAGCCATCAGTGAGCATGGTGAACGAATGCCTGCCAAGAGCACCTACTTCTATCCAAAACTGCTCGCCGGATTAGTCATCAATCCTTTGACGTAATTGTGCCAAGCGATATCGTTACGCCAAGCTGTCAAACGCGGCACTTGCACTTCTAACAAATCGCTGCACCAGCTCCACATCCTTCTGTCCTGGGGAGGACTCCACTCCACTAGCAACGTCGACTGCAGTTGGACACGCCAAAGTGATCGCCGATGCAACATTGTCCGCATCCAATCCTCCCGCTAAAACCCATTTATACCCCCCAAACGAAGGGGTGTTATTTTTGAGTGCTTCCCAGTCTAACCGCTGCCCACTACCGCCATAGCGGTCGGGGTGAAAAGCATCAAGCAATATCGCTTGCAGCGTTACGTCGAGCGTCGTACAAGCAGCGAGAAAATCAACGATCTCGGCCGTTTCATTTTCACCGCACCTAAACGCTTTGATCAACGGTAGATCTTTGAGTTGCCGCAGGTAGTTAGGATCTTCGTCGCCGTGAAGCTGGACGTACTTTAAATCGATCTCGTGATGGATTGCGCGAATCTCGTCCACCGCATGGTTCACAAACAGGCCGACCAGTTGGATCTCATGTCCAACGGCGGTGGCGATCTCACTGGCTTGAGAAACTGTGATACAGCGTGGGCTCGCATCATAGAAGTTTAAACCGATGGCATCAACACCCGCAGCACAACACGCTTTCGCATCCGCCACGGACGTAATTCCACAAACTTTTGTCTTAAACAACGCAGTCATTCCCGTTCCTAACGCAACAATAGTATTCAGCACACCGAGAGCCAAAAAACACCTGTCGGATCACAAAAACTAGCCATTTGCCGTAATTGTTTCACCCGCTTCCCTATTTTAACGTACTCCGGCAACAAAATAGAGGAAATAGTGGAAGTTGGATTGGCAGTTTATCGAATCTACAGCAAACCGGCTTGAGACGCCGATATCTATCATAGTGCTACATCACACAATTGTAACGAGGTAGCCGCAACCACCAATACAAGTTGCCAGCGAATTTACTATGTATACAAGTTTCTACAAACTGGATAAGGCGCCATTTGCGTTTGCACCTTCACCTGAATGTTTTTACGCAAATACCGAATTATGCGAATCGCTGCGGACGCTACGTCGTGTGATCTCTCGTGGCGAAGGGCCAGCCTTAGTCGTCGGCCCAAATGGCACTGGGAAATCAACCGTTTGCGAATTGTTGGTTGAACATTTTCGCAAGTCGCACCAGATTGTACACTTCCGCAATGCAAGCTTCGCCACCGGGCGTGACCTCATCGAGCAGTTCTTACTGAGCCTCGGCGGCACGGTTCAACAAACTACCGCTGAACTGCGTGCCGCAATCGTTAGCCGTGTCTGCAATTTAGTGGAAAACCCAGAACCAATACTACTTGTCGTTGACGAAGCTCACCGCATGCCCCCAGAGATCATACGCGAACTGCAATCATTGCAGAACATAGTGCACCAAGGCAATTCCCGTATTTGCATAATTCTCGCTGGCACATTGAAAATCGAAGAATTACTGACGGACCCCACACTCTCATCGTTCAACCAACGCATCGCTCATCGTTGCTACGTCGCCGCTGCTAGCCGAATGGAAACCAAAGCATTAATTAACGAACAACTTGTGCAGGCTGGTCGCAGTGTCAGCGAAATATTTAGCCGTGAGGCACTGCGCCGCATCTATGAATTCACTCAAGGCGTCCCCCGGATTATCAACCTGCTGGCCGATCGCTGTCTCATCGTTGGACAGCAGCGCGAGATGCCGGTCATTGAAGAATACGATGTCGAGCTCGCTTGGGCTGATCTACAACAGCTACCGCCACCTAAACCAGTGGCCGCGGAAGAACCGACAACCAAAGACGATTCAGACGAACCCTCGCCCACAGTCGAATTTGGCATGCTGTCAGACGTATAGGTTACAATAACGGCATGACAAAATACCTCGTAACTGGAGGTGCGGGGTTCATCGGCTCGCACATCGTTGATGCCCTTGTTGCGCGCGGTGACCAAGTCGTCGTCCTCGACGATCTTTCTTCAGGCAACCTAGAAAACCTCCAGCAATCCGCCTCTGCCATCGAGTTTCATCAGGGATCGATCCTTGATTCTGAGTTTCTAGGCGAGCTGCTGGCAGATGTGGATATCGTTTTTCACCAAGCCGCCATGGTATCAGTCCCACGCTCGATTGCGGAACCAACGCTCACCCATCAAATCAATGCAACAGGTACACTCAAGGTCCTCGAAGCGGCTCGTAAAGCAAGTGTGCGGCGACTCATATATGCTGGGTCCAGTAGCTGCTATGGAAACACCACCGAAAAAGTGCAATCCGAACTACATGTTCCCGCACCGATCTCGCCCTACGGAGCAGCAAAACTCGCTGGCGAACAATACTGCCATGCCTGTTATCGCAGCTTCGGACTAGAAACCGTAACGCTACGTTATTTCAATGTCTTCGGGCCGCGACAAGACCCAGCCAGTCCCTATTCCGCAGTGATTCCGTTGTTCATTACGGCCATGCTACGAGGCGAGACGCCCACGATTTTCGGGGACGGCATGCAATCCCGCGACTTTACATACATTGAAAACGTTGTTCATGGAAATCTACTAGCTTCGGATGCGGAAATTGTTTCTGGTGAACCTATTAATATGGCAAACGGCGAAAGTACTTCATTGCTTGATGTCGTTGCCCTCATCAACAAGCATCTCGTACCCGCTCAGCAAAGCAGCGAAGATTTCGAACCCATCGAGCCCATATTTGCTGCAGCACGCCAAGGCGATATTCTACACAGTCGCGCTGATATTGAACGTGCAATGAGTCAACTGCAGTACGAGAGTCAAGTGGATTTTCCCACAGGGATAGCCAAAACCGTTGAGTATTACCGTAATTTGCCTAGCTAGGTAAACCGATGCCACCGCTTTACAAGACACTCGTCGCTGTTGCCACGTATAACGAACGTGATAACGTTCAAAGCCTTGTCGAGGCTATCCGCCAAGCACTACCTAATACCGACATTCTAATTATTGACGACGGCTCCCCAGATGGCACAGGCCAATGGTGTGAAATGCAGGCGGATGCGTACCCATGGTTTCACCTAATTCAGCGAGGCAGCAAGCAAGGATTAGGCACTGCTACGGTCCGCGGAATGCAGTTTGCGATTGAACAAAAATATGACCTGTGGATTGCCATGGATGCGGACTTCAGCCATCCTCCAGATCAGTTGCCAAAAATGGTAGGCACAATTGGTAACTTGGAATCTCCAGATTTTGATTGTGTGATCGGCTCACGCTACATCAACGGCGGCGGCGTGGCCGGCTGGCCATGGTCGCGGCGGGTCATGAGTCGTGCAGTCAACCTTTACTCCCGCCTGCTACTCGGCCTCAAACCACACGATTGCAGCGGAGCATATCGGTGTTGTCGGGTTGCATTGCTATCACAACTGGATTTTTCGCAATTCCTGTCGCATGGTTATTCCTTCATGGAAGAGTTTCTTTGGCGACTAAAGAAACTTAACGCACGAATAACAGAGATTCCGATCATCTTTACCGATAGGGAGCAAGGCGTCTCCAAGCTGAATAAGCGCGAGGCTGTCCATTCACTGTGGATCCTCTTTAAACTCGGTCTGCAAAACTGGCTTTGTAGAAAATAGCATCCATTCACGATTCAAAAGGGCCACACACATTTCAAAAGGGTCTGCTAACCGGTTTACAACCACTCTCATTGGCAACTAAAATCGTGACTATAAGCTTGTCTTTTAATATTCAACACGATACGAACTCCTAAATCACGAAAGCATTGGTATGTCAGACAACAATGGCAAAAACGAAACTGAAAACACAAATGAGAACCCCAGCAGTTCCATTGATACAGTCATGCAAGAATCTCGCCTGTTTCCTCCAACTGATTCGTTCTTAGAAGGTTGTGAAATTGGCTCGCTCGATGCCTATGAAGCCCTGTATGACCGTGCCAAAGCTGACCCTGTTGCGTTTTGGGAAGACTTGGCTCGCAAAGAACTTCATTGGTTTGAAGACTTCCATACCACACTGAATTGGAATGTGCCCAATGCCGAATGGTTTATCGGTGGCAAGACGAACATATCCTACAATTGCCTCGATCGAAATCTAGAAAACAACGCTGATAAAACTGCCATTATTTGGGAAGGTGAACCCGGTGATGTTCGCACGTTCACTTATCGTGAATTACACAGCGAAGTTTCACGCTTGGCCAACGCTTTTAAGAAGGCTGGAGTGGAACAAGGGGACGTTGTTTCAATCTACATGCCCATGGTGCCTGAACTTGCATTTGCGATGCTAGCGTGTGCACGTATCGGAGCCGTCCACAGTGTCATTTTTGCTGGATTCTCTGCAGAATCTATTGCAGACCGCAACAACGACGCCAGCGCCAAAGTTCAACTCACCGCAGACGGTGCCTACCGCCGCGGCAATGTCCTCGAACTCAAGAAAATCGTCGATGAAGCACTTGAGAAATCACCCACTGTGGAAACCTGTATTGTCCTAGCCCGAACGGACACACCGGTTGAGATGAAAGAAGGTCGTGATCTATGGTGGAACGATTTGCTAGAACAAGTAGACGATGATTGCCCAGCCACTCCACTCGACAGTGAAGCACCTCTGTTTATTCTTTACACAAGCGGTTCTACCGGAAAACCAAAGGGCATTAAACACACCACAGCGGGCTACAACTTGTATGCCAAGAAGTCTTTCGAGTGGGTGTTCGACATCCGCGACGACGACATTTTCTGGTGTACTGCCGATTGTGGTTGGATCACCGGTCATACCTACGTAGCTTACGGCCCTCTTTGTGCCGGAGCGACAATTGTGATGTTCGAAGGCGCTCCTAATTATCCCGAGGAAGACCGTTTCTGGGAACTCGTTGAAAAGCACAAAATCACGATTCTCTATACCGCTCCCACGGCCATCCGAGCCTTCATTAAATGGGGAGATCAGCATGTCGACAAACATGATCTATCAAGCCTGCGATTACTGGGTACCGTCGGCGAAGGCATTAATCCGGAAGCTTGGATGTGGTATCACCATAAAATCGGTGGCGGGCGTTGTCCGATCGTGGATACGTGGTGGCAAACGGAAACCGGCGGAATCATGATGTCCCCGTTGCCCGGAGCTATTGCAACGAAGCCTGGCAGCTGCACAAAACCGCTGCCCGGTATACTACCAGCGATTCTCGACGACTCCGGCGCTCCTGTAGGAGAAAACCAAGGCGGCAAGCTTGTCTTAACATACCCGTGGCCAGGTATGCTACGGGGTATTTGGGGAGATGACGCGCGATACCAAGAAGCTTATTGGGACATGTTTCCCGGACTCTACCTCGCGGGTGACAATGCACGTTGTGATGAAGACGGTTACTATTGGATCATGGGCCGCATTGATGACGTCATCAATGTATCGGGGCACCGACTTAGTACGATCGAAGTCGAAAGCGCCCTAGTCAGCCATAAAAAGGTTGCCGAAGCGGCTGCCGTGGGACGCAAGGACGACCTCAAAGGGCAAGCCATCGCCGTTTTTGTAACACTGATCGACGCCGAACCAAGCGATGAGCTAAAACAAGAGTTACGAATGCACGTGCGAAAGGAAATTGGCGCACTTGCTCAACCCGACGATATCCGATTCACCAATGCATTACCAAAGACTCGTAGCGGAAAAATAATGCGTCGGCTGTTAAAAGATATAGCCGAAGGCAACGAAAACATTGGGGATACAACCACCCTAGAAGACTACACTGTCCTTACGCAACTACAAGCCGACGACGAAAGCTAAAGCAGCTTTATTTTCCTTGAGAACTACATCCCACTTGTGCTGGCGGTCGTACTATCAGGGTTAGTAGGATTCTCTTTATTGGTCAATCGTTTGTCAGCAGCGTTCCACTTGCGAATCATCTCTTTTGGGTTCTCAAAATTGAGATACGTCGGTTGCTCGTTCTCTGCTACCCGAGTTGCCATTCCGGCGATCCGCCAACCGTTGGCTTGCTTACGCAAAACCCAGATAATTTCAAACTTTTGAGCGAATCCATCGATACTCGTTTCGCTCCATTGACTGTTGACGTATGCCCCGCCTGACACTATCTCCAACGCACCAACACTAAACTTGGCCGTGGGCGAACCTGGACTACGGACCACGAGGTCGTGTTTCGCTGTTTCGGTTCGAGCCTTAGCCGTTAATAGACCCGTGACTTGTTCATCACTGCCTTGCTGCAGCGCCGTTAAAAAATGCTCGACAACCTGTTCCGGCGTCGCCGTAGCAGATAAATCGATAACAGGCGTCGAGGTTTCAATTGTCAAAGTGCGAGCGGGAGATTCCTGCGTAGGTTCCGCCAACTCCGCGTCGTATCCCGGATTTAGATTTACAACAGGTTCCACCAGTTCTTCAGAGCTGGTCGATTCCGTTTCCGCTTCACCGCAACCTGTTGCGCCGATTAAACCTAATAGTAATGTCACAACTACGCAGAGCATTAATGGTTTGTTTACTGAGAAACTCTTCATCGTCGTTCACCTTTTTCATCTCTATATATTTACCTCAATGCATCCCACACGATCAGACTACGCTACGATGCAACGACAAATCACCGGTTATATTGGTTGTACCGCTTGCGCTACCGCAAACGATGCCGACTAAATTTGTCCACTAAGTTTCTCAAATACTGGTACTTCCCGTCAATCCTGAATCACTGGACCCCCAAACCAAATAAAAACACGGAAAGTTATTTATTAGGTAAAGATTTTTAATTAATTGCTGCGATAATACGTTGATAGAGTGTGCGATGTGACGTGCAACGCACACATTTTTTTAGAATAGTCCTCGATTGGAGACAAAACTATGAAACGTTTTTTGACAGGCGGAATCGCCTTCGTATTGGCGCTGACGTTCGTTGTCAGCGGTTCATTGGTTGTTCAAGCAGAAGCTAACAAGAAGCTTTTGAAAATTGAATTGCCATCTCTTAAAATTCGCAAACCTGCTTGCTGTGATACCGATGCTGAAAAAGCACAATGCGAAAAATGCTCAAGCAAAAAAAATGTGCTCGCTGCTCTTAAGAGCATATCGTTAAAGCACGCCTGTGAAGATTGCACTCGCAAAGAAAAATGTGCAAAGTGTGCAACAGCGGCAGCTGACAAAACAGCTGTTGTTAAGGAAACAATCACAGCGACAAAAGAAACAATCACAGCGACAACTGACAAAGCAAAAAAGGCTGTCAGTAAGCTTCGTGATCGCGTTAAAAATGCTGTCAAACGAGACAACGCAGAAAAGTAGAACGAACGTCTCTACAGCATTGTAGACAAATCAAAAAACGCTCGTCATGGGTTTCCCGTGACGAGCGTTTTTTCATAGGCTTTAAAAGCATCAACCGAGAAATGCTTCTTGAAGTTTTTTGATGTACAGCGGTGACTCCGTTCGCGGGTCTCCTTTTTCTTCATACTCCAGCACAATGTAACCACGATAGGCGGCGTCTTTGAGGATCTTTGCCAATCGATCAAAATCTGCTGGTGTGCTTTCACGGGCAGAATTACGGGTAACAACTTTTACTTGCACGTTCATCGCGTAGGGTGCGATCTGCTCAATTTCATCGTAGCAATTGTCACTTGAAAAATTTCCCGTATCCAAATTAACGGTAAACCATGGGCTCTGCACGTCATTGACAAACTGCATCAAGCCCTTAGCAGTCGCTGTTGGACCACCGTGATTCTCTAATGCCAAGAAAACACCTTTGCTACCCGCGTAATCACAACATTCTTCAATTGCCGATACCATCAACTTGTGTGACGCCGCCTCATCGCGTCCTTGTTTGTGATGGCCCGCAAAAATCCGAATCACAGGCGCCGACATGGCTGCGGCATGGTCTACCCACGTTTTGACATGTTGAATCTGAGCTGCTCGTTTTGGATCGTCTTCGCCGTGCCCAAAATCATTGCCGACTGCCGTCCCAGAAACATCCAGCCCCAACGTGAAACAATGCTGTTTCAGCGAAGCCAAATAATCAGGTGTCACATCCTGAGGGAAATAGTACGACGTCAATTCCGTTCCTTCGAGTCCGAACTTGGCACAATCTGAAATAAAGTCGTGCATGGACATTTTTGGTTTGTCGCCGCTGAGGAGCGACCGGTAACTGTAGGCTGCTAGCGAGAATTTAAACTTCGGTTCACCTGTCCGTTTAACCGGGTCAATCGCCGAAGCCAATGGGGCAGTGGCACCGGCTACTGCCATCGTTGCGGCAGTGCTTTGAACAAACCGCCGACGAGTGATTTTTTGGATCGGAGTTTCCAGAGGGGCGGTTGGTGGACAATTATTGTTTTTCATGGTGAACCTATGCTGGCGATTAGTTGATTATATGAATGAAACTGGAGCGATACTTGTGCTTCTATTTTAGCCGAGATGTGATTAGGACATGAACCACTGCAGGATTTTTTCCCAAGGCTGTGTATTGGCGACATTGTCAGCCGTTAATCCACCTCGACGAGCCTGCACGATACCATATTGCATAACGTCCAAACCAGTAACGCTGTGAGCGTCGCTACTTATGACAAGCGGGATTTCTCGTTTCCGCGCGGCTGCACAGTGCACATCATGTAAATCAAGTCTCGCGGGATTGGCATTAAGTTCCAACATCTTTCGATTGTCTTGGGCGGCTTGAAACACAGCATCCATATCGACCTGATATGCTTCGCGTCGGTTAATAAGGCGGCCCGTCGGATGTGCAATGATCTTTACGTGCGGATTCTCCAATGCCCCCACAATACGATCCGTAATCTGTTCGCGTGATTGTTTCTGTCCAAAGTGTACCGAAGCAATTACCCAATCGGCCAACGCGAGGACTTCATCTGGCAAATCCATCCCACCCGCTTCCAGAATATCGCATTCAATTCCTTTGAGCACTAGAAAATCGTCTTCGATCGTTTCGTTAAACCGATCGACCTCTTCCCACTGCTGTACGACGCGTTCAGCCGTTAACCCACGCGCTACCGACACACGCTGAGAGTGGTCCGTAATGGCAATATATTGCAAGCCGCGTGCTCGCGCCGCTGCCACCATTTCAGCAATCGTTGCTTTACCGTCAGTGGCTGTTGTATGCATATGCAAGTCGCCCTGAATCTCACTTAATTCAATCAATTCCGGCAAGGCACCCTGCTCTGCCCACTGAAACTCTTCCCGAGCTTCACGCATCTCTGCAGCAAAGTGGGGCAAGCCCAACACTTCATAAACTTCTTTCTCAGTCGCTCCGGCCACCTGCACTTCTTGATCACCGTCAACTTTAAAGACGCCATATTCGTTGACTTTCATGCCAAGTTGTTTAGCGTGACCACGAACAGCGACGTTGTGATCTTTAGAGCCTGTGAAATATTGCCAAGCAGCTCCAAAGGACTCCTGCGGTACAACCCGCAAATCTACTTGGAAACTATTAAGCACACGGATCGACATCTTCGTGTCACCCCGCACCAGCGTCTGTTCCCATTGCGGGAACTCGGCAAAACAATCCATCACATCAGCGGGCTTAGTGGAAATGACCAGGAGATCCAAATCGCCTACTGTTTCACGTCCGCGACGATAACTTCCCGCCAGTTCAATCCGCTCAACTGCGGGGCATGCTTGCAAATGTTCGCGCAACGTCTCGGCAAGCTCATCTGCGGCCGACCACCGAATACGTGAATTTGCGGCAGCAGCGATGGCGATACCGTCGAGAATGGATTGTTCCGTTTTGGCAGCGAACCCCTTAAGCTCTTGCACTTTGCCGTCTTCACAAGCAGCTTGAAGTTGATCCAGAGTCTGAATATTTAGTGTCCGATATAGAGCGGCGGCTTTCTTGGGGCCCAAGCCAGGAATTCGTAGTAAGTCCAACACACTCGCTGGAATCACTTCAAGTAATTCGTCAATCTCAGCGATGTTATCTAACTCGATTAACTGCGTTATTTTCTCGGCAACACCTTTACCTATTCCTTGAACGTCGGTGATTTTGCTCGGATCGTTGTGCACCATGGTAGCAAACGAATCGGGGAAATCCTTGATAACTCGGGCACCATTACGATAGGCACGAATCTTAAATGAATTCGCACCGCTAAATTCCAATAAATCCGCTAGCTTGCCAATTTCCGCGGCAATCGCAACATTATCTAAATCCATTTCGTTTTCCCTCACAGTGCTGCGGTGAACCTAACCTAAGGTGACAGCGATTATAGGCTATTGCAATAGTTTTGTGGTTACGGGGTCAGAAACTCAACTTCTTCGTAAAACCGCTGGATCTGCGGCGGATGTGTTGGCCGCCACATCGAACATCAAACAAAAAACGAGCAAATATTTTATTTTCTTTCGCCCTCACCTCAAAACTGTGACCTACCTTTGTTTCAGATGGTGAGAGTGTGTCTTTACTCGGCAGTTTAGGCATTTCGCTGTCAAACAAACGCGGGAGTTTGTTTGCAGCTCCTCACTTATCTAAACAATTAAACCAAGTGAAAATTTGATTCCAGCATGTCCTAATCGGTGGGTAAGAGCACCAAAATTGGGGCGGCACGCAGCGTAATCGTTATATTCGATGTAAACACTTAAACGCATCGAATTCGCAGTGTAATGTGAAGAACTTTTACCACAATACACCTGCAGTGATTACACTGAGTGTTGGCGGAATTTATTCCTATTATGTGTTTAATTCATCGCGACTTTCCCCCGCTAAACAGCGCGGAAGAGTGGCATGAGCACAACACATAATTAACGCGAAGAGAGAGAGAAGTAGAATGAATATTTGCATTAACAAAAGCATACTTGTGAAACAGAGTCTTGCTGTTCTAGCAGTCATGCTGTTCAGTACAGCCAGCGTCTCAGCCGACATTTTTGATATCATCGCTGGTCGCCAGCCAATCTTGCCAGTGTACAACGCTCCGGCAGCCAAAGAAGCGGAGAGAGTTGAAGTCAAGAAGCCTATCAAAACTGGCCACGAAGTCATCAACCCGATGACTCCCTTTTTCCCTCGTCAAGTTGTAATGGATTACAAGTTAGAAACTCACTACGAAACCAAGTGGGTAAAGATTCCAACCACACTGTACCGACCAGCGGTTGATCTACACGCTCGTCCCGGTCAATCAATTTTATTCAAACCTGTGGAAACATATACTTGGAGATTACGCCAAGTACCGGTGCAATCGTATCGTCCTGTGTTAGAAGATTCGCCGAAAAATATTTTTTCACGAACTTACATTCCACGACTCAGCGATGTACTCGAACCGATTTTCCCGCGTTGTGATACATCAACGGCAGCGGAATCACCAAAGAGTCCCTATTACGATGGCAGCAATCAACCCGATCTTCCGGCAACGCCAAATGGAAACAACGAAAATATTGTTCCAGTGGAACCTGCTGATCAACGCCCATCGCTTGATCCTGAAGTCTTGCGACAACCAGGTGCAACATCAGGCGCTGCCGTAGAAACTCGTAAGGTCGAAATACCTGAGGACGACACTACAGCGGAAGGTGAATCTGTTTTGAAGAAACCAATTGTCACTCCTGCTGAAAAGCCAGCGTCAGATGATCCAGACAAGACAGACGAGGAAGCACGAGATCCGAATCAACCCATTCCAGATCCTGACGTCGAGGAAGCCAAACCGGAAGCCAAAACGGTTGTGCCTGAATTGGTAAATCCACTTGATCGTACCGTTCAAATCAAAATCCCACAGATGACTCCAGTCTTTGTGGGTGCGACGGTCAGCACGACACCAATAATTCGTCCAGCCACCGTTATTTTAAACGACGAAGGCTGGATTCCGCTGAAGTAGTCATCGACAATATAATCTCTCTATGCATTCTGTTTCGAGTGCAGAGCGATTCGCGTTGCCACTTTTGATTAAGCCAGTCAAAAGTGGCATTTTTTATGGTGAAGATGTTTTCTGCTCGGTCCGTTGCTCATATAAGTCATAGCAAGCAAACAACAATTCTCGCACGTTATTGCCAAAGCGTTGGTACAACTCTCGAGCATCACTCGCGGAAACGACCTGCTCCACCTGTTGGGCTTGCTGCAAACTATGCACTATTTCAAGCACGAGTGTCTCTGTTGCTACAAGCTGTACTAGGCTAGGCAAGCGTTGGGTTTGGTGGCAAGTAATAATCAGAGAATGCGCGTGTTTTTCCGCGTAACGAATGATTCGTCGACGCGTCCACCAACTAAGTTTCTCAAAGCCGTCAACAAACAACACATCAGATTCTTGTAAAAGCAGCTTAACATCAGCAAATTTCAACGGCGGGCCGTCATGAGGAAACTCACCGCACGCGTAAGCCAAGTGGTTTGAGATTGATTGTTGCTCAAGTTGCGATTGGAGAGCTCGCAACAGGCTCGATTTCCCGACTCCGTGCTCGCCGAGAATCTCACAACGCGGAGTTTCCTTTATGATTTGAGCGGCTAATTCACTGACAGCGGTAAACCCATTTGGTAGGAACGTCATCTGGCCCGGTTTCGTCCACCGTGTTTCGAATGGATTTACTGAGACTCCCACGATTGCTTGATTACGGTCCACTTCTCAACTCTGTAGCAAAGGAACGCGTTGTAATTGAAATCCCTGATCATGAATATATTCACGCAAAGTTTGTCCATCCCGCTGAACTAATATACGTACACGCACACACCACTGAATCTTCAGATTTGTACCTTCGTAGCTAAACGGGCTGTTAGGCAAAGTCGTCGTAAAGTGCGTCAATGCACGCAAATCGGGTTGATCGAGATGTCGAGATTTACGTGTCTCTCGCTGGTAGTAATGAATACCTTGATCCTCGTCACCTTTACCACTTGTGTACCACAACACAGCAGCCTCGACCGAATGCATCTCGTCGCTTTCTACGGCATCGATTTGATATTCACATTCGAGAATGTCGCCTGATTGGTATGCGCGGTCTGCGAGGTCTAAACGAATACTAATTAATGGATCAAACTGCATGAGGATCTCCACTGGAAATGGTCGCATCATCAACATCCTTAATAGGTGGATGCACAACCAATGAAAACCCTCGTCGGATTTCTGCGTATTCTCGATATCGTCCAACGGATACAATTCGCCATTGCAGACAATTGAAATTTGACTGAAACGAATGCATTGCGTCCTGCGGAATGGTTACGGTAAATGTCTCCGCGAGTGGCGACTTCGAAGTAATTTCGAATCGACGCTGCACAAACAACTGCTCGCGAAGTATCTCAAGTGTTTCCGTGCGGACATCCGTGCCTTGGTGATAACTCGTAACCTCTTCACAAACCAAAAACAATCGCAACGATCGCACATACAACGCACCGCCTTGGGAAATGGCGACGTCGATTGTTTGCCCTGGGTAAATCGGTTGATGCGACACTTCAACTATTAACGGATCAATATTTATTTGGTTCTTCAATTCACGGGCTAGCATGCGACCCGACCAAACTGCGAATCCGATCGATGGTAACAGAGATAATGTCGGTAACCACCAACTCCACCCACTGTGATTCGACGTGCGGTATTGACTGATGCTGTAGCCTACTAAAAACAACGAGACAACGGTCCAAGTCGCGAAGAACGCAATAACCGACATGATTTCAATTGATTTTCCGGTTGTAACTGGTAACCGCCACGGTTGCGTACTGCCAGGACTCATTAACAATGTATCCATTATCGGTACATTAGGCAGTCGCCGAGCCGCCTTGCTTTTTTGAGTAAGATCAAAACGATGCGCATTTTGTGTTAGTGAAAACCGTAGACCATCACCCACTCGGCTACCTAGTAACCCCGTGACAAGGCCCTGAATTCCAAATCCAATAAATGACAGAATCACAATTCCTAGCAGCCAACTGGCAACACCGCCGGGCAAGTTCATCAGAAAGAACACGCCTGAAATCAAACCAAACAACAATAGCGTCAGACTAAATGCAACATTACCGATGACTCCGAATTTCGAAGATACGCTGTGACGACTTCCCCGCTTTTTTCCGAGAATTCTGATAAGTTGGCGCGACAAAATTTAATTCGATTCAACAGAAGGAAATAGTTTGGTGATTAAAAATTAATGCGTGAATATACCAAAAACCTATCCGCAATTCAATTTGGTTGTTACCCACCAATGCCTTTGACAAAACTAAGGCAATTTCAAGGCCGTCAGTTTACCTTGGTTGCCTTGGTTATTACGAAAGTAAAAATAGCCGTCGGACAAAGCCGGGAAACAGCGGGTTGTGGAAGCACTAACTTTAGCTCGAGCGACTTCCTCGTACTTCGTCGAATTTGCTTTTACTAAAACCAATTCTCCCGATGTATTGAGTGCGAGAAACTTGTCTTTGACTAAAATCGTATGAGCAACTCCAAAATTAGCCTTTTCCCACTGCACTTTACCGCTGGCCATGTCAATACAACGAAGTGCTGCCACTCCAATATCTTCACGACCATGGATGCCAAACAAATGGCCATCGTATGGCAACGGAGTTGCGTATTGACTCGACAAAATATCATCACCGGACCATTGAACTTCAAAGTTCTTCCCGTCCTGTGCAAGTTCCAACATGCGAGCGCCTATTCGATAGCTAGCGGTCAGAAAGACATGTTTGCCGATCGTTACTGCTGTTGCGCCGTTAACGGTTGGCCCCTGTTTACCAAACGGAGTGCTAAATAACAATTTCCCAGTCGTTGGATTTAACGCAATGGCTTGCATCCGAGTAATAAACAAAGCGTAGTTGGACCCGCCAATGGAAAGGACCGTTGGCGAAGAGTAACTCGCTTTCTCAGTCGTGGCTTCCCAGACTGTCTTTCCGGATTGTATATCAAGCGCGACAATTCCCACCTTGATGCCACCGACATTGATGAGAACATGATCCTCCATCACCAATAGACCACTGCCCGCTCCAAAATATCCATCTGGTGCTTGGTAATCTTGTCCGAGCGTGCGACTCCATTTTGGTTTCCCCGTCGCCAAGTCCAAACAGTGCAAGTCCGATGCGGCGCCAAACACAAACACTAGATTGCCGGCGACAACCGGAGTCGCGCGAGGACCTGAATCGGGGTTAAAGCCACCGCGATAATACGCTTTGAAATCCTGGCTCCAAATAACTTTACCGGATTTAGCATCCAACGCCTCAACACGTTCACTATCATCAATACGATGAAAGACAATCACTTTCCCGCCCACAGCAATCGGGCCTGCAAAACCACTCCCCAATGTGTGACTCCAAGCAGTCACTGGACCACTGTCCGGCCAAGCCTGTAAGGGTTTCTCTTGTTGCGCGATGCCGTTGCGACTTGGACCTAGACCCTGTGGCCAATCTCCACCCCAAAGAAAGGAACAAGAAGTGCAAACGAAAAAGAATGTTGCTAGGTATCCACAAGGAATTTTGATATGTCGTTGCATTAGTATTTGTCCGATGAAATGATCTCAGTCTCACCTATTATTTTACTGCACTTCGCGAAGCAATGAAAAGCGCAAATAAAAAGGACTCCGATGAATGATTGACCATCGGAGCCCTAGGTTTAAAACAAATTCGGCTAAATAAGGACTTGCCTAC
>LWDU01040051.1_pt1 | contig 27864 bp, 20 predicted proteins | sample 727161 | NCBI WGS metagenome assembly LWDU01 (sample SAMN04566230, study PRJNA314399) | hydrothermal vent metagenome | isolation source: deep sea hydrothermal plume seawater | place: Mexico: Gulf of California, Guaymas Basin | collected 2004-07-11
GTCAACCCCCCAACGTTGAAGTACGTTGAGGTTGGAAGTCCCTTGCTGTCGTAACTGGGACGGGCATCGGACCAGAGGATCACATGCTGGCTGAAGGAATACCGGGCGCCGAAATCCATACCGATTCTCTTGCCGGAAGTGCGATACAGCGCTTGAGCCATCATGACGGAACCGCTGGTGGAGATTTCTTTTTGGCCGACGCTGTTGTCAATGTTGGTGGTGACCAGTTTCGCGTCTTGATAACCGTAGAAACTCCGGACAAGGGTGTTGGATCCGTAGCCAAAGTCCACGATGAGCCTGCGGAATTTTCTGGGGTAATAGGAGAGCAGCAGCAGGGTTTGGTTGAGCTGGAGGGCATTTTCCTGCTTTTCGCTGTTGAGGGTGTTGTACTTGATCCCCCCTTTGAGGTTGTCCATCTCCAGTCCCAATGCGAAGGATTTCCCTCGGGGGTGGTAGTGGACACTGTACGCGAGTCCGGAGAGGGCGAGGCTTTTGAGACCGTAGCGGTCCTTGAGGAACTTGTTGTAACCGCTGGAGAGGCTGAGGAACTGGTAGTGGTAGCCCGTCCGGACGAAGACCCCGGCTTGTGCGGCTCCGGACAGGCCGGTCAGGCAAGCGAGAGCAAATGCGCAGAGCGCGGTTCTGTAGCCGAGGTCGGGTTCACGGAAGGACAAAATGACCCAGCAGCGGCGTTTAATTCAGCAGTTTCGGCGTGTCGGCGGCATCCATGATCTCCTCAAGATCGGCCTCCAGCAGAGCCAGCACGGAGGGAGCCTCGCCCTGCACAGCCTGCTGTTCCAGAAAGTAACCGGCGAGTTGCAGGATTTGCATTTGCACGTCCTCGTAATTCGAATCCGGGCGAATCCCGAAAACCCTGCGGAACTGCTCGTAGAAGGGCAGGTAGCGTTCAAAGACGGCGTAGGTGTGGTGGGCCTGTTCCAGGGTGAGAGGGTGTCCGTGGTGGTACATGTTGGCCCGCATGTTCTTGCGGATGAACTTGAGCCGCTCCACGGTGGAGAGTGAGGCAAGGTGTTCGGCGTACTCGTTGCGCTTGAGGCGCAACAGCCACGAGCCGTTGCGGAGCTTGACGGCCCGGGCGTGGATGTTCATGGCGCTTTGTAGCGCGTCGAATTCAAATGTGGCCCGTTCATCCTGACTGCGGATGAAGGTTTTGGTGAGCATGGACATGGGTAGAATCTGGAAAAAAGTGTTGTTGCGGGAAAAGCAACAACCGAACCAGATGCGACTCAATGGTCCACTCACCAAGAGTGCCGGAATGACGAAGCGGTGAAGGGGCGGCGGATCCGTGGATCCGCACAGCGTTTGACTTGCGGGTCAGACGTCCTCGCCGACTCCCAGGAAGAAGCGCCGCAGGTCGGGGTTGGAGTGGAGCAGCGGCTCAAGGTTGCTGGCCATGTTTTCGGACCAGATGCCTTGGCCCACCATTAGCCGGAGGACACGCTGCACTTCTTGATCGGTTGTCTGGGTCATGAGACTCTCCTGAAAGAGAAATGGGTTCCCAGACACTGCTGCAAGTCCGGTTCCACAAACGGTGCTCAACCGACGTGGGGGAGCTTGGAGCCGATGTGGAAAACGAGGAACGCCGTGACGAGTACCCCCACAACACAGACGGTGAGCATCATCAGCCACTCACGTCCGGAAAGCCGCACAAAGTCGGAGTCTTCAGGCGGAAGCTGGGAGTCCGGAGGTTGGGGCATGGTCAGGGCGTGGATTGGTTTTTGCCCAGCCGGGAGGCTGTGCCGCAACCGGGTTCTCCCGGAAACAGGTTGGCCAAGCTGAAGCAGGTTGGGCCGAACGTGGAGGAACGGCCACTTTGGGCGACCACCCCGGCTTTGTTCCCACCGGAAGCGCAGGCGCTCAACAACACTCCGCAGAGCAACCCCGCCCCGAAGTACAACACGATACGTTTCATGATGAGGCTAGTGTTTGGAGTTCTTCAATGCAGGGTCACTCTAGCAGACCTTGCAGCAAGGATCACCAGAAATACGAAAGAGTATCGCCTAACCCGGAAGATTGTGGTATGGTTCCCCCTGGCTTCGGGAGCAGCAGGCAATGTCCTAGAGACGACCAAACCAAAACGACAAGGAGGCGCATGAAGCGTAGCTTGAGACAATGGGTGATTGGGAGCAGTGTGTTGCTGCTCACGGGAATCGCAGCAGGCCCTCTGTGGGCACAGGATCAGACCACTGTCAGCGGAACAGACTCCCAAGTTCCTCCACCGGCACACAAGCATCAGGTGTATGTGGATGACTTAGGGTCGGTGTTCTGGCCAGTGGACCTGCCTTTTTGGATTCGCTTGTCTCCGTCTGCTCAGGAGGATGCCCCGAGCTTTCTGCTGAACACCATCTACGAGGCTGAGGACGACGAGACCACAGGGCGCAAGTCACAGCAATTCGGCACCCTTGTTCCCTCCACTTCAGGGGAGGACAACATCACCCAGACGGAGCGTTACCGCGACTCCGGACTCTCGTTGGAGATTCAGGGGCAGCAATTTGTCCGCTGGGTGAACTTCCTCACCAAGGAGGAAAGCCTCTTCAAGTTTGTTGCCGATGGCGCTCCGCCAATCTCCACACTCAAACTGCGGGAGGCTCCGGTCTTCATCAAGGGCGGGCACACTTTTTTCGGCAAGGGCTTGACCGCAGCGCTGACGGCTCAGGATGCGCTCTCTGGAGTGCGGGATGTTTTTTTCTCCATCGACGGCGGGGCGTTTGTGCGCTACGAGTCGGAGTTGAATTTGGGGCAGGAGAAACACTACTCCCTGCGCCGTTATGCCGTGGACCATGTGGGCTATGCAAGCACTCCGCAGGAGGTGCTGTTCACAGTTGATCTCACCACGCCCACAACGGTACACGCCACTCACCAGAACTTGCTTGGTGACACCCTCTCCACCAGTTCCGTGATCCGCCTCAGCAGCGAGGACGCTTTGTCCGGAGTGCAGACGGTGCATTATTACTTCGATGGGGAGGATGAATCCCACGTCTATGACGACAAGGCGGGCATCGCCTTGTCCGAGCTTCCGGACGGCAAGCATGTGCTGTACTACTACGGAGTGGATCAGGTGGAGAACCGCGAGCAAGCCCGGGAGTACGCCTTCTATTTGGACCGCACACCGCCCCGAGTCGCCCACACCCTCATTGGGAACTATTACGCGACGGAAATTCGTCAGTTCATCTCGATGCGTACCCGGATTCAACTCAAGGCCACCGATGCGCAAATGCAGGTGCCGTCCATCGAGTACCGAGTCCGGAAGTCCGGAAAAAAAGACAGCAAGCAGGGTTATTCCAAGTACGCGACACCCTTCAAACTGTTGATCAGGTCTGGTGAGTTTACGGTCAACTATCGGGGAATCGATGCTCTGCGCAATCGCTCAAATCCGAAATCCCTGAACCTCGTGATGGATTCCCAACCACCCAAAACACAGTTCCAATTGCGTGGTTCCAACTACACTAGGGGCGGAGGTGTTTTCTGGATTGCCAGCCACACGCAGATTCGCTTGGATGGCGAGGATGACCTTTCCGGAATGCAGAAAATCGAGTACCAGCTTGCGGGACAGCCGACACAAGCCTATGCGGGTCCGATGACTCTTGAAAACGAGGGGCAGTACCTCTTTCGGTTTTGGGGAACGGATCAGGTCAACAACCGTGAGGTGTTCACTCCGATCCTGCTGCTTGTGGACAACACCCCCCCGGAGATCGCTGAAGTCTTCAGCACCGATCCGTTGCGAACGGAAGAGGGGGAGGGCAGCGAGGTGGTGAACGTTTATCCCATCAACACGACCCTCTTTTTGAGCGCAGTAGACCCTGCCAATGTGAAGCGTTTGGAATTCTCACTTGACGATGGACCTGCACAGCCCTACAAGGATGAGCTGTTCTTCACAGAACCGGGACGTCACCGCATCTGGGTTCGGGCGCAGGACAACGTGGACAACACCGCAGAACACTCGGCAGAATTCGTGATCACCGACACTCTGTGAATGTTTGCAGGTGGGGTGTTTTTCTTTTAGGAGTAGAGTTTTTCAAGGATGAACAGAGCTTGCTTATGGATACTTGCGGGATTTGTGACACTCTCCGGGGGGGCATGGGCGAATCCTGCGGCTGAGTTTCCAGAACTCCCCTCGCCATCCTACCGAGTTCATGCCGATGCCAAGGGACGGGTGTTCGCACCCTTGGCTCACCCAGTGTATCTGTTGTTGAGTACGTCTCCCAAAGGGGACGCGGCGGCTGTGTTCCAGTCCAAGCCTACAAAACTTCCCGAGACTCCCGTGCTGCTCAAGGCCGGGGCGAATGTCCTCAAAAACCACGCAGTCGGCGTGCAGGAGTTCGTGGTCCATGCGGACGGCACTCCACCCCGCACCAAGCCTGTTTTTCGCAACACCACGGTTTACCGCAGGGCGAACCGCTGGTTCATCGGCCAAGGAGCCGTGTTTGCACTGGAGGGGACGGACACAGCGTCCGGGCTGGGGCAGACGTGGGCTGCACTTGCAGGGCAACCCTTTCAGCTTGCCGACACGCTCCAACTCGACCTGAGGCAGGATCGCCGCTTCCGGATGCAGTACTACTCTGTGGACCAAGTGGGCAACCCCGAATCCCCGCGGATTGTGGATTTTGAAGTGGATGTCACTCCGCCGCAAACCGTCCTGCGCTTTGAGGGGCCACATCACGAATCGTCTGTGGCATCGAAGGGAGTGCTAGTGCTAGAAGCTGAAGATGCCGGAGCCGGGGTCAAGGAACTGCTCTATCAGTTGGACAATGGGACGCTGAAGCGTTATCAACGTCCGCTTCGTGCCGACTCGATGGCGTCCGGTAAGCACACGTTGCAGTTTTATTCCCGGGATCGTGTCAACAACACAGAAGCACGACACACCACAACCTTCTATCACGATACAACCCCTCCGGATCTGCAAATTGTGGCGGAAGCCGGAGTCTTCAAGTATGACGGAGTGGTGTACATTTCCGACCAAACCCGCATCCGGCTCGACACGCGGGATGCCGCCGCTGGAGTTGAATCGGTCTCGTTCCGGGTGGATGAGGGGAAGGTGGGCCCCTACCAACAGCCCTTCTTGGCACCACCCAATTCTGGACTGCACTGGATTCACGGAGATACTGTGGATCGCGTGGGCAACCGCCGTCACCACCGCCTCAAGCTCTACACGGATGGCACTCCGCCAACCACGGACTTCCGGATTGAGGGGCCTTTGTACTGGAGTGGAAACACGGTGATCATCAACCGCGATTCCCAAGTTATCCTGACGGCGACAGACTTGGAGTCTCGCGTGAAGACGCTGTGGGTTTGTCTGGATGACAAGGATTGCGTTCCCTATCAAGTACCCATCACGATTGCAGAAACAGGGCCGCATCGGTTGCAGTTTTATGCCGAAGATCATGTTGGCAATCGGGAAGCGATAAGGTCGCTCGCCATCGTTGTGGACAACTCCCCATGGGCGACCTCAATGGTGAGCAAGGTCGGCGGAAAGGCCCGGAAACGCTGGGTTCTGAGTGAAGACCACGGGTTGATGGGAGCGGCAGGTTTGGAGTTTTTTCTACGGATTTCTGCGGATGAAGCCGGGGAGCAGGACTCTTATCTGCTGGCCATTCCGCCTGCGGAGCAAGGGCCGCAGCCTCTGGTTTTTGCTAGGAACAAACCCGGAACGCTGAAGCTGTCCCTCTCACGGATGGCAAAGCATTTTCGGGTCAACATTGATGGTGATGCACCTGTCACGAAGCCACGCTTGAGCAGCGCCCGGCATTACACTCGCGGCGGCGTGACTTATTTCGGGGAGGGTGCTGCTCTCACGCTGATCGCGCAGGAGCCGCAACTCGGCTTCCAATCCGGAGTGGACCAGTTGCTCTACTCCCTCAACGATTCCGGGTTTGTCCGCTACACGGCCCCCATTGACTTGTTTTTCTTGGAGCGGCAATACCAGGTGCGCTACTACGCGGTGGACCGCGTGGGCAATGCGGAACCCACGAAAACCCTCCAGTTCGAGGTGGACCTCACCCCGCCACGGACTAACCATGAAGTCCAGCAGCCCTTCTTCGGCAACACACTTTCGCCTAAATCCCGAATCAGCTTGGCTTCGGCAGACGGGTTGTCCGGTGTCAAGGAGGTCCGCTATCAGTTTGGTGAGGAAAATCCCAGACGCTACCAGCGTGCGCTGACCGGTTCGGTCTTGCAGGCACTGCCGGAGGGGGTCCACGAATTCCGCTACTTTGCAACCGATCGGGTGGGAAACCGCGAGCTGCCCCACACGCTGGAGTTCACCTTGGACAAAACCCCGCCTGCCGTTGCACTGTCGGTCTTTGGAAAACAGCACAAGTCTCCGGAGGGAAAATTTTTTGTTGCCAAATCCACCCGGTTTCGGTTAGCTGCGCAAGAGTTAAGAACCGAGGTGGACGAGATCCGCTACCGGATTGGCGAAGGGGCTTGGCAACAGTACCGCAAACCCTTCGGGCTTCCGGAAAAAGCAGGTCGGCACCGCGTGAGCTACGATGCCACCGACAAGGTGGGGAACCGTTCAAAGTGGCAGGACAGCACGGTGTTCTTGGACCTCACGCCTCCAGAGACAAGTCATCGGTTTGAGGGCAAGCAATACCGTTACGAAGGGACACTGTTTCTGAACAGCCAAACCCGAATTTATCTGCACAGTGCCGATCCGGGAAGTGGCGTGGGGCAGGTGTTCTACCGCTTTGGTACTTCAACGGTTCAGCCGTACTCGACCCCAATTACCCAGCCAACAATGGGCGCCCATGTGCTGCGCTATTTTGCCGTTGATCAGGTGGGCAACGGGGAGACTCCCACGCACGTCGAGTTCTTTGTGGACAGCACACCTCCGGAACTGAGCATCCAAGGGATTCCCCCGGAGGTGCGGCAGGGCAAGCGCCGCATCTTGCGTTCCGGCAGTCATGTCCAACTAGAAGTCCGGGATGCCCACAGCGGGGTGCAGGAGGTGGCCTACTCCATCAACGGGAAACCGTTCCGGCTGTATCGGCGGGCCATCCAGGCGGTGCCTCAAGATGGAGTGGTGACGCTGGAGGTGTACGCAGACGATTGGGTGAATAATCATGTGGAACGACGTGTCCAGTTCGTGGTGGAGTAGCCGATGCGAATGACACTCTGGGTGCTGGTGGTCACGATCCTGCTGCTCTGCTTGACAGAGGCAGGCGCGGTGGTCATCTGGGAAAGCGGAAAGTTGCAACGCTACACCCCGTTCAAGTACAAGGCGGGCCCCCATATTTTTGACATCGCCCAGGATCAACGGGGGGTGCTTTATTTCGCCAATGATCGTGGAGTGCTGGAATTCGACAGCCTCTCATGGCGCTTGATCAAACTTCCGGAGGGCAAGCCGGCCACTAACCTTGTCAGGGCTGCGGACGGACGCATTTATGTTGGAGGAGAAGGGGAGGTGGGCTACTTGGCTCCGGATGCACACGGAATCATGCGCTACCGCTCCTTGCGCTCGCAACTGCCGGTGGAGCATCCGGAGGCTCTGGGCGCGGTATTGGAGATGCACGCCGATGCAGATGAATTATTGTTCATGTTCGAGCAGTCGCTGTTGTTTCTCCGCAACGGCCGCTTTCATGTGGTCCCGGTGCCCGGACACCTCTACCGAGTCGCTTACGGAGAGGAATCTCGCTACGTCTTTGAAAGCAATACTGGACTGTCTCGGTTGCAGTCGAACGGCTTGACCCCGGTGCCGGGAGGAGATTTTTTTCTGGCCCATGCGCTGATCCCCCAGCCCGCAGGGCAGTTGCTGCTGATCACGCAGGACAAAGGAATCTTGCGTTATGATCCTAGCGCCCAGCACTTGAACAGCAAGCAGACTGAACGAAATGAGGCGTTCCAGAGCTTGGGAGACAATCCGGTGTTTCGCAACCGAGTGGTGACGTCTTGGGAAAAATTGGAGAAACAGACCCTCCTGCTTGCGGTGGAAGGTGTTGGTTTGGTGCAGTTGGAACTCCCCGACTTGACCGTGAAGCGGATGAATTCTGTGTTCAATCTCAAGGACGAACAGGTCTATCGGGTGTTTGTTGACCGGGTCGGCAGCATTTGGGTGGGAACCAGCACGGGGATTGTGGTTTATCACACGGAATCGGTCATGCGCTCCGCTCCAGTTTCCCGGAGCAAAATGTCTGCTATGGTTTCTGACAAACAGCCCCAGCGGCAACGGTTTGCCGCCATGATCCGCAAGGTGGAGAGCATTCAGGACGATGCCCACTTTTTCGGTGGAGCCTTCTTTGCCCAGTCTGATGGGATTCAGCAGTTGTCAGAGTCGAACCTGACCTACCAAGTGGTCCCCTTTGCCCAGAACGCCTTGCGCTTCACTTACAGCGCAAATGATTTCAGGCACTCCGAATCTGTGCAGTTCCAGAGCTACCTGGAAGGCATGGAGTCCGAGTGGTCCTCGCCGTCCGAACGCCGCTATCGTGAATACACCAATCTTAATTGGCGCAACTACACCTTTCATGTGCGGGCTGTGCGTCCCGATGGCACCGTTAGCACAATCTCCAACTTCAGTTTCCAAATCTTGCCCCCGTGGTACGAGACGTGGTGGTTCTATTCCACGGAAATAGGCGTGCTGCTGCTGCTGCTGCTCATCGCTGGACTATTGCGCAACTCCAGCCCGATTTTGGACAGTGCTTCGGATTATCTTGTGGCGATTGTGGTGCTCATCATTTTCGTGTACCTCAGTGAACTGGCAGAAGCTTATGTGGAGGATTACGCGGACGACGTCTTTTTCTATAAGTTGTTGATGATGATTGGCATGGGGATGCTGATCGAACCCCTCCAGCACTTTGCGAGGCTCGGCTTCGCCAAGATTGATATCGGCGAACAAGGACCTTCTCCGAAGATGACCGATCATGTGACAGGGCTGGGAAACCGACAGTTCCTTGCGAGGCGCATGAAGCACACGGTTGCCAAGCTCCGGAAGACTCCTGCTCCCTTGAGCTTTGTACTCACAGACATCCACGATGTGGAGTCGGTTTACGAAACCCTTGGGCTGGAGAGCGTGGATCAAGTGCTGGCGCAGATGGGGAAGCTGGTGGAACAGAACGTTGCCGGAAAGCACATCGTGGTGCGCTACATGGATGAAAAATTCTTGATTGCCATGGTGGGAGTGAGCGGCGAGCGGTCACGGTCCTTTGCAGAGAACCTTCAGCGAGCGGTCAAGGAGTACGCCTTCCACTACGGAGAGAAGACGGCACAACTCACAATCAACGTGGGGGTCGCCTCTCACCCGGAGGTCTGCACCGATAACCTCACTTACGAAGGGATGCTCCACGAGGTAGACCTCGCGCTCAACCACGCCATGGCCCAAGGTCCGGGCCAGATTGTGGTGGCCCCCGTCCCTGCACAAGCTCCGGCTCTACAAATCCTCCCAGAGAACACTCCAGCGTGACCCAACTGGAGGGAGCCAGCCAAATTCTGGTGGGGGAAAATGTCTGCGTGCAGAGTATTTGGAGCGGCTGACCGGTCTCGAACCGGCGACCTGCAGCTTGGGAAGCTGCCACTCTACCAACGGTACACAGTGACCCCTTGCCTCTCCGTAAGTCATTGAAAATACTGCAAAAGAAATTATTTTCAGGCAAGATTGACTGTCCGCTTCCAAGCTTGCCCCTGTCAACACCCCTGTCAACCCTCGTCAAACCTGTAGCTGAATACAAAGGATGGAAAAGGATAAGGAGTATGGAATATCTTGGCTATGGAAGAGGGTACGTGTTGGTACGTGGGTAGCTTGCTAGTGGGTGAACAGAGGATTCCTCAGGTTGGACACAAGTGGAACCACCGGGATCTTATGTTGATAAATGATGTCTAGCCCTGAAGAACTGGAGANNAGCTTTAAGGCATCAGCAGTATCAGTTAAGTTGGAGCCGAGTTCGCCAGAACCTACTCTCCAGATAGAATCTTTGGTGACCCTTTCCCAGAAGGTTAAATGAATGATCGTCGCAACTCCAAACCCCTTAGCTTCCGCGGAATCAATCTCTGTTTTTCCAACACATTCACCGCCATGACCAGTATCTACTTCACCATCCTTCAACACTGGAGTAACTTTATATTGACTGCATAGATTCAGTTTGTAGGAAAGATCCGCATAGAAAGCACCAAAACCTACACCAACTTTTAAAAATCTATGATACTCAAATGCAGGGATAAACACCCCCCAATAGTATCCAAGGAAAACACGAGAACTGGTGACATCCGCACTCAAGGCCCAGTTTGAGTTTGCATCCGCAAAAGATTTATCACTGGCACTAAAGAAGTTATTATAGAGTGATGTTCTCAACGAACTCAATTGACGCAGATAAGTAGTATCAGGTGATACACTCGTTCCATATGGGACTAAATCCTTAGCCACGGTTAAGGGCTGGTATTCGAACACAGCACCACGGAAGGACCATGGACCCATCAGGGTTTCGGGGAGCCCAATGGCAATCGGAGACATAATAAGATCCTCTAGATGACTAAAATTCTTATTTACTTCAATAATGGAGTTTTGATCTTCAACCCATGGCAACTCGAAAGTCGTGGTGTTTGAAAGGGTTCCATATCTAAACTTGATCCCATCAATCCACTTGCCCTCCTCTGCATGAACAGCCCCTGCTAACACAAAGAGTAATAGGGATGCAAGTAGGTATTTAATTGCTTTTCGCATTAACCAGTCAAAATTCATTCTACTACTTAGAGTGGGTATACATGCACAAAAGGCAAGGATGTGTTTCAACATGTTCATTCAAGGTTAGACATAGGACATGGATAGACCTTTGTTCTGTATCGGCATTGGCCACCAAAACTTTAGTGAACTGCGATGCAGAGTGAGCAGCAGCAGAGGGAGGAGAAGGGATTTCAGGATGAGGTCGCTGTGATCCATCGGCTGGTGCAGACACATCTCGTCACGAAGCCAGAAGATGATCCTGAGTACTCGACGTCTGAGCACTGCGAACGTGCGCCTTGCTGCAGCACTAAATCATCTGCTGGATATAGGAGGGTACACCCTACACGATGAGGTCGAGCAGTTGTCCAGTGGTTAGCCGCTGGTCACCTCTGTCAACCCCTGTCAACCCCCCTGTCAATCCTGATGGGGGTGCCTCACCTGAGCCAAAATCCACACTGTTTTTGGAAAGTCTGAATCCCCATGAACCGTTGGGGAGAAGGGCTTGGAGCGGCTGACCGGTCTCGAACCGGCGACCTGCAGCTTGGGAAGCTGCCACTCTACCAACTGAGCTACAGCCGCTCTAGGAAGCAGCCGTCACTCTAGCCCCTGCCGGGAGCAAACGCAACGAGGAAGTCAGGGGAGTCGGTCCATGATCCGGAACCACGCCATCGCTAACACGAGCGAAGGGGTGCGTAGCAGTTGCCCTCCGGGAAAGGGACGATGCGGAATGCGGGCGAGCATGTCGAAACGCTCTGCGGTTCCGGCCACCACTTCGGCCATGAGCTTGCCCGCGAGCGGGGCGATGGCGACCCCGTGTCCGGAGAAGCCTTGTGCGAAGAAGATGTTGGGGCCGAGCCGCCCAAGATTTGGAGCGCGGTTCATGGTGATGCCGACATAACCGCCCCAGGCGTACTCCATCCGCACCTCCTGCAATTGCGGAAAGACGAGCAACATGCGCTGCCGCATGGTTTCCGGAAGGTTGCGAGGCTCAAGGGTGGAATAGCTGACGCGCCCCCCGAAGAGCAGGCGGTGGTCGGCGGAGCGGCGATAGTAATCGAGAACAAAATTAGTGTCTGCAACCGCCATGTTGTTGGAAATGAGCGCCTCAGCCCGCTGCTTTCCAAGTGGTTCAGTCGCGCCGATATAGGTTCCCACTGGCATGAGGTTGCGGTGGACTTTGGAGGAAATTCCATTCAGGTAGGCGTTTCCAGCGAGCAGCAGGTATCGACAACGCACCCGTCCTTGCTCCGTGACCACCAGCGGGGAAGCTCCGGATTCAATACGTTGCACACGGGAGTTTTCGAGAATCCGGACTCCTGATTTTACAGCGGCAGCGGCAACTCCCAACGTGAAGTTGAGGGGATGCAAATGCCCGCTGTTGGGATCGTACAGTCCTGCGCGATAACGTTCGGAGGCGATGCGGTTGCGCAGTTCTGCGCCCTCCCACAACTCCAGCCCGGTGTAGCCGTACACCTCCTCCATGTCCTGCCTCCACTCGCTCAACTCGCGCTGATGCCGGGGCTTGATGCCGGCGTGCAGGTGTCCTTGCACGAGGTCGCAGTCGATCTTGTACGTCTCAACGAGTGAACGCACGAGGTCAACGGATTCCAAGGACATGGCCCAGAGTTGCTTGGCTGCTTCCAAACCAACGAGCTTGCGGATGACCTCAATCTCGCAACTGTAGCCGAAAATGAACTGCCCGCCGTTGCGTCCGGAAGCTCCCCACCCCACCCGGTTCGCCTCCAGCACGATCACATCGTAACCGCGCTCGGCAAGGTGCAACGCGGCGGAAAGCCCTGTCAAGCCGCTACCGACCACGCAGACATCGCAGCTCTCCTCGCCTTGCAGTTCCCGGTGCTCCGGAGAGGGATGAGCGCTGGCGGCGTAGTAGGATTGAACGTGGGGTTCAGCCATGAGAAAACGCCCTGTGCCGTGGTGGCACGGGGTGGCATACCCGCGCCCGCCGGATGTGGGCACGGGTGCGCCGACTCGTGCTACCAGCGGTTTTGTGAATTCGGAACGCAACCATTTTATCCAGACAGCTTCTTACTCAGGCGTCACATACGCGGCAGTGATGCCGCCATCGACCGCGAACTCCGTGCCTGTCATGTACGAGGATTCGTCAGACGCGAGGAAGAGCGCGGCCTTGGCCATCTCGGCCGCTTCACCGAAACGTCCCATCGGCACATGGACGAGCCGCCGCTGTTTTTTAGCCTCGGTGTCGAGGAACTTCATCAACAACTCCGTGCGCAGCGGGCCGGGGCAGAGCGCGTTGACGCGGATGTTCTCACGGGCGTGGACCACGGCAAGCTCCCGGCTCATGGCCAAGACCCCGCCTTTGCTTGCAGTGTAGGCGATTTGCGGAGTCGCCGCGCCCAAGAGGGCAACGAAGGAAGCGGTGTTGATGATCGAACCACCTCCAGCCCGTTGCAACGCCGGAATGCCGTACTTGCAGCCAAGGAACACACCCTTGAGGTTGATCGCCATCGTCAAATCCCAGGTGTCTTCGTCCGTCACCATCGCATTGTCATCGCTGCCATGCATGATGCCCGCATTGTTGAAGAGCACGTTGAGTTGCCCGTACTCCCGCTCGGCGGCAGCAACCATCGCCTCGCAGTCTGCCGCCTTGGAGACATCCGCATGGACGTAAATCGCGGCTTGCCCGGCACTGCGGATTTCCGCGACAGTGGCTTCTCCAGCCTCGTCGTTGAGGTCCACGGCCACCACTTTGGCACCTTCTTGGGTGAACAGGAGGGCGGATTCGCGGCCAATGCCGCTGGCTGCACCCGTGATGAGGGCGACTTTGTCTTTCAATCTCATGAGAGTTTTCAGTTACCAGTTTTCAGTTATCCGTGAACCATGAATCGGAATCACCAATCACTGTCCACGGGTCATTGTCCTCGCCCACCGCTGACGGGCGGGATCAGACAATACTCGGCTCCGTCTTGGAGCAGGGTTTCACGGCCCATGTACTCGTCCTCGTGCGCGAGCCGCGTGACGCGCAGAATGCCTTCAGCTTCGGGATGGGCTTGGGCGAGTAGGTGCATGAGTTGCGTGGCAGTGGTGCCCTCCGGAACCTCCTGTTCAAGCGCGGATTCCGGAAGCAGTTCCCGCAGGATGGCGAAGGGGACGAGCGTGAGTTTCATGCGTTTTTCCACCAAAGATAAAGCGTGACCAGCCAAGCCACGCCAAGGTGCAGCAGGCTGAGAAACACGGCGGCACTGCCGAGGTCTTTGGCGCGTTTGGAAAGCGGGTGTCGTTCTTCAGAAATGCGGTCAATGGTGGCTTCAATCGCCGAGTTGAGCAGCTCCACGATCAGGACCAGAAACAGTGCTCCAATCAGGTAGAGCCGATGCAACCAGTCCGTGGGAATGAGCAAAGCCGCAGGCACCAGCACCACCGCAAAGGCGAGTTCCTGCCGAAAGGCGAGCTCGTGCTTGATGGCTGCGGTGAGTCCTTCCAGCGAATAACCAAGCGCCCGCAGGGTGTGCCGAATGCCGCTTTCCATCAGCCCCGCAGGTGTGCTTGAAATGCCTGCTCCAACTTGCGGACGATACGCTTGCGGACTTTCTCCACATCCTTGTCCGTGAGGGTGCGGTCCAGCGCTTGGTAGGTGAGCGCGTAGGCGAGGCTTTTCTTGCCCACACCGACCTGCTCGCCTTCGTACACGTCGAAGAGTCTGGCCTTGCGCAGCAAGGGCTTGCCGAACTCCAGCAGCGCGGAAAGCACCGCAGCGGCGGAAAGTCCGGTATCGACCACGAGTGCGAGGTCTTCATAAATTGGTGTGAACGGAGAAATCTCACGCATCAGGTACTCTCCGGAGATCAGGGCCATCATGCGGTCAAAGTCGAACTCGGCAAGGGCGATCGGCTGTTCCGGAAGTCCGAAGGATTGTCGAATCGCAGGGTGCAACTCACCCAAATGCCCCACGGCTTCTCCGGCGATTTGCAGTTCCGCACAGCGTCCGGGATGCCACGGCAGGGTTTGGGCCTTGCGGAATTCTGCGTTGGTGCAGTGCAGCGTGTCGAGCATTTGCTCAACGATCCCTTTGAGGTCGAAGAAATCGAGGTTTCCGGAGTCGGCCCCCAACCACGAACTGCCCTGTTGGGTTCCGGTGAGCAGCAGGTTTAAGCGCTGAGGTTCTTCCGGAAGCACCTGCCCGGACTTGGGGTGAAAAACTCCGCCGACCTCAAAGGTGGCGACGCGATCCATGAAACGCAAATTCGAGCGTGCCGTACCAAGTGCACCCGGAAGCAGGCTGCGGCGCAAGTGGGTGCGTTCCTGGGTGAGGGGGTTGACGACTGGCACGTACTCGCCGAGGTCCACGGCCTCCTGCATCTGCAAGCGGGCGTCGTCCTTCGGGTTGATCATCGAGTAGGTGATGATCTCGTCCAGCCCCAGCGAGGTGAGCAAATCACGGATGCGGTCTGCGTTGTCGAGCTTGAGGTTCGGACGCTGCGGTGGCAGTTCATCGCGGATCAGCGACGGGGGCATGTTGTTGTAACCGTGGATGCGGGCGATTTCCTCCACAAGATCGGCGAGAATCCGGACATCTAGGCGGTAACTGGGCACAGTGACTCGTAACGTGTTCCCGGAGTCCACCTCAAATTCCAGCGCCGTGAGGATGCGCACCATCTCGGCATCGCTCAGGTCCACCCCGATGACGCGGCGGACGTAATCCGGATCGAGTTCCAAAACCACGGTTTCGGGACGCTCCGGGTAAAGGTCTCCGGCAATCGGCTCCAAGCTGCCGCTTGCGTGAGCGACCAGCAGTTGCGCGGCGCGGAGTACGGCGGGAAGGGTTCCTTCTGGATCAAGTTGTTTGCCAAAACGCTCGCTTGCTTCAGTGCGCAGCTTGAGCAACTGGCTGGTTTTGCGGTTGTTGAGGAACTCGAAATTTGCGGCTTCCAGCAAAACCTCGGTGGTCTGCTCCGAAACCTCGGAGTTGCCGCCGCCCATCACTCCGGCGATGCCGACGGTTCCGGTAGTGTCGGAGATCATCAGCGTGTCCGGACCAAGCTGGCGCTCCACCTCATCCAGCGTGGTGATCGTCTCTCCGGGATGGGCGCGGCGGATGGTGATCGTTGGTCGCCCTCCCGCTCGTGCTTGCAGCACCGTGTAATCAAAGGCATGGAGTGGCTGGCCGAGTTCGAGCATCACATAGTTCGTGATGTCCACGATGTTGTTGATCGGACGCATTCCGGAGCGCAAGAGGCGCTGCTGCATCCAGAAAGGGGATGGTTCCACCTTGATGTTCCGGATGAGCAGCACGGAGTAGCGTGAGCAGAGATCCGGCGCGGTGATCTCCAACCCGATGTAGTCGGGTTGCTCGGTCGTGGTCAGCGCTGAGGTGTCCGGCAGCAGGTCGTGCTTGAGCGAGGTGTTGAGCAGGGCAGCGGTTTCACGAGCCACACCAAGGATCGAAAGCAGGTGCGCAAAGCCGCCCTTGATGTCAAAGTGCAGGACCGTGTCGCCGAGGTAATCCTTGAGCAGCGTTCCGGTTGGTGCATCCGGAGGTAGCAGCAGAATGCCTTCGTGCGCCTCGCCGATACCCAATTCCAGTTCGGAGCAGATCATGCCCTCGGAGCGGATGCCCCGGATTTTGGAGGGCTTGAGCTGCTTGAGCGGATGGCCCTCAGTGTAAGCGTCCACAAGCATTGCACCGACCACGGCGAGCGCGACCTTGGGCGCTGGCTCCGGCAGTCCGGCTTCAAACTCTCGCACGTTGGGTGCCCCGGTCACGACCGTCAGCGGCTGTCCCGCTCCATACTGTACGGTCACGAGGCTGAGCGCATCCGCGTCCGGGTGCTTTTCGACAGTGGCGATTTCTGCCACAAAGCAGAGTTCCCCCCAGCTTTTTCCCATCGGCTCAATGGCCTCGACCTCCAGTCCGGCGATGGTGAGACGTTCTGCAAGCTCATCGTCTGCAAGGGACCAGTCCACGAAGTCGCGCATCCAGTTCAGGGGAATCTGCAAGGCCATCAGGTCAGGGGTTGGGAGTGTGAGTTGAGTCGCAGAAAAACGAAAATTCTGCACGATCCACGCTGGAAGGACAAGCGGATTCCCTCGGAAAGGGTTGGATTTTTGCGGGGTTTGGCTTACACTTCGTCGGTTGTGCATGGAGAGTTTTGTTATGAGACGAATTGGCATTGACTTGGGCGGGACCAAAATCGAGACCATCCTCACCACCGAGAATCCAATGGAGGTGCTGGAGCGTCGTCGTGTTCCGACTTTGCAGACGGAAGGCTATGAGGCGCTCGTGCAGGAGTTGGCCACATTGATTCAGGAGTTGCAGGAAAAATGTGACGGCAAGGCGCGGGTTGGATTGGGGATTCCGGGGGTGATGTCGCCTCAGGATGGCGTGGTCGCCACCTCCAACATCCTCTGCCTGTCCGGACAATCACTGCAAGCTGACCTAGAAAACGCGGCAGGGTGTGGAGTGACGATTGGCAACGACGCGAATTGCTTTGCGCTCATTGAGGCGTTGCACGGCGCGGGCAAGGGTTTTGGCGTGGTGCTGGGCGTGATTTTGGGCACGGGGATGGGTGGTGGTGTGGTCTATCAGGGGCGCGTGTGGCCCGGAGCGCAGGGGCTTGCCGGGGAGTGGGGACACTCGACGATTGACCCGCAGGGAGTGCTCTGCTACTGCGGGCGGCGCGGTTGTCAGGAGCAGTACATTTCCGGAACCGGAATCCGCCGTATGTATCGGGAACGCACAGGTCGTGAAAAATCGGCCCCGGAGATTCACGATCACGCCAAGGACGGCGCCGACCCGGATGCGCAGGCCGTGATGGCAACCTTCCTCGAACTCTACGCGCAAGCACTGGCGAACCTCATCTTCTGCTTCGATCCAGACGCCATTGTCATCGGCGGCGGAGTCTCCAATCTGCCCATGCTCTACAACGAGGGACGCGAGCGTATCGCCGAACTCGTCCTCAACCGCGAACTCTCCACCCAAATCCGTCCGAACCAGCTTGGCGACGCTAGCGGGGTGTACGGAGCTGCCGCGCTTGCGTAGGGCCATGCCGCGCTTCCTTCGTTACCTGCTTGTAGGGCTGGCCGTGCTGCTTGCCACCACGGGAACGGCTCAGGCGGAGCGTACGGGATTGGCATGCATCGGGGCCATGCTGGGAGAGTATCTGCTGCCGGGAGTGGGCTACGCCCTGCTCGGCGAGTACGACAAGGCCGTGATCTTCGGCGGGTTGCGCTGGGCGGCGCTCAGCAAGTACGCTTCCTTCGCCCGCAGTCCGAATTACCTGAAGGATCCCAAGGACATCTACAAAACCGAGCAGATCACAGTGGATGGCAAGGAGCGGCAGAAGATGGACATCTACTTGTCCCGTGAGACCTTTTACGGCAAAGCCTACGCGAGCATGTATGGCAACCTCACCTTCGCCACCATCTACGACCTTTATGACGGCTGCGGCTCCAAGTCCGAGACCTATAAACTGATGGCCGCGCCCTTCCGCATTGATCACTTCTGGGCGGAGCCGACTTTTTGGGTGCCCGTGGTTTATGCGGGAGTGGTTCCGTTGGGATCGGACAACGTGACCTATCATGTGGATACCAACCTCTCGCGGCAGGCGATGATCAATCTCTCGTTCGTGCAGTACCAGCTTGTGGGCATCGGCGAGGAGATGCTTTTCCGGGGCGTGATCCAGCGCTCGCTCTACAACGGGTTCTCCGGCTTCCTCTCCAAGAAAGCTGCCCGCTGGACAAGCCTCGTCACCGCCAGCGCCATTTTTGGAGCCGCCCATTCCGGACAAGGCTTCTCCGCAAATTCAGGAGTCGCGTTTGGCGCGGGCATGTACCTTGGCTGGGTTTACAACCCCGAAGTTGGTCAGTTTGACCTGATCGAGCCGATTGCCATTCATGCGTGGTGGGACACGATTCTCGTGAACCGCCGACTCCGCGAGTCCCAGTTCGTTGCCCGCAAGTCTGGCGAAACCGCCCGCAACCCCCTCGCCGCCCGCACTTATCCTCTCTTCGGATTCACCTACCGCTTCTAGCCTCCAGCAGGCGGGCTCGCCCCAGAGCATCACCTTCCCGACTTCCTAATCGTTTTGCCGCTAAAGTTCTCTAGTCAAGTGCCGATACACGGGACAAGACAATAAGCCCGGCAAGGTCCGGGCAGGCCGATTCGGCATTTAATTTGGTGGAAGGACTAAAGGATTCTGCCGAAATGCCGATGAGGAGATAAGGCCGGAAGTCCATCCACCATGCGTGGGTGGATTCCGGGATGTTCTTTGAAATGCAAACCCCCAACGGAACAGCAGTGGGCAGTCTGCGGATGGTTTGATCCGCACAGGCTTGCTCTCTGATGAGACACTGTTGCTGAAGAAGAGGGAGGATTTGGAAGTCCGCAGGGGCTTCCGAACCCAAGGGGAGACCGGAAATGGATTTCTGCAGCGCATCCGTCCAGCTTGATGAGACGGGAAGCAAGCAGAGCAATTCTGTGTTCCGGCAGGAGATTGCTGAGGCTGGAGCAAAACAGGCTTCCACCCCGCAATGACCGCCGGATTCCAAGCACACCAGATGGTTTGAGTCTGGAACGGGTGCCTGCACCTCATGTTTGGAAAACGGTTGCTCCGGAACCAAACACCCTTGGCTTGCGCAAGCGAGTCGGTGTGTTGAGTTCAAGCTCCTGAGTTGGCCCTCTTTGTTGGCTGAGGATTGAGCCTTGAGATGCAGCTATCGCAACTCTGGGCGCGATTTCACGGCATTGACGTGGCGCGGCACTGCTCAAGGCGAGTCGCAGGGTTCACAGGACAGGTCCGAACAACGGAACTGTGGTGTCAACGCAGAACTCGGCAGAGCGGAAAAGTCGCTTCCGGAAAGGGCGCTTGCAGAAAATGTGAAGTAGAACTGGAGTCTGCGGCGGCTTTTCCAAGCAGGAATGCCGCAAGCGCAGAATCACAGCACGAGTAGTCGTTAGCTTATCAGGAAGACTTTATCTTTCTGAAATATAGATCAAGTTCAGACTTGGTTTGCAAACCTTGCGCATCGAGGAGGCATATGCGTGTAAATCACAATCCGACGTCCCTGAATGCATTGAGGCATTTGGGGGAGACGAATCGGGCGACCGAGACCAATCTCGAACGCCTTTCATCCGGCTTACGGATCAATTCCGGCAAGGACGGTCCGGCGGACATGATCGTTTCGGAGATCATGCGGGCACAGATTTCCGGACTCAATCAGTCGATCAAGAACTCAGAGATCGGGGTTTCGATGGTGCAGACGGCAGAGGGCACGTTGAGTGAGATCAGCGCGATGCTCATCAACATGCGTCAGCTCGCCCTGCACGCGGCCAACGAAGGCGCCAACGATCAGAAGATGGTGCAGGCCGATCAGAACGAAGCCGAGCGGCTGCTCAGCACGATCGACCGTTTGGCAATGACGACGGGCTTTGGCAACAAGCCGCTCTTCGATGGCGGCTCTGCCGTGACCGGAGTGACGGTCGGCCAGAAGCTGCGCTTCGTGAGTGCAACTCCGGAAACCAAAAACGCTCCGACCAAAACGGGGTGGGAGGTGGACATCCAGCAGATTGCCACCCGCGCCTATGTCTCGGGTCTCAAGCCGGTGAGCCTCCAGAACGTGGAGGAAGGCATTGAGTTTGTCATCAACGAGGGCAACCGCGTGATCGAACTGAAGACCATGGAGGATAACGAGCTGGCGGAGACCCTTCAGACCCTCGCCCAGAACCATCGGCTGAACCCGCAGGTTTACGACAAGGAGCAGGTTGAATCCGCGATGGCCACAGTGATCGCCCGCAGCCTGCACGACAAGGCGCGGGAGTCCGGCCTCAAGGTGGATGTCTACATCAACGAGATGGGCATGTTGACCGTGCGGCATAAGATGTTCGGCTCCAAGCCGAGCTTCAGCGTGGTTTCCAGCATTCCTGGCATCCTCGCGGAGAAGGCATTTGACGCGACCTATTCTGATGGAGGGCAGGACGTCGGGGGTTACATCGGCGGGGAGGTTTCCGTGGGCAAAGGACAGTTCCTCTACGGAGGGCACGCCACCCCGATTGAGGGACTGGTGGTTGAGTACAGTGGTGAACTGGAGACCCGCGTGGAGGACATTAAGGACGGACAGGGCAACGTGGTCGGCCAGCAACTTGTGCGCTCAACGGCGGAAGAACTGATCAGCGATGAGGTGGACGGCTATGTCCATGTGGCGCAGAACTCCGTGACCTACCAGATCGGGCCGAACGCCAATCAGACGGTGCGGTTCTCGTTGGGTAACCTGCGCACGGACAACATGTCGCGGGGCATCGATAACGAGAGCGAATACCGGAGTTTGGCAGACATCGACCTGACTTCCGGGGAAGGGGCGCAGGATGCCCTGATCCTCATTGACGAGGCGATTGATGAACTCACTGTCCTGCGGGGCGATCTCGGTTCGTTCCAGCGCAACTCCCTGGAGAGCAACCTCAAGAACCTCCGGGTCGCGCAGGAGAACATGGTGAACGCCGAGTCGGTGATCCGTGACACGGACATGGCTAAGGAGATGAGTGATTTCACCAAGAATCAGATTCTGCTTGCCTCAGGCACGGCGATGGCCGCGCAGGCGAATCAGATTCCGAAATCCGTCCTGCAACTGCTTGGCGGTGCACAGTAACACTGATCGGGGCTGGAGAAATCCAGCCCCAAGCTCCCAAGGGAGCGCCTTTGATGGGCATCGAACTGGTGCGCAGCAACGGCATTCTCTGAACGAAATGGACGCTGTTCAACCCACAACATGGAGGTGAGTCAAAAACCATGAGTTAAAGACCAAAGGCCAGTCATGCGTGCGCAAGCCCGCGCTCTCACGCCGCTTCAATTACGGCAAGAGCAGCAGAGCAACACGGATCTCCGGTGCAGCCAAGGGTTGTGTGCTGGAGCAGGTCTCCCGGATTCTCGGACAGTGGAGAATCTCAGGGGAACTCTGTCCATCCCTCCGGAATTCCGTTTGGACAATGTGGGGATTGGGGCAGCCCATGGTGGCAAAAGCACGATTGCCGCCCGGCAGAAAACCGGTTGGAGTGGATCACCCCCTTGCTGAGGGAGTGATGCGCTGGATCGATGGCACAACGGAGCGCAAGCTCCGGAGTGTGTTGCAGAATCCAAACACAAATTGTCAGGCGCTTTGCCGCGCCCGCACCTTCGGTTTGCAAAACAGAAGGGATTTGTGCAAAGGAACGGGTCGGACTGCCGAGCATGAGGCGGGTGGCCTGAAGCATAGGTTCTTGTCACAACATTACCCAAGAGATTGGGGGATTCTAGGCGGTGGCGAAATTGCCACCCAAGTCCGGGGGCTGAAAATGTCCGCATTCCGGAAGTGGAGTGGAGTCAGCCAAAGCCGTAGCAGGGACGCCGTCCAGCGTTCTCTGCTGCAGGCATGGCCACGCAGAGTACCGTTTGCTGGAAAGCTCGTGCAATAGTCAAGATGGGATTCCGTTGACGGAGTCGCGTGTGCCGCAGAGGTTTCTTAGCAACCCCAGAGCTTGGAGAAGAGCAAACACAGGCTCCGGAAGTCAGAGGCCGGAGACCGTGTTTTTTCATCAGGAAAAATAATTATTCCTGAAAACGTTCAGTCTGATTTCAGGCTGGGAAACGACCCCATGGTGGCGGTGCCGAATTCGGTGCCGGAGCAGTGTGGAGTTCGGAGGATGCCAATCCCTCTACACCAACCACTCAAAGGAATAACAACGAGGGTCCTATGGATGTAAAGAGCGGCTTCGACGCCATGAGCGGACAAGCCTCGTATCAGCAACCACCTCAACGAGAACCGCGAGGTGAGCCAAAACCAGCACTGCAACTGCGTCCGGAGGTCACTCCGACGGGACCAGCGGTGCTGAGGATGACAGAACACCGTCGTCGGGAAGCCGTTGCGCTGACCCAAGAGATCATCGAAGTGGAATCCGACCTCTCCCTTGTGCAGACCGTGAAGTCGGCATTGGGACGGCTGGAGGACATGCTGCTGGAACTTCGGGAGTTGTCCGGACAGGCCGCGAATGGAGCCGAACATAACACGGCCCTGCGCGAAGCCGACCAGCAGGAATTGGAACACTCCCTCGGACTGATCGAGACCTTGGCAACCGCGACCCGGTTTCGGTCGCAGTTGCTGCTCGATGGTAGCCACGCAGTGCAGGGCATGGTTGCTGGCGAGCATCTGGAGTTTCTCGGAGTCGAGGGGGACATCCCCTCGTCACCGATCGAGGGTTACAGCGTGGAAATCGACGAAGCCGCCCTCCCCGCGCAAATTGTTGGGACGCACCCACTCACTCAGAACTTGATTGACCGGGGCGAGCAACTTTGGGTCCGCGAGGGCAACGCCGAAGTGCGCTTCCGGGCCATCCGGGGTAAACCGCCGCAGGTGTTGCTTGCCGAGTTGCAGCAGGCACTCCGGGAACAGGAGTTGCCTTTGGAAGCGACTCTGGTGACAGGTGAGCGTTTGAGCTTGCAACACCTACGCTACGGCAGCAGCCACAAATTTGCAGTGGCCAGCACAACTCCGGGGGTGCTTTCGCCGAGGAGTTTGGAATGGAACAGCGCACGGCCCGGTAGGGATGTGCAGGGGCGCATCAACGGGGAGCCTTGCGAAGGACGCGGGCAAATCTTGCGGGGCCGCTCAGGATCACCGCTGATTGCGGGCTTGGCTTTGTGCTACACGGGAGCCACAGAGGATTTGACGCTCAAGAAAGCAGGGACGGTCTCCGTTCTCCAGGGCGCCATCCCGCTCCACCTTGGTGGAGGTTTGTTGTCAGCGACTCCAAAGCTGAGCCTGCGGAGTTTCCGGGTTCACGACTTGGGGCGCGATGTTCCCAATCCGTCGGGATTCCAGAGTCTGGAGGATGTGCATCTGCGCACCATCCAAGGGGCACGAGACACCGAGGCCATTCTCGAAGGAGCACTGAGCGAACTAGGTAGCATCAAGGAACGGCTGAACGAGCTGGATCAGCAGACGCTTCGCGAGACCATCCGGAAACTCAAGCACGAACACGCCCAACTGAACCAGGACGGGGTGACTATTGAGGATTCCGAACAAGCCCATGCGGTTGCAGAGTACACCCGGGGGCAAATCATTGCCAAGACCCAGGAGTCGGTTGTGGCGCAAGCAAATCAGCAGCCGCAAGCGGTGCTGAACCTGCTGAAGTAAAGCAGGCAAACCCGGGGTCGCATGACCACGGGTTGAGAGCATATTTGTCAGAAATCTGAGTTATTTCTGAAAGTACATTCGCCAAAGTTGAAGGATCGAGAGACAGAGACTTAGCGAAAATTCATGCTCCAAGCTGGATGCGAGGAGCATGGAGGGGAACGCATGGAGGCGTTGCTTATCAGTGGAGGAAAAATCGTTATTTAAATGCTGTAAAGAAGGGGTTCCATGCGAATCAACCACAACATCAGTGCGCTGAACACACGGCGTCACTTGGTGACAAACACCCAAGCCCAAGCGAAGAACCTAGAGAGGTTATCTTCCGGGTTGAAGATCAACCGGGGAGCGGACGGCCCGGCGCAGCTCATCATCTCCGAGCGGCTCCGCACCCAGCAAGCCAGCCTGAAACAGGCAATTGACAACAACGAGGCAGGAGTCACTGTGCTACAAACTGCAGAAGGGGCGCTCAGCGAGGCCAACCGTTCACTGATCCATATCCGGGAACTGGCGGTCCATGCGGCCAACGAAGCCGTCAACGACGAGTTCATGCTTCAGGCTGACCAGCAGGAGATTGACCATGTGCTCGCTCAGGTTGACCGGATCGCTCGCACTGCCAACTATGGGAAGAAGGCGCTGCTCGATGGCAGCATGGGTGCCAACGGTGTCACCACCGGAGCGAACTTGGAGTTCATCAGTGCGACAGAACTCGCGGAGACCTCCCCACTTGGAGGCTACGAGGTGCTCATCAAGCGGGCGGCGGCGCGCTCGGAGCTCTTCGGAGGAAAGGCACTCACGCGCAACATGGTTGACTCCGAAGAGCAGATCACTCTGCTGGAGGGCGGGAAAACCCTCAACTTTAAGACGACGGCGGGGGATTCGGTCGAGACCACCCTCAACAAGTTGGACAAGGCCATCCGTCAGTCGGGCTTGGACCTTGAGCTGATCAAGCCGGAGGGGGCGGCCATGAGTCCAGACGAACCGCAGTTCCTCAACATTCGGCACAAGAAGTACGGCAGCGAGTTTCAGTTTGAAGTCGCAAGCACCACCTCGGGGTTGCTGTCCGCGAAGGCGGACATCTACGACACGATCAACAACGGCGAGGACATCGCCGGGACGGTCGGGGGCGAGGAGGCCTTTGGCCGGGGGCAAGTGCTCACCGGAGCGGCCCCCACCAAGATTTCCGGAATGAAACTACGCTACAGCAGCGAGGAGATTCCAGAGGGCGGGTTTGTCGGGACGGTGACTTTCGCCCAAGGCTCGCAACACTTTCAGATTGGACCGGATGCCGACCACAATGTCCGGTTCTCTCTACGGGCGATTAGCACCCACAGACTGGGGCAGGGGGTGGACAACGGCTCCGACTACGGGTCGCTCCACGACATTGACGTGACCACCCAGCGGGGTGCCGAGGACACGATGCGGGTTGTGGACCGGGCCATCGAAGAACTGTCCGCCTTTCGGGGAGACATGGGGGCGTTTCAGAAGAACACCCTCGAAAGCAACCTCAATTTCCTGCGGCAGGCGCACGAGGAGATCAGCAACGCCGAATCCGTGATCCGTGACGCGGACATGGCGGAGGAGATGTCCAAGTTCACGCGCAATCAGATCATGGTCAGCTCCAGTACAGCGATGCTGGCCCAAGCGAACCAGACCCCAATGTCAGTGATGTCACTATTGCAGTCCTGACCACTCGGGTTTTGGAGCCCTACGGGGCATTTGATGACGACGACGCTACCCTGTCAGGACCATGGACGGACTTGACGGGGATGCTGGAGGAGTCAGCGAGAGTGGAAACGTAAAACTATCATGGTGAGCGCTGCTGTCACAAGGCAGCAGCGCTCAGGGTGATGGCCCAAGCAAAGTTCGGCAGCAGCCGGGCAAGCAAGGTTATTTCCTGAGCAGCGGGTGTTGCCCGCGTCGCGCATCTGCCTGCTGAGGCAAGCAAGGTGCGTGGTCATGTTCTTCGACAGTTTAGAGAGCAAGCACTCAGCAAGCAGAGTTCCGGAATTTCACGTCAGCATGAAGTGGAATCGAGAACACTGCTCTGCCTAGCGTGAACCTGTGAAACCGAGACCAAGGTGGTCCGGGTACTTCCGGGGAGGACTCCCGGAGCAACGCATGTGTTGGACCTGTTTGTTGAGGGCCAAAGGTCGGGATGAGCCAGCATGGGGCAACGCCTCGTGAGAGGATGAATCCTAAGGGCAAAGGGCCGAAAGTCCATCCCAGCACAGGATCATGTGCAGCGGAGACTTGTTTGAAAAACTGTCTGGAAAATATTATTTAACGTGAATTTTGGATAGGCAAAACAGGGGAGCGACAAGTCGTGTTCTCCCTTTGCGAAAGGAGGGAACCCTTCACCAAAATTCACCCTAGTTAAAGGTCATTTCCCAAGCTGGAAAATTTCCTAGCGGGCAGAGGAATCCTGCCTGCTTGGAAGTGTTTCGCCTTGAGGGAGGCGGACTTTCCCGTCGCAAGACGGTGGGATGCATGGATGGATCAGAAGTCACATGGAGTGGCGAAAAATCAGGGATGAATCTAGCGAATAGGAGATCGCAATGACCTTAAGAATCAAAACGAACGCCCCGAGTTACGGGGTGCATCGTCAGATGGTGAACAACCATCGGACTCAAGAGAAGACGCTTGAGCGCCTCAGTTCGGGACTCAAGATCAATCGCGGAGCCGACGCTCCGGCGAACTTGCAGATTTCCGAGCGTTTGCGGGCACAGTCCGCAGGCTTGAAGCAGGCGATCGACAACTCGGAAATGGGTGTCTCACTGGTGCAGACCGCCGAGGCGGCGCTGGACGAGGTGAGCCGCACGCTCATCAACGCCCGGCAGATTGCCGTCCATGCGGCCAACGAGGGGGTAAACGACGAGTTCATGCTCGAGTCGGATCAGCAGGAGATTGACAACATCATCGAGTCGGTCAACCGCGTCGCGACGAACACGTCCTACGGGAACAACAATCTGCTCGACGGCAGCCGTGCGGGCAATGGGGTCACGCAAGGGGACAACTTGGAGTTTCTGGTGGCGAATCACGAGGCCGCCACTTCCGGGTTGCACGGCTACGAGGTCTCGGTCACACAGGTGGCGACCCGTTCGGAGCATGTTGGGGCGAAGGAACTCACGCAGGCGATCATTGACGAGGGCGAGCAGATCACGCTCACCGAAGGCGGGCGTACGCTCAATTTTGTGACGCAGGCCGGGCGCTCGGTGGAGCAGACGCTCAACGACCTCGGCAAGGCGATCGGAGAATCCGAAATCAACATTGAGCTGCTGAGGCCGGACCCGACCGTGACCGCCAATGACGACCCGCAGTTCATTCGCTTGCGGCACACGAAGTTTGGCAGTGAGCCGAACTTCACCGTGGCCAGCACGACAGCAGGGATTCTCTCCCAAAAAGGAGACATCTCCGACTGGATCGAGACCGGAGTGGACATTAAGGGCGAGATCAACGGCGAGGCTGCTTCCGGAAAAGCGCAGGTGCTCACCGGGGGGCCAGGAGCCTCTGGGGTGGAGGGCATTCAGATCCGCTACACGGGCGAGGCTGCTCCGGAAGGCAACTTTGCTGGAACCGTGACCTTCGCGCAGAATGCGCTGGTCTTCCATGTGGGCGCAAACGCCGACCAGACCTCGGCGGTGTCGTTGCGGAGCATGCATGCGCAGAAGCTCGGAACGGGTATCACCACCGAGTCCGGATTCACCTCGTTCAGGAAGATTGACGTGACCTCGGCTCGTGGAGCGGAGGACTCGATCCGGATCATTGACAAGGCGATTGAGGATGTCGCCGTCCAGCGCGGGGAGTTGGGAGCCTTTCAGAAGAACAACCTGGAGAGCAACCTCAACTACTTGCGCATTGCACATCAAGAGATCATGGGTTCTGAGTCCGTGATCCGCGATGCGGACATGGCGGAGGAAATAATGGCCTTCACGCGCAACCAGATCATGGTGGAGTCCTCCACTGCAATGATGGCGCAGGCCAACATGATGTCCCAGAGTGTGCTTCAGCTCTTGGGTTAAGCGCTTTTGGTAGGTGGTAGGGCGGATGCAGCGCAG
>LWDU01034359.1_pt1 | contig 27817 bp, 28 predicted proteins | sample 727161 | NCBI WGS metagenome assembly LWDU01 (sample SAMN04566230, study PRJNA314399) | hydrothermal vent metagenome | isolation source: deep sea hydrothermal plume seawater | place: Mexico: Gulf of California, Guaymas Basin | collected 2004-07-11
CAAGTCCAGGAAAATTTTTTGGCCAAGTAGTAACCATTTTCCATTCTATTTTTCCTTTATTAATAGAAGTAGATTCATTAGAACTTTTATCTGAATCTTTACTACATGCGGCAGTTGAAGCTAAAATAGTACCTATAGCTGCAGCTTTTAATATTTTTCTCCTGTTCATAAAATTCTCCCTTGTGTGTTGTATGCTTCTTCCCTATCCCTCATATAACCGTAATCGCTATATTTTTGATATCTTAACGACTGTTTTAAGAAGGCGCTCCAGCTTTTATGTATTTTCGCGTGTAACTCTCCAAGTAAAGCTGTTTCATCTACTACTTCTTTAGATATAGAAAACATTTTTTTAATTACATCTTTCGGAAATGGTCTTACATCAACGTTATGTTTATTAGTTAATACATCTAAAGATAATCCGCTATTAGCAAAATATTCTGCAGGTGCTTCTAAAGCTCCTGTGTGACATGCATGCTTTACAATAGCTTTTAAGTCTGTGCCTAATGCTTCATAACTTTCTTTATTCATTATTAATTCATTAGTTGTTCCTCCTTCGTGGAAGCCCGGACCATAGTAGTATTTTGCTACTTTATAAAACCCTAAGGCAAGATCATTCCAGGGGCCTACCCATTCAGCCGCGTCAATTACTCCTGATTGTAAAGCAGGCATAATTTCTCCAGCCGGCATATTTACGGCTGTTCCACCCATTCTATTAACTACTTCAGCTCCTAAACCAGGCATACGCATTTTTATTCCTTGGAAATCCTCAAGAGAATTAATTTCTTTTTGAAACCAGCCTCCCATTTGAACACCAGTATTTCCAGCTAAAAAACTTTTTACACCAAATTCAGCATACAATTCATCCCATAAAGCCTGTCCTCCACCATATAGTATCCATGCCGTTTTCTCTGATGCTGTCATTCCGCCTGGTACTGTGCAAAAGAAAGGAATAGCTTTATGTTTAGAAATCCAATAGTAAGGTGCAGCATGGCCACATTGAGCAGTTCCTTCTCTTACCGCATCAAATACTTCAAAAGCTGGAACTAATTCACCTGCAGCATAATTTTTAATTTCTAATCTTCCATCTGAAGCTTCTGTAATTCTTTGCGCTAATTTTTGAGAATGTGTTCCTCCACCAGGAAAATCTCTAGGCCAACATGTAACCATTCTCCATTGTATAATATTCTTAGATATAGAAGTAGATTTTTCTGGATTTTCCGGAGTTCCTCCGCTTATATTTTCTTTACATGCAGTTAAAACTCCTGCTGCTGTAATAGCTGTAGCGCCTATGAGAATATCTCTTCTTTTGTATATAGGCTTGGATTTCTTATTTTTCATTTCTGTCTCCTATTAAGTTTAATCTTTAAAATTTGTCCAAGTATTATTAGTTAATTTTTCTAGTCCTATAAATTTACTTTTATAAGACATTTTTGGAGATTCTTTTATCCAATATCCTAGATAAACATATTTAAGTCCTAATCTAATAGTTTCTTCTATATGCCAATCTATTATCCACATACCTAAACTATGCTTTACTCTATCTGGAGAAAAGAATTTATAAATACCACTTAAGCCATCTTCTACTTTATCTGTTAGGCTGGCGGCAATTAATAAATTATCTTTATCTCTAAATTCATATACACATGTATTTACTGGAGTATCTTCTATCATAGCTCTATATTCATTAAAATTCATTTCTGCCATATCACTATCATTATGCCTATTTATTTGGTATTTATAAAATAATTCAAATTGCTCCCTTGTAGCAATAGGAGGTCTTTCAACACATAATAGATCAGAGGCTGATTTTTTTGCTCTTTTTAATGATCTATTTGGCATATAATTAGAAACATTTATTCTTACAGGAATACATGCATTACAATCATTGCAGGCAGGCCTATAAGCTGTCCTGTGAGAACGTCGAAAACCAGCATTTGTAAGTTTAAAATTTAGTTCATTAGCCTGAGAACCAGAAATTTCAGTAACAATTTTTTTTTCATTTTTTTTAGGTAGATATGGGCAGACTTGCGGAGAAGTACCATAAAAAATTTGTAAAGGTTTTTTAATATTTATTGTCATATATATAATTTACAACAAATTTAAAAATTAATATAGATTATAATACCATGGTGCAAATAAACTAAAACATGACCAGCATATAAGAGTTAAAGGCACTCCTCCTTTTATAAAGTGCTTAAACTTATAATCTCCTGCAGCCATAACTAATAAATTAGTTTGGTAACCATATGGTGTTGCAAAAGAGCAGTTAGCTGCTAAAATAATCGTTATTACAAATGGCATAACATCCAAATTTAAATTGGTTGCTAAGGATATTCCTAACGGCATAAAAAGAGCCGCACTTGCATTATTAGTTAAAAAATTTGTCATTATAGAGACAATTAAAAACAGTATTGAAATAATTAATGCTGGACTTGATTCTGTTAAACTATTTAACATAAAATAAGCACCATAATTTGCAAGTCCCGTTGCTTCTATTGCGTGACTTAAGGCAAGCATGGAAACTATAGTTAAAAAGACATGTCTATTAAGTGAGTTTATAGCTCTTTCTGCACTTAAAACTCTAGAAGCTAGCATAGCAGCAGCTCCTATCATTGCTGCTGCTACACTTGGAATGATGCCTGACGCTATAGTAATGACAGTAAAGATAAATATAGCTAGAGATCGTCTTGCAAACTTTTTTCTAGGTAAAATAGATGACGTATGATCTAGCAAAAGTATATCTGGGTAATCTTTGAGATTAGCAATTGAATTTTTAGAACCTTGAATTAGTAAAACGTCTCCATCTTCTATAACAATATCTGTTATTTGCTCCCTATAAATACGTGAGCTTCTTTTTATGCCTAAAACTATGCAATTAGTAAGTTTTCTAAAACGAGATTCCTCAAGGTCTCGGCCTGTCATGCTAGATGCTGGAGAAATGAGAACTTCTGCAAGTATTTGTTCACCTGAATGTATATGATTATCATTCTTGGCAAAATTATATTCATCAGCACCAGAAAGTGTTGGATGAAGTTGCTCACCATATTTAATTAAAGCATTCTCAATAACTTTTCTTTCAGCTGAAACAACGATTATATCATCTTTTTGAATTTTAGTGGATTGGTAGGGAGATATAGAATGTTCGCCTCTTTGAATTAAAAGAACTTTCATATCTGGTAAAGCATTAAAAGTTCCACTTAATGATGTTTCTCCTATTAAGTTACTTTCTCCATCTATTTCTATTTGTGCGATAAATTTATTTTGATCATTTGATAATGATGAAGACATGTTAATTCTTTTAGGCATAAGTTTAGGAAGAATAAATAAAACAAATAATATCCCAGGAATGGCTATAGCTAAGCCAGGTATAGTTACGCTGAAAAAATTTATTCCCTCTACACCTAAATCTTTAGCTACTTCTGCTCCTATAATATTTGTACTAGATCCTACAAGTGTAGTCATTCCTCCTAATATCCCCGCATAACTTAAAGGTATGAGAGCCTTACTAATGGATAATTTCATTTTTTCTGCAAGAATAGATACTAAAGGAATAAATATGACAATAATTGGAGTGTTATTCATTATGCTAGAGATTATTGCAACAATTAATAATAATAAAATTAATAGTGTGTTTTTACTGGTTTGAAGATCTCTATTTAAATGCATAATATTATCAACAAAGGTATTAAGTATCCCTGTAGAATAAACTCCTTGGGCAACTACTAATAGTGCCATAACAGTTAATAGTCCTTGGTTAGAGAAACCTGCAATAAAATCATCAAAATTAATACCATTAACAGGGTGGATTTCAAAAATTAAGAATAGTAATCCTAATACTGATATTGAAACTGCATCAACTGGAAACTTTCTGGTAGAATATCCAATAATTGCGAAAAGCATTATGGATAAAGTTAGAAACATTTCAAAAGTAAAACTCATATTATTCTTCTAGTTTCAGTTCTTTTAATAATTCTTCTCGATGCTCATCTAGTTGCGGAACTTTATCTCTAGATTTACGGTCTTCATGTAGGCTCATTTTAATCGGGTTTCCAGCTACAGAGAAATTATTTAAATTATTATCTTCTATGTTAACAATCATATTTCTTGCTATTATCTGTTCAGAATTAACTGCCTGCTCAATATTATTAAGTGGTCCAATAGGAATATTTTCTTTTTCTAAAGTTTGAATCCAATAATGAATGGGTTTGGTAATAAATAATTTTTCTAACTCTTGTTTAAGATTGATTACATTTTCAACACGTTTAGGATTAGTTATGAATCTTTCATCAAAACTTAATTCTATACAATTCATTGCTTTGCACATTCTTTCAAACATTTTGTTGTTTCCGCAGGCCATTACAATATAACCATCCATGCATCTATAACATTCAAAAGGAGCAATTGCAGGATGACGTGACCCACCTGGAGGCGGGCTTTTGCCAGTAGCAAAATATCTAGCTATTGCATTCTCTAGTATAGCAATTTGGCAATCTAGCATTGATACATCAATGGATTGTCCTTTGTTAATATTATTTTTGTCTATTAAAGCTGCAAGTATTCCAATAGTAGTAAATAGACCTGCTGTAATATCTCCGATAGAAGTCCCAACTCTGACAGGTTCTTGTCCTTCGTGACCAGTTACACTCATAAGGCCACCCATGCCTTGAACTATCATATCGTATGCTGGTTTAGATGCCAATGGCCCTGTCTGTCCAAACCCACTGCAAGAAGCGTAAATTAAATTAGGGAAATTTTTTGATAGTTTTTCATATCCATATCCTAATTTATTCATTGTACCTGGTTTATAATTTTCTATTAAAATATCTGATTTTTTAATTAAAGCATCAAAAATAATTCTATCTTTTTTATCTTTTAAGTCTATTTTAATACTTTCTTTTTCTCTATTTAGAGATGCAAAATATGCTGACTGGTCATTAATGAAAGGACTGAATTCACGAGAATCATCACCAGTAGGTGGTTCAACCTTTATTATTCTGGCACCTAGATCTGAAAGTATCATTGTTGCATAAGGCCCTGCTAATACTCTTGTTAAGTCTAAAACAGTTAACCCCTTTAAAGGACCATTTTTAATGTTATTATTCATAAAGCTTTGCCTAAATTATTAAATTTTAATTTATTATTATATTTATTGTATTATATAAAAATTATTTAAAGTTATCATATAAATTTATTTTTAGTTTTATTAATTAAATTTATACCAATGAGTACTTTAAGAATATATTAAATTATTGTATTATACATATATGAGGTATATCAGGGTATTATTAGTTTTATATATTGTGTTAGTAAGCGTTAATGCTTTTGCAGGTAGTTCTGAAAGTTTTGTTAAAGGTGAAAGTTTGTCTTTGCCTTGTTTAGGTTGTCATGGAAAAAGTAAAGACCTAAGTATTCCTAGTTTGTTTGGGTTAGAGGAAGATTATATATATAATTCATTGATTGAATATCAAACAGGTCAACGTGAACATTACTTAATGCGAATAATATCTAATGGGTATGATGATGTACAATTAAGAATTATTTCTAAATATTATTCTTTACAAGGAATTAAGAATGAATAGACGACTTTTATTAAAAAGAATTGGAAATTTAAGTGTTGTTTCATCTTTATTACCATTCATAAATATACATAATTCTAATGCAAAAAGTCCTGGAAGAGTTGTAATACTTGGGGCAGGCTGGGGTGGATTAAGCGCCGCTAAAACAATAAAAAAAATAAGTCCTGAGGTAGAAGTAATAATAATAGATCAAAATAGGCAATTTACTTCTTGTCCTATGTCTAATTGGGTAATAGGTCAGTTAAAAACGATGGAAGATATTACCTTTAGTTTTGATAATTTAAAAAATAAATATTCTATCAAGTTTATTCATGAAAAAGCTATAAATATTGATTCAGGTAAAAAGGTAATTAAAACTGATGGGCAAGAGATAAGTTATGATAAATTAATTCTTTCTCCTGGTGTAGAATTAGATTATTCCTTTATAGAAAATTGGGATGAAAATTCTATAGGGCATTTTCCTTCTGCTTGGAAAGCAGGCTATGAGACTAAACTACTTTCTGATAATATTAAAAATTTACCTAACGGAGGAGTTGTTGCAATTTCTATTCCTTTAGGTCCATATAGGTGTCCTCCAGGCCCATACGAAAGAGCTTCGCTCATTGCTTCATATTTAAAAAAGCATAAAAAAAATACAAAATTAATTATATTAGATTCTAATCAAAAAATTATCTCTAAAGGAGCTTTATTTAAGGAGGCATGGGATGAGTTTTATTCGGATATAATTGAATATAGGTCAAATTCAGGCGTAGTTGGGATAGATAATTCTAATAAAAATTTTATTACAGATTTTGATGATATAAAATGTGATGTTGCTAATTTAATACCTCCACAAAGAGCTCCTAAGTTATTGAAAGCAACTGGGCTTATTAATAAAGGCTCTAATTGGGCAGCGGTTAATCCATATGATTTTAGTTCTACTATTGCAGAGGATATATTTATCATTGGTGATTCAACTTCTCAATCAAATGTTGGAAGGGTACCAAAGTCTGGTTATATAGCTAATTCCATGGGTAAAGTATGTGCTTTAGCAGTTATAGCAGAATTATATGATTTAGAAAAAGTGTCTCCTTCCTTAATTAATACTTGCTATAGTTTGGTTTCATCTAAGGAGGGAATATCTGTAAGTGCAGTGTATGATTATAATAAAGAAGAAAATAAAATAAAAAGTATTCCAGGAGCTACTGGTTTATCACCAAACAGATCATCTATTATAAAAGCTAATGCTTGGGATTGGGCAACTAATATATGGGAAGATATGTTAGGGTAGGATTTATTCTATTTTTATAGGTTTTCCTTTTGAATCAATAGATACATAAACAAACTTTCCTTCAGTTACTATTATTGCTTGATCTTCTCCTAATTTTTCATCTTTTCTGTTAACCATTGTAACTATGTCAATTGTTATGGATGTGTTTCCTATTTTACTAACTTCTGTATAAAAACTAACTATATCTCCTATCATTATGGGTTTGTGAAAGCGCATTTTATCTACAGCAATAGTAGTAACTCTATTTTTAGTAATTTGCCTTGCTAAAACGCTTCCTGCAAGATCCATTTGGCTTAATACCCATCCACCAAATATATCCCCGGAAGGATTTGTATCAGCAGGCATTGCTACGGCTCTTATTGAAGGTACTTTATTTATCAAATTGCTTGGCATAATTTATGTTTAAATAAGTTTCAGTAAATAGCAATGAAATAAGTTTTATGATTGTTGTAAAATCTGAATAATTGTGCAAATATTAATCATACATTTTATATAATGCCTAAATATTAATCAAAATTTAATATAAGTATACTGATAATTAATACAAACTAGGTTAATATAGTTGGCATAAAACATGCTTATAATTAATAGTAATAAGTTAATTTAATTAAAAGGAGTAGAATTATGAAAAAACTAAAAATATTAATTGCCGTTTTAGCTATAACTATTATTTCATCTATTAGTATAGCTGCTGATACTATTAAGGTAGGAGTACTTCATTCATTATCAGGAACAATGGCTATTAGTGAAACTACACTAAAAGATACTGTTCTTATGATGATTGAAGAACAAAATAAAAAAGGAGGTTTACTAGGTAAAAAATTAGAAGCAGTTGTCGTAGACCCAGCATCTGATTGGCCATTATTTGCTGAGAAGACCAGAGAACTATTACAGGTTCATAATGTAGATGTTATTTTTGGCTGCTGGACTTCTGTTTCAAGAAAGTCTGTGCTCCCGGTCCTTGAAGAATTAAATGGTTTACTATTTTATCCTGTTCAATATGAAGGAGAAGAGTCATCGAAAAATGTATTCTATACAGGAGCTGCTCCAAATCAACAAGCTATTCCAGCAGTCAACTATTTTATGAATGAATTAGGTGTAGAAAGATGGGTATTGGCTGGAACTGATTATGTATATCCTAGAACTACAAATAAGATTTTAAAAGAATATCTTATGAGTAAAGGTGTAGCAGAAAAAGATATAATGGTAAATTATACACCATTTGGTCATTCAGATTGGCAAACCATTGTTGCTGACATAAAGGTTTTTGGCTCAACAGGAAAGAAAACTGGAGTTATTTCAACTATTAATGGTGATGCAAATGTGCCTTTCTATAAAGAATTAGGAAATGTTGGAATTGACGCAACAGATATTCCAGTAATTGCTTTCTCTGTAGGAGAAGAAGAATTGGCAGGCTTAGATACAGGACCATTAGTAGGGCATTTAGCAGCTTGGAATTATTTTATGAGTTCAGAGTCTGAGGAAAATGATGCTTTTATTACAGCTTGGCATAAATTTACTGGTAATGATAATAGAGTAACTAATGACCCTATGGAAGCTACAGTAATAGGATTTAATATGTGGGCAAAAGCAGTTGAAATATCAGGTACAACTGATGTGGATACAGTTAGGCCTGCAATGTATGGATTAACTGTACCAAATTTGACTGGTGGAATAGCAGTTATGAATACTAATCATCATTTAACAAAACCAGTTTTAATTGGAGAAATATTAGATGATGGGCAATTTGAAATTGTATATGAAACACCTGCTGGTGTAATTGGTGATGCTTGGACAGATTTTCTTCCAGAATCAGCTAATTTAGTAGCAGATTGGACACCTCCTATTTCATGTGGAAATTACAATATCAAAACTGGTAAATGCTCAGGTCAGAATTATTAATTTTAATATTTAAAATTAATAATTAGATTAACATGAAATTTTTTGTAAGACTGCTAATATTTATATTAATATTATTTAATGCGAGTACTAACGTTTATGCTGATAATATTGATGAAATATTATCAGTTTTACAGAAGTCAAATTTTTCTGAAAAAGAAGAACTTATAACTAAGCTGGGAAACATACAAACAAATAAATCTTTAAAAGTTTTAAAATCGTTAGAAAAAGGAATTCTATATTATATTAAAAAATCAAAGATAAATGTATTTGCTAAAAAGGTTGATAAAAAATATGAATTAACAGATATAACCTCTGGCAAAAATATTGGTTTAATAAAAAAAAATAAAATAAAGAGAATAAGTTTAAATAATAAATTACGTAAACACACCAGAACTATAATTGCAAAATCTTCTTTACTTTCTGACAATAAAAATATGCGAATTGCAGCAGCAAAAACTATTTTTGAGAGTAACTCAATAGAATTGCTTCCTTTAATTAATCAAGCTTTAAAAAATGAAAAAAATAAAAAAGTTATAAAAGAACTATTAAAAACTCAAGCTAGTTTATCATTACTTTCTGGTGATAATGAAGACTACAGATCCAGAAATTATTTCTGTAGTTAATCAATTTATAGAGAAATATAAAACTGAAGATTCATATAAAGAAGAAATTATCAAAGCAAATAATTTATTAAATAAAATTAATAGCGATATAAAATTATATAAACTTATAGAAAATTTATTTTTTGGTTTAAGTCTAGGATCTGTTTTATTTATTGCAGCTGTTGGATTAGCTATTACATTTGGGGTGATGGGCGTAATAAATTTGGCACATGGTGAAATGATTATGATTGGTGCTTATACTACTTATGTTATCCAACTTATCTTTCCACAGCTTATAGAATATTCACTATTTATTGCTTTGCCATTTGCTTTTTTGGTGACGGGATTAATAGGTGTTGTAATTGAAAGATTAGTAATTAGGTATCTTTATGGAAGGCCACTAGAAACTTTATTAGCTACTTTTGGTATATCATTAATTTTACAGCAGTTAGTACGAAGTATTTTTTCACCTATAAATATGCCAGTTACTACTCCTCAGTGGATGAGTGGCATGCTTAATATCCATCCTGCATTATCATTAGCTTATGGAAGGCTATATATTATAGCCTTTAGTATATCTATTTTTATAGCCTTATTAATTTTATTAAGAAAATCTCATTTTGGTATAGAAATAAGAGCTGTTATGCAAAACAGACCTATGGCTCGGGCAATGGGTATTAAAACTAATTGGATAGATTCTATGACTTTTGGATTAGGGTCAGGGATAGCTGGTATTGCAGGAGTAGCGCTATCACAAATAACCAATGTAGGCCCAAATCTCGGACAAAGTTATATTATAGATTGTTTTATGGTCGTTGTCTTTGGAGGTGTTGGAAATATATGGGGAACATTATCGGGAGCATTTTTGCTTGGAGTAGGAAATAAATTTTTAGAACCATACTCAGGGGCAGTTTTAGCAAAGATTATTACTTTAATTTTCTTAATAGTATTTATTCAAAAAAAACCTAAGGGAATGTTTGCACTTAAAGGTAGAGCTGCGGAAATAAATCAATGATATCTAATTTTATAATTTTAAATATATTAAGAGGAGATATAAGAACAAAAGCTTTTTTATTGATCTTATTATTTATAGCTATAATTGTACCATTATTAAATATTTATGTTCCTGCAGGTAGTTTTTTTCATTTAACGGACTATCATATTAGTTTATTTGGCAAGTATTTAACTTATGGATTGCTTGCATTATCATTAGATTTGATATGGGGCTATTGTGGTATATTAAGTTTAGGTCATGGAGCATTTTTTGCTTTAGGAGGATATTGTATAGGTATTCATTTTATGCGAGAAATTGGACCAAGAGGAGTTTATGGAGATCCAATTTTACCAGATTTTATGGTTTTTTTAAATTGGAGTGATCTTCCTCTAGCATGGTATGGCTTTGATAGCTTTAGTTATACATTATTAATGATTATTATAGTGCCTGGATTACTAGCTTTTATTTTTGGTTGGTTTGCATTCAAATCACGAGTAAATGGTGTATACTTTTCTATTATTACTCAGGCAATGACATATGCTTTAATGTTAGCATTTTTTCAAAATGATTTTGGTTTTGGAGGTAATAATGGCTTAACAGATTTTAAAGATGTTTTAGGGTTTTCATTGCAACATCATACTACTAAAATATTTTTATTTCTATTATCTGTTTTAGCTTTGGCAATAGGATATTTAGTATCTAATAGTCTTGTTAATTCTCATTCTGGTGTCGTATTAAAAGGAATAAGAGATCAAGAAGATAGATTGCGGTTTTTAGGATATCGGGTTGAGAATTACAAATTATGTGCTTTTGTTGTCTCCGCAATGTTAGCTGGTATTGCTGGAGCATTATATGTTCCTCAAGTAGGTATTATAAATCCTGGAGAGTTTGCTCCTTTAAAGTCTATAGAAGTAGTTGTATGGGTTGCTTTAGGAGGTCGTGGGACATTATTTGGGGCTATCCTTGGTGGAGTAATAGTAAATTTAGCAAAATCTTACTTTACAGTAAATTTTCCAGAAATTTGGTTGTATTTTTTAGGAGGATTATTTGTTCTTGTAACATTATTTCTTCCAAATGGGCTTGTGGGCGTTATTAAAAAAATATTTGTATTTATAAAAAATAAAAAGGAAAAATCATTTTGACTAGTTTACAAAATAAAATGATGGGCTCTATTTTATATATAGATGGAGTTACTGTAGATTTTGATGGTTTTAAAGCTTTAAATAATTTATCTTTTACAGTGGCTCCTAATACTCTTCAAGCCATTGTGGGGCCAAATGGTGCTGGAAAAACAACCTTTATGGATGTAGTTACTGGCAGGACTAAGCCTACACAAGGAAGAGTTATTTTTAAAGAAAATATAAATTTATTTAAATATGATGAAACATCTATAGTTGACTTAGGAATAGCGAGAAAATTTCAAAAACCATCTATTTTTCCAAATCATACAGTTATGAAAAATTTAGAATTGGCTGCTTATAAAAATAAAAGTATATGGAGTTCAACTTTTTATAGAAAAATAAATAACAATTTACATTTAATAGAAGATATTGCTAATCAAATTAATTTAGATAGCTTTTTATATGAACAAGCAGGTTCATTATCACATGGACAAAAGCAATGGCTAGAAATAGGTATGCTTTTGTCCCAAGAATGTGATGTACTAATGTTAGACGAACCTGTAGCTGGAATGACAGATGAAGAAACATACAAAACATCTAATTTATTCAGAAAAATAGCTAAAGAAAGATCATTGATTGTTATTGAGCACGATGTTGATTTTGTTCAATCTTTAAACTGTCATGTAACAGTATTACACGAAGGGGCAGTATTAGCTGAAGGTCAAATGAAAGACCTTAAAAATAACTCTTCTGTAATTGAAGTATATTTGGGAAGATAAAATGTTAGAAGTTAAAAAAATAAATTTATCTTATGGAGAAAGTAATGTTTTATTTGATATGTCCATAAAGGCTGAAGCAGGAAAAATTACTACTATTCTCGGTAGAAACGGAGTGGGAAAAACAAGTTTATTAAAGTCTATTATAGGATTAGAAAATATAAAATCTGGAAGTATTTATTTAAATAAATTAAATATAACAAACTTATCTTCTCCACTAAGAGCAAGTTCTGGTGTGGGATATGTCCCGCAAGGTCGAGAAATTTTTTCTTTATTAACTGTAGAAGAAAATTTACAAACAGGTTTCTCAGTTTTAAAGAGGCGAGATAGAAAAATACCAAAATATATTTATGATTTATTCCCTATTTTAAGGGATATGAAGAATAGAAGAGGAGGGGATTTATCAGGAGGGCAACAACAGCAGCTAGCTATAGCTAGAGCTTTAGTAATGAAACCAAAACTTTTACTTTTAGATGAACCTACTGAAGGTATTCAACCATCTATTATTAAACAAATTGGTGAGGTTATAAAATATTTAGCTTCAACAGAAAAAATAGGTATAATATTAGTTGAGCAATATTTTGATTTTGCGAGACATCTTTCAGATAATTATTATGTCTTAAATAAGGGTAAAATAGTATTATCAGGAAAAGGTAAAGAGATGAATAAAAAGAAAGTCCAAAGCTATCTTACAGTCTAAAGAAAAAAAATTGCAGAGGGCAAATGGTACTCTAGATATTTCATTTTTTAAAAATGAAATTAGTAGCTTGCATTATACCACTCCATTAAGGGCGTTTTCTAACGATGATGGCAATTATGACATAGCTGCGGCAGCAATAGTTAATACTTCAGGGGGGGTAGTTTCTGGTGATACGCATAAAGTAAATATTACTGTAAATAATAATTGTAAGGTTATGATTTTTTCTCAATCTGCGGAAAAAATTTATAAAAGTTTAAATAATAATGAAGCAAATATCACTAATGTAGTAAAAGTTGGAGAAAATAGTTGGTTAGAATGGTTGCCACAAGAGACAATATTATTTGAAAATTCAAGATTAAAAAGAAATTTAAAAATTTATTTAAGTAAAAACTCTGAATCATTAGTTGGAGAAATAGTTGTATTAGGTAGACTCGCAAAAGGTGAGTTTACGAATAATGTCTTTTTTAAAGACTCTATATCTATTTATAAAAACTCTAAAATACAATGGTTAGATATTGTATTGTTAAATGATGAATTAAATAATGCAAGAAAATCAATTACCAGATTAAGCGGAGCGAATTGTTTTTTTACTATTGTACTTTCTAGTGAGAATGTAGAAAAATATGAACAAATTATTTATAAATTTATTAAATACAATATATTAGATGCTACTATAAGTTTAACGATAATACATGATAATTTAGTTATTAGAGCTCTTAGCAAAGAACCTTTATTATTGAGAAAAATATTTGCAAAAATTTGGATTTTTATAAGATCAGATATAAAAAAATTACCTCCCTCTATGCCAAAATTGTGGTGGGTATGAATTAAATTATAAGGAAAATGCTATATGAAACTTACTCCGAGAGAAAAAGATAAATTACTAATATCAGTGGCTGCTGAAGTAGCAAGAAAAAGATTAAAAAGAGGTGTTAAATTAAATTATCCTGAAGTTATAGCTATAATATCTGATTATGTTGTAGAGGGAGCTAGAGATGGTCGTAGGGTAAGTGATTTAATGTCATCTGGAGCAGAAATTATAACTAAAGACCAAGTGATGGAAGGAGTTGATAGTATGATTAAAGATATTCAGGTAGAAGCTACCTTTCCTGACGGAACAAAATTAGTTACGGTCCATAACCCTATAAAGGAGAAGTAAAATGAAGCCAGGAGAGTATATTTTGTTAGAGCAGGAAATTATATTAAATGCAGGTTCATCTTCTAATCAATTATTAATAGAAAACACTGGGGATCGTCCTATTCAAGTTGGATCACATTTTCATTTTTATGAAGTAAATGAATTCTTAAATTTTGATAGAGAGCAGGCTTATGGAAAAAGACTTAATATTGCTTCAGGAACAGCAATAAGATTTGAACCAGGTCAAGCTAGGGAAGTAGAATTAATTCCTTATGCGGGAAATAGAATAGTTTATGGTTTTAACTCTTTAATTAATAATAATTTAAAAAAGGGTTAGACATGGTAAAATCAATCAATAGAAAATCATATGCATCAATGTATGGGCCAACCATAGGCGATAAAATTAGATTAGCTGATACTGAATTATTTATAGAAGTTGAGAAGGATTTTACCAATTATGGTGAAGAGGTTAAATTTGGTGGAGGTAAGGTAATTAGAGATGGAATGGGTCAAAGCCAAATTAGCAATGCAAAAGGCGCAGTTGATACGGTTATTACTAATGCAGTAATTTTAGATCATTGGGGTATTGTTAAAGCAGATATAGGAATAAAGAATGGTTATATATTTAAAATTGGTAAGGCCGGTAATCCAGATGTACAATCAAATGTAGATATAATAATTGGACCAGGAACAGAAGTAATTGCGGGAGAAGGTAAAATTGTTACCGCTGGCGGTATAGATGCCCATATCCATTTCATAAGCCCACAGCAAATTGAAGAAGCATTATGTTCAGGAATAACAACAATGCTTGGAGGAGGGACAGGACCTGCAGAAGGAACAAATGCAACCACTTGTACTCCTGGGCCTTGGCATATTTCTAAAATGCTCCAAGCTGCAGATGCTTTTCCTGTAAATTTAGGTTTTTTTGGAAAAGGAAATACTTCAAAACCTGAAGCATTAATTGAGCAAGTTGAAGCAGGAGTTTGCGGTTTAAAACTTCATGAAGATTGGGGTACTACTCCATCAGCAATTGACACATGTCTGGATGTAGCAGAAAAATATGACATTCAAGTTGCAATTCATACAGATACCTTAAATGAATCTGGATTTGTAGAAAATACTACAAAAGCATTTAAAGGACGGTGTATACATGCTTTTCATACAGAAGGTGCGGGAGGTGGGCATGCGCCTGATATAATTAAATTGGTAGGAGAAAAAAATGTATTACCTTCTTCTACTAATCCTACACGCCCTTATACTATTAATACAATAGATGAACATTTAGATATGCTTATGGTTTGTCACCATTTAGATTCTCGTATTCCAGAAGATGTTGCATTTGCAGAGAGTAGAATTAGGGCTGAAACAATTGCAGCGGAAGATATTCTTCATGATTTGGGTGCGTTTTCTATGATTGCATCAGATAGTCAAGCCATGGGAAGAGTTGGTGAGGTGATTATTCGTACATGGCAAACAGCAGCAAAAATGAAAATCCAAAGAGGTAATTTACCTGAAGATAATAAGGGGAACGATAATTTTAGGTGCAAAAGATATATAGCTAAATATACTATTAATCCAGCAATAACGCATGGAATTTCTAATAAGGTTGGATCATTACAAGAAAATAAACTTGCGGATATTGTGATTTGGGAGCCAGCTTTTTTTGGAGTAAAACCTGAAAAAATTATAAAAGGCGGAGTCATAAACAATGCGTTAATGGGTGACCCTAATGCATCTATCCCTACGCCACAACCTGTTCATTATAGACCAATGTTTGGTCAATTTGGTAGTGCATTATTTAATACAAGTATAACATTTGTTTCTCAAATTTCTAAGGATAATTCAATACAGGATCAGTTAGGTTTAAATAAATTAATTGAACCAGTAATAGGGACTAGAAATATATCAAAAGATAGTATGTTGTTAAATAACTATACTCCTGTAATACAAGTAGATTCTGAAACTTATGAAGTTAGAGCTGATGGAGTTTTGTTAACATGTGAGCCTGCTGAAGTTTTGCCTATGGCACAAAGATATTTTTTATATTAATTAAGGGAATATTATGAATATAAAGTCGTGGCGTAAAAAAGGTGAGTGGCCAATAGATAAGGCTAAATATACTATTACTCTAGACGCTTCAGATAGACTATGCAGAAGAAAAAATCTTATATTAGATAATGGAAAAAAAGTCTTCATTGCTTTAGATAAAGTTGTAAATTTTAAAGATAGTGATGCATTAGAGCTTGAAAATGGCGAATGGATAAGAATTAATGCATCTACAGAGAAAGTAATAGATATAAATACAAATGATAATGAACATCAATCATTGTTAGCATGGCACTTGGGCAATCGACATCTAGCTATGCAAATAATTAATGAAAACACAATGAGGATAGAATATGATCATGTCATTTTGGACATGTTAATAGGTTTAAATGCTAAAGTTAATGTTATAGAAGATATATTTGAGCCTGAATTAGGTGCATATGGTTCACATAATCACTGAGGTGTGATGAATAAAGAAAATAAAAATGATAAAATAAATAAGAGTTTATTTTATTTATTAACTTGGTTTTCTCCTAGCTATCCCATAGGCTCCTATGCCTATTCTCATGGCCTTGAATATGCTGTTGAAAGTAAAGTTATTAAAGATTTATCAGACTTATCTTATTGGATTAGTGATTTTTTATGTTTTGGAAGTGGTTATAATGATGGAATATTAATTTCATGCGGATATAATGCTGTAATAAATAAAGATCTAAATGAATTAGAAAAGATCTCTCAGGTAGCAAAAGCATATAAGTCTTCAAAAGAAATTGCATTGGAATCAAATCAGCAAGGTATTTCTTTTGCCCATGCGGTATCTTCTTCACTTAGCTCAAATAAGTTTGATGATTTAATAAAGATTATTAATAACAATATTTCTTTTCCATTAGTTGTGGCTTGTGCAGGAGCAACATGCGAAATAAGTAAATTAGATTTAATTAGTGCTTATTTACATGCTTTTGTTTCTAATATTATTTCATCAGCTTTGAGGTTAATGTCTATTGGCCAGACAGAATCTCAAATTTTACTTTTAAAATTTAAAAAGGAGGTTGAATTGTTAACAAATAAAATCATTTTAAAAACAATGAATGATTTAGGTTCTTCAGTTTTAATTGGAGAATGGTCTTCTGCAAATCATGAAAAACAGTATTCTAGATTGTTTAGATCATGAGTTTGCCATTAAGAGTAGGTATTGGCGGTCCAGTTGGAACAGGTAAAACGGCACTTGCCGTAGCTTTATGTAAAAAGTTGTACCCTAAGTATGATTTGGCAGTTATCACTAATGATATTTATACAAAAGAAGATGCAGAGTTTATAACTAGAGCAGGAGTTTTACCGAAAAATAGAATTCAGGGAGTTGAAACTGGTGGTTGTCCTCATACCGCTATAAGGGAAGACGCTTCAATGAACTTGGTTGCAGTTTCAGATATGAAGATTAAATTTTCTAAGCTTGAAATAATTTTAATTGAATCTGGAGGCGATAATTTAGCTGCAACATTTTCTCCAGAACTAGCGGATATTACAATTTATGTAATTGATGTTTCTGCAGGAGAAAAAATACCAAGAAAAGGAGGGCCTGGCATAACTAGATCTGATTTATTTGTAATCAATAAAATTGATTTAGCACCAATGGTGGGAGCTAGTTTAGAGGTTATGGAAAGAGATACTTTAAAAATGAGAGGGAAAAAACCATTTGTTTTTAGTAATTTAAAGACAGGCGTCGGACTAGATACTATTTCAAATTTTATAATAAGTAATGCGGGTATATAATAATTATTTATAAAATAACATGGCTAATGCATTTACAAATATTCATCGTATATAAAATGTAATTGAAGTATAATATTATTATTTAATTATATTGGGATATATAATATATGGAAATTCAAACAGAATGGTTAACCTATGATGTTATAGTTGTTGGCTCTGGTGGCGCTGGAGCACAAGCTGCTTATGCTGCAGCAGAACAAGGAGCAAAGGTATTATTAGTTTCTAAAGATCCATTAGGAGCTTCCGATACAAAAATTTCAGAAGGTTTAGCTACTGTAAGAGAATCTGGAACAGACGATGATTATGAAGATGTTTTATCGGAAAATGTTAAATTAGCAGGCGGTGATTTACCTATCAAAAAACTTACAGACACATTTGCAAAATATTCAAAAGATGCTTATGACAAATACCGCGTTCATGGGTTAAGACCGTCCATAAATAAAAATAAAAATGGTCCTCAATCATTACCTTTAGCTATGGGAGGACATAATAGAAATCGATCAGTTGGACATGAAAATCATGGCATAGCATTTGGTCATGCTAATTGGGCTTCAATAATTAAAGAAAAAAATATTGAATATATTGAAGATTCTTGGTTTTTAGATTTAATTGTAAAAAGAAATGCTAATAATATTCACGGTATAGTACTGGGAGGTCTAGTTTATGATGCTGGAAAAGGAGTGTTATTAGCAATAAAAGCTCCGTCAGTAGTAATAGCAGCAGGAGGGCTTTCAACTTTATTTTTTCCTAAAACAGATACTATGAGAGGTAATACTGGAGATAGTTATGCTATAGCTTTAAGGGCAGGTGCAGATTTGGTAGATATGGAACAATTACAATTTCTACCTTTTTGTTTAGCATCTCCTCCTTCATATGAAGGGCTATTAGCAGGAGAACCTGTTACGGCTAGTTACTTAGGAGTTTTAAGAGATAAGAATGGAAAAGTAATTTTAAACGGTGTGCATTTGAGAACTAGAGCTGCTTGCTCAGAAGCCATTATGAGAGCGGTTGTAGATGGGAGGGGTAGTCCTAATGGAGGAGCCTACTTGGATATGACTGCAAATAAAGTACTTCCTAGATCTGGACCATATTTTATGAAGTTTTTGAAAACTAGTCTTCCTACTGCATATATAAATGCCAGGCAAGCATTAGGTAAAGAAGCTGCAAAAGTAGAGTCTTCATGGGAAATTCGCCCAGGTGCTCATTATATGATGGGAGGAATAAGAGTTGATGATGAAGGAGCTAGTGTAGGCGGAGATAAAGAAGGTTCTGTAAAATATGGAATATCTGGTTTATTTGCAGCTGGGCAATCTATGGGCGGGCTATTCGGTGCTAATAGATTGGGATCAACATCATTAACAGAATTAGCTATATTTGGCAACAGAGCTGGAATTGCAGCTGCAAAAAATGCTATTAATAAAGCTTCAATAATTAATGATGAGTTCTTTAATCCGTATATTTCAGAATATAAAAAATTATTTGGTCGTCAAGGTACAATAGCATCAACTAGTTTAAAAGAAGTTCTTCAAAAAGAAAGTTGGGAAAAAATTGGCCCAGTTAGAACCTTAAAAGGGATAGATGAGATGGATAATATCATCATAGACTTAGAAGAAAAACTTATTCAAGTTGCAATATCAGATTATTCTATTTGGAATCAATCATTTCTAAATTATGTAGAATTACGTAATATGTTACATTCTGCAAAAGCAATAAGTTTGGCTGCGAAAGAAAGAAATGGGAGTATTGGTGGTCATGTTAGATTAGATGGGAAAAACATTTCTGCTTTTTCAAAACCTTATTCTACGCTAGTAAATAAAGATAAAGGTAATTATATTGTAAAAAAGTTAGACAGAGATAGAACACCAATTAAAAGATTAATTTATTATAAATTTATAGGGTATAAAAGGTTATTAGAAGCAAAAATATTATTAATGCTACCTAAAAATATTCAAGATAAAAAATTAGAGAAAAAATATAAAGATATTATGTTGGCAAGTGGTAAAGTTCCAGAAATAATGCCTGGAAGTACTGAAGGAGCAATAGGGGAAACAACTTCAGTATGAGCATAATTAATAATTCAATTGTAATTAACATAGTTACTGTAAGAGATGGTAAAGATAAGACAGTTCCATTTACCTATAATAAGAGGGAAGAGAAAGAAAAACCAATGGCTTTAGATGTGCTAATGCAAGCTCAGTCTTCAATTTTATCAGATTTAGCTTTTCGTTATGGTTGCCGAGCACGAAATTGTGGAGTTTGTACAATTGATATTAATGATCGCCCAAGGATTGCTTGTCGTTCTAGGGTAAAAGACGGCGATAAATTAAGCGCCATTGCAACATTACCAGTATTAAGTGATTTAGTAGTTAGAAGAGATGGTATTGCAAGACAGATGCGTGGTTTGAAAACATCTGGACAAGGAAATGATTTAAACGTTGATGCACCGGATGTTTATCATGAATTAACAGCTTGTATAGAATGTTATGCTTGTTTAGACAACTGTCCTATGCATGCAAGAAATTTTGATGATAAGTTACCTGGAGAGATGGAATCAGACTTACCAGATCCATCAATAGGGTATAAATATGGAAATCCTTTTTCTTTATTAAAACTAGAACGTTTAAGACAAGATCCAATTAGTTCTGAGAAAGGTAGAGAAATAGCTCTAGATAAGGCAATAGATTTAGGGTTAGATGCTTGTATAGAATGCCCTGGATGTAAATGTGGTGTTGGAATAGACCTTAAAAATAAAGTTATTAAACCTCTTCTAGAAGCAGCAAAATATAAAATCTAAGGTAAAATATATTATTCTGTAATATACAGAATAAATGTTTATTGCTATAATTTGTAAATAATAATTTTAGTTATATACTAGTATTTTGTTATTTAAATTTATGGATATGTATATGTTAAGAGAGAATTTAGAAGCTAAATGGATAGATTGTTTTGAAAAAAGTTTTTTATTAAGTGGTGTAACTTCAGGAAATATAGTTGCTATTATATCAGAGACGCAGTCTCGACAAGTATTAATAGATTTATCACAACATGCTTTACTAAGAATAGGTGCTAAACCCATTCAATTTCATGTTCCTACTCCAAAGTTAAAAGATTTGATACCTGTTAGGTCTACTGGTTCTTGTTATGCATTTGAAGGTTATGAAACAATTTTACCTGCACTAAGCTCTTGTGATTTAATTATAGATTGTACTGTAGAAGGCATGTTGCATTCAAAAGAACTGCAAACCATAATTAAAGGTGGTGGTCGTCTTCTAATGATATCAAATGAACATCCAGAGGTATTAGAAAGATGTATGCCCGATGTATCTTTAAGACCAAAAATAGATACAAGTTTAAAGTTATTACAAAAATCTAAAACTATGTATGTGACATCTGAAGCAGGAACTAACCTTTCTGTAAACATTAAAGGGGCTCCAGCGCGCGCAGGTGCAGGTTATTTATCTCCAGGAGAGAAGGTAGCCTATTGGCCAGCGGGATTAGCACTATTCTTTCCTTTAGAAAATACGGTTAATGGTAAAATAGTTTTAAATACTGGTGACGTTAATTTAACTTTTAAAAGATATATTGAAACTCCTGTAACTTTAATTATAGAAAATGATTTTGTAACTTCTATTGAAGGTAATGGTTTAGATGCGGATTTAATGCGTTCCTATTATGAAGGTTGGAATGATCCAAATGCTTATGCTATTTCACATGTAGGATGGGGTCTTAATCCTAATGCAAGATGGGATGCATTAACTATGTATGATAAACAGCATATTAATTGCACAGAATTAAGAGCGTTTGCAGGAAACTTCCTAATATCTACGGGTGCTAATGAATTTGCTGAACGTTATACTACATGTCATTTTGACCTTCCTATGAGAAACTGTACTATAAAGCTTGATGACACTACTGTAGTTAATTCAGGAAAGCTGGTAGGTCCTTTGAGTTAATGACTTTGAAAGATATAAAGCATCAATTCGTAGAAGGTAACCCTCGGATAAGTTTTAAAGAATTAGGTAATGGTCCGCCTGTCATATTTTTGCATGGAATAGGCGGTAATCATTCGAATTGGTATGATCAACAGTCTCATATTTCAGATAGATTTACTACTATTGCCTGGGATGCACGAGGTTATGGAGATTCAGAAGATTATAGTGGCCCATTAAAGTTTAGTGATTTTGGTGAAGATTTAATAAGACTATTAGATTCAAGAGATATAGAGAAAGCTCATTTCGTTGGTTTATCAATGGGTGCTCGAATACTTATGGATTTTTTTCCAAAATACAAAAATCGAGTTGCTACACTAGTTTTGTGTGATTGCTTTTTTGATTATAAAATATTAAGCATGGATAAACAAAAAGAGTTTATTGATCTTCGTCAGAAACCCTTAAAAAGTGGCAAAACTTTAGAAGAAATAGCTCCTAAATTAATAGATTCACTAGTAGGTCCTAATTGTACAAAAGAAGCTAGGGATAAATTGTATAAAAGTTTTTTAAAAATACATATAAATTCTTACTTAAAAACTATTGCTGAAACTGTTAACTATGACGCAAGCAGTAATTTATCTAAATTTAATGTGCCAACTCAACTAATTTATGGAGAATATGATCAATTAACTCCTGTTGCTATAGGCAAAAGTGCACAAAAAAAAATATTAAATTCTTCATTAAATATTATAAAGAATGCAGGTCATTTGAGTAATATTGAGCAACCTGATGCTTTTAATACAATTATAAATAATTTTCTTTCTAAGCATAGAAATTTAGCAAAGTTTAAAAAGGATATAAGAAAATGAAAGAAGTCTCAGTTATAATATCAGGAGGAGGTTCTGTTGGTTTATCTTTAGCTGCTGAATTAGGTTGGAGAGGAATAAATTGTATGATACTAGAGCAATCTTCCAATTTGAATCCTCACCCTAGAGCTAATGCGGTAGCTAGTAGAACTATGGAGTATTATAGAAGATGGGGTATTGATAAAGCTATAACTGAAGCAGGTATTCCTCCTGATCATCCTGCAGACTATTATTGGGTTTCAAGCTTACATGGCAGAAAGCTGCATGGAATTTCTTTACCTCCATTTAAAAAAATTAAGGAAGTAAAAGATACTGGAGGTTATGTTAAAGAAGAGCATACATGGTCTCCTTACTTAAAAACAATTACAGGGCAAAATGAGGTTGAGGAAGTTATATTAAATTATTTACATACTCTCTCACCAGTAGATATAAATTTTAATACTGAATTAAAAAGTTTTGATCAAGATAGTGATGGTGTTACTTGTCATACAGAAAATCTTAAAACAAGGAAAACTGAGTATGTAAGGGGTAAGTATTTAATTGCTTGTGATGGCGGAAAATCGATGGTTAGAGAACACTTAAATATTGAATTAAATGGTCGGGCTGATATGGCAAAGTTTGTTTCAATTTATTTTAAAGCGTCTGATTTTATGAAATGTCATAAATTTGGTTCAGCAAATATATTTTTTCCATTACATAAAAATTATGCTGGTTTCCTGCTTAATTGGGATGGAGGCACGACTTTTACTTATCATTTAATGCTAAAGGAGGGGCAATTATGGAATGAGGTAGATGCAAAAGCTTCTATAGAAGCCGTATTAGGTAATTCTACTCCAATAGAAGTTATTTCAACGCAACCTTGGACTGCGCATGCATTAGTTGCAGAAAAATATCACGATAATCGAGTTATTTTAGCTGGTGATGCTGTTCATTTATTTACTCCTACTGGAGGTTTTGGAATGAATACTGGAGTTTCAGACGCTATAGATATTGCATGGAAAATACAAGCTATGATTGAAGGTTGGGGAGGCAAAAATCTTATTAATAGTTATTTTATGGAACGTCAATCAATAGGAGTTCGTAATACGAAAGAAGCAGCAGATTGTTTTGATCAGTTATACTCAGTCATGCAGTATGGAGATGAGCTTGATGATGAATCTAAAATAGGAAGCCGTTTGAGAGAAAAGTTAAGTGTTAAATTAAAAGAACAAGATAAATTAATTGCATCTTCAGGAACCTTACTAGGTTATCGTTATAATAATTCACCTATTATTATTCCTGATGGAACAGAAGAAACTATAGATAACCCTAGAAAATATATACCTACGGCAAGACCCGGACATAGGGCACCACATATCTGGTTAGAGGAAGGAATCTCTATTTATGATAAATTAGGCAAAAATTTTACATTATTAGTTTTTTCAGAAAAGATAAAAGAAACTAAAAATTTTCTTAAAAAGGCAAAAAATACTAATTTTCCTTTAAAGGTGTTAGAAATTAATGATGAGGATGCTTTTAAGTTATATGAGTATAGTTTTGTGCTTATTAGGCCAGATTTAATGGTGGCTTGGAGATCTAACACTATGCCTGATAATCCTTTAGAGATTCTAGATATTGTCAGAGGTTCAAAATAATTTTATTTTAAGCTTAAATATTTTATACTTGAAATATATTATTTAATAATATAACTTATATTTATGATAAAATATATATTGTATATTTTCATATGAAGATTGTCTGTATAGGCGGAGGACCAGGTGGTTTATACTTTGCCATCTCCATAAAATTACAAAACCCCAATATTGAAGTTGTTGTTATAGAAAGAAATAAACCTGCAGATACATTTGGTTGGGGTGTAGTTTTGTCTGATGATACTCTGGATAATTTAGAAAGAAATGATTCCATTAGCGCTAAAAAAATACGTTCAAATTTTGCGTATTGGGATGATATAGCATTACATCATAAAGGTAAAAAGCTGAAATCTACGGGACATGGTTTTTGCGGCATTGGAAGAAATACCTTATTAGTAATTTTACAAGAACGTGCAAGAGAATTAGGAGTTCAATTGAAATTTGAATTTGAAGTAGGCAGCGCTTCTGAATATATGAATCAGTATGATATAGTGGTTGCTGCAGATGGATTAAACTCTAAAATTCGTAATGAATTTACAGAAATTTTTAAACCTGATACTGATTTAAGGGCCTGTCAATTTGTATGGCTTGGTACTCGCCAAAAGTTTGATGATGCTTTTACTTTTATTTTTGAAGAAACAAAACATGGATGGGTTTGGGCGCATGCTTATCAATTCGATTCTAATACTGCAACTTTTATAGTTGAATGCAGCCAAGACACTTTTGATGCTTTTGGTTTTAATAATCTTACTCAAGCTGAAAGCATTAATATTTGCCAAGATATATTCAAAGATTACTTAGATGATAATACATTAATGACTAATGCAAACAATATTAGAGGTTCTGCTTGGATTAAGTTCCCAAGAGTACTCTGTGAGAAGTGGAGTCATAAAAATATAGTATTATTGGGAGATGCTTCTGCAACAGCACATTTTTCTATTGGTTCTGGAACTAAGTTAGCATTAGAAAGTGCAATTTCTCTGGCTAATAATTTAGTTATTGAAAAAAATTATAATTTAGCATTTGAAAAATATGAAGCCACTAGAAAATTAGAAGTCTTGAGATTACAATCAGCAGCAAGAAATTCAGTTGAATGGTTTGAAGATGTAGAAAGGTATTTAGGTTTAGACCCTATTCAATTAAAATATTCTTTATTAACGCGTTCTCAAAGAATTAGTCATGAAAACTTGAGAGAGCGTGATCCACAATGGCTTAATCAGGCAGAGAAATGGTTTCAAAGTAAAGCTGGAATAAATAGCAATGAAAAAGTAAGAGCTCCTATGTTTGCTCCATTTAAACTTAGAGGATTAGAATTAAAGAATAGAATTGTTGTCTCCCCTATGGCGCAATATAAAGCAGTAAATGGGTGTCCAACAGATTGGCATTTTGTGCATTATGCAGAAAGAGCAAAAGGGGGAGCCGGATTAATTTATGTTGAAATGACATGTGTTTCTTCTGAAGGGCGAATTACTCCAGGCTGTACAGGCTTGTATTCAGAGGAACACGAATTAGCCTGGAAAAGAATAATTGATTTTATTCATTTAGAAACTGAGGCAAAAATATCTTGTCAAATAGGTCATGCAGGAAGAAAAGGTTCTACGCAATTAGGATGGGAAGAAATGGATGTTCCATTAAAAGATGGTAATTGGCCAATAATTTCTGCTTCTTCTATTCCTTGGTCTAAAAATAATGCTGTGCCTGATGAAATAACAGAACAGAAAATGGAAGAAGTATTAAAACAATTTGTTTCTTCTACAGAAATGGCAAATAGAGCGGGTTTTGATATGATAGAGCTACATGCTGCCCATGGTTATTTAATATCTTCATTTATCTCTCCAAAATCTAATATACGCAAAGATAAATATGGAGGCTCATTAGATAATCGTATGAGATACCCTTTAGAAGTTGCTACAGCAATGAGAAAAAACTGGCCAAAGGAAAAACCTATGTCGGTTAGAATTTCTGCAAATGATTGGGTTGGTGAACAAGGAGTTACTCCTGAAGAATCGGTAAAAATAGCAAAAATGTTTAAATGTATTGGAATTGATATAATAGATGTTTCAGCTGGACAAACTTCTGATGAAGCAAAGCCAGTATATGGAAGAATGTTTCAGACACCTTTTTCGGATAGAATTCGAAATGAAGCAGATATTAATACTATGGCTGTTGGTAATATTTATGAGGCAGACCATGTTAATTCAATATTAATGGCTGGCAGAGCAGATTTAGTATGTCTTGCTCGTCCTCATTTATCAAATCCATATTGGACTCTTCATGCGGGAACTAGTATAGGAGACCGAAGTGAAAAATGGTTAAAACCTTATGAGGCAGGGAGAGATCAAATATGGAGATTGGCTGATAGAGATAATGAAGTAGAAAAGGATGTTGAGTAAATGACATTAAATAATAAACATGCAGTTGTTACTGGTGGAGGATCAGGAGTAGGGGCTGCAATAGCTCTAAAACTGGCAGAGAATGAAGTTAAAGTGACTATATTAGGAAGAAGAGATAAACCCTTAAAAGCTATAGCAAATAAGCATGAAAATATTGATTGGAGAGTTTGTGACGTAACTAATGCTAATGATTTAGAACAGTGCTACAATAATATTCGAAAAAAATTTGGAAAAATAAATATAATTATAGCTAATGCTGGTGAAGCATTTAGTAAACCTTTTCACAAAATGTCTTCAAAAGATATTAGTTCTATAATGGATGTAAATGTAATAGGAGTTTTTAACACTTTTAAGTATGCGTTAGAAGATATGGAAAGTGAAGGTTGGGGGAGAATGATTGCGATTTCTTCAACAGCTGGATTAAAGGGATATAGTTATGTTTCAGCATATTGCGCATCTAAGCACGCGGTTATAGGTTTAACAAGATCTTTAGCTATGGAATTAGCAAAGAAGGGAATAACTGTAAATTCTGTTTGTCCATCATATATTGATACTCCAATGACGGAACGCACAATTGCAAATATAACTAAGTTAACAAATTTAAATTCTGTAGATGCTATTCAAGAGTTAGTTTCATCTAATCCTCAGAAAAGATTAATCCTACCATCAGAAGTAGCAGAAACTATCTTATGGCTTTGTAAAGATACATCTAATTCAATTAATGGACAGAGTATTTCTATATCTGGAGGTGAAATATGACTCAGATAAATAAAAACATTACCCCTAAAGTGTCTAAAACAAGATTACGATCTTGGTTAAAAATTTTAAAAACTTCTAATTTTATTGAAAAACAAATTAGGAAAAGATTAAGAAAAAATCATAATACTACTTTACCAAGATTTGATGTTATGTCTGCTTTATATAGATCAAAAAAAGGTTTAAAGATGACTGAAATTTCTGGTGCCTTAAAAGTATCTAATGGAAATATTACAGGAATTATTGATCGTTTAATTCAAGATGGACATGTTTTTAGAGTGGCAGTAGAAGGGGATAGAAGAACTAATTTAGTAGGCTTAACTAATAAAGGAAAAACTCAATTTGAA
>LWDU01037193.1_pt1 | contig 27796 bp, 30 predicted proteins | sample 727161 | NCBI WGS metagenome assembly LWDU01 (sample SAMN04566230, study PRJNA314399) | hydrothermal vent metagenome | isolation source: deep sea hydrothermal plume seawater | place: Mexico: Gulf of California, Guaymas Basin | collected 2004-07-11
GCGGATCGAGAAGTCTGCCGGTGTTATGTCACGCTTGCGGTAATGCTGGATATCGGCGCGGATTTCCGCTTCGACAGTGGCGAGGTCGCGAAAGGCAACCCGCAGGTCATCTGTCATCCAGATGCGAGGACGGTCCGCATAGCCGAGACGAAAGCCGAACCAGCGCCCCATCTGGAGAAGGGTATCATACTGGTTAGACGACCGGACGAAGTAGCTGACCACCAGTCCCTCGATGGTAAGGCCGCGTGCCAAGACCGAACCGCCGACCACGATGTATTTTTTCGGCCCTTTTGTGTAATCGAGGCGCGTTTCACTGTCGCTGTTTTCGACGACGATCTCGATGTCTGCGAGTACCTGCCCGAGCTGCTCGCGAACGGCTGCGAAGGAAACAGTCGCCAGCCCGAACCGGGACGAATCCACCCTAGCTGTTTCGTCGTGCCAGAGCTTCTCGAGCCGTTTCAGGACGGCCTTGTCGTTCTTCGCTAGTTTTGCCGTGATTTTAGCTTTCCAGTCGCTGATCTTTTCGGCGAGCGCGTGATGGGGGTGCGTGTAGACCGTGGTGTGCACGAGCATAGAGCTGTGGTCGGCGGACTGACCTCGCACGTACCGGCAGGCTGTCGCGAGCAGGAAGTAGCAGAGGGAATCCGCTAGGGAGCCCGGAATAGCCGGTTCGAACGTGAATCGATCCTTCGCCGACGGCGGCCGTACCAGCGGCACGTCTGCGTCGGGCACGTCCCGGATCATGTCCAGTCCGGCCTCTTCGGGGGTTTCCTCGTCAGCCTCGATGGCGTCTCTGCCGAACAGACTTTCCGGACCGAAATAGTCGTCTGGCTTTGGCAGGTCGGTGATGAAGTCCTCAGGGTAGAGGTCGTCCAGACCGCCCGTCGGCTTTTCCGGATTGATCAACACGTTGGCAAATGGCGTCGCCGTGTAGCCGACATACTGGGCCTTCGGCAGCGCAGCGAGGATCCTGCGAATCCGTTCGTTAATGGCGGTCATGTTGTACTGGCTGCCGGCCGCGTTGACACCGGCCTGGTCGCACTCGTCATCGATGATGAGTACAGGCATGCGCGCGCGATGGGTCGGGGGCGTCTTCTCGATCGTAGCTAGCAGTGCATCGAGCGGCGCCACGTTCTTCTTAACCGCGGCGATCTGCACGGCATCCATGATCGAGAACCACTTACTGGCCGGCTTGTGAAAATCGGTATCGCTCGTCGTGTGGAGGTGCCAGCCATACTTGTTACGGTCGAGCAGATCGAGTTCGAGCCTGTCCTGCGTCTGCCTGCGCAGGGAGTTGGTCATTCCCGTCAGGACGATGACAAAGCGATAGCCTGCGTCCACGGCCTTGGCGATGACGGCCTCCATGTTCGCCGTCTTGCCGCTCTGAACGTACCCCACCACCAAGCCGCGACCACGGAACTCCGATTGCCCAGGGTTCTCGAGCAAGGAGACGACCTCCGTTGACGTGGCGTCGATGCTTTCAACGGTTTCCTTCGGCCACTTCTTCCTCGTGAGGAGGTAAGACTCCAGTTTGGGCCAGTGTTGGTCCCCCACGCGCGGGCCGTCGTACCAGTGCGGACGACGCGGCTTGCGCAGCGAATAGTTGCCGAGGAATTCGATCTTCTTCTCGTATGCGGCCTCGAGCTCCGCGACAGCAGCCTTCCAGTTCGCTTCATGCTGTGTGTCCAGCGGCCCAAGGAAGCGCTCGAACGAGGCCCGCGCTTCGTGTGCAGCCGTTTCGAGGTCCAAGCCGGCAGCCTGTTCCTTGCGGATGTTTGTCACCCAAGCTTCGACCTGTCCGGCAGCGGGGGGCGGGAGAGGCGGCGCATCCGCTTCACCGATGAGCGATGCTACCGAAACACCGTAGTTCTCGGCCAGTGCCTTCAGGATGTCGATGCCAGGATTGGAAGCGATCCCGCGCTCGAGTTCCGAGAGATAGGCTTTCGATGCGCCGATCTTATCAGCCACCTGCTGAAGCGACTCGCCCGTTCCGGCGCGCAATTTCTTGAGAAGGGTGGGAAGGGACATTTTCTCTCCGTGATCTGCTTGGCTGGGCCCCCGCCCTGATAGCTCGCGATGGGCCGCCGTCCGTTGTTGCAGATGCACATTCCACATTGGAAGACGAATGTCAATCGTCTGCCAAAACGTACAATGTGTTCGCTGGAACGTCCTTCAGCGCTTCCACCGCCGAGCTCGCGACGCCGACCGTCCCGACCCGTGATGCGCTCGAGGCCAGGATCGCGGTGGTGGAGCGCGCGGAGGATCTCGGCGCAATCGCGACCTCGATACGCGCCATTCTCAAGCTAGTCCGGCCCTGAATTCGATATAGTGCACTTTCTATTCGACTTCGGTCGCAAACGAAGCATTGATGTGATCACTGGATCGCAGCCGCCTCAACCGGCTGCCGCCCCGGCGACACGCTCAGCCGGGGCCTTGGGTGGTGGGAGCGGCATGTTGCCGCTTTGGAACAGGAGAACCACCCATGACGATACAGACTACAAAGAGGCCTGCCAGCTCCATGAAGACGGCGATCGAGAAAGCCGCAGCGAAGCCGCGCGAGACCAAGATCGGCAAGGTCATCGCGCTCCTCGATCGCAAGGACGGCGCAACGCTCGACGAGATGGTCGAGGCCACGGGCTGGTTACCGCACACCACGCGCGCAGCGCTGACCGGGCTGAAGAGGAAGGGGCACACGATCGAGCGCGACAAGCGGGACGATAAGGCCTGCTACCGCATCACCAAGAGCGCCTGAACATGGCTAGGCTCGAAGACCAGCTCGCGAAGCTGGACACGATGGCGAAAGGAGACCTCATGGACCGGTGGGCAAAGCTCACCGGTCGCCCGGTCCCGCAGGTCAGCGCCAAGCTGCTCCGGCTGGCGCTTGCCTACGAGATACAGGCGAAAACGCTTGGCGGCCTCTCCCGCAAGACGAAGCAGCGGCTCGACCAAGTCGCTGCCGCGAAGACCGAGACGAAGGATGTACGAGCCGGCATGCGGCTCGCCCGCGAGTTCGGGGGCAAGGTGCACGTGGTCACCATCGGCGATGCCGGCGAGATCCTTTGGAACGAGCGCGAGTGGCGCTCGCTTAGCGAGGTTGCGCGCGCGATCACCGGTACGCGCTGGTCGGGGCCTGCCTTCTTCGGCCTCCGCCAGAAGAAGAAGGCAGCATGAAGAAGGTCCGCTGCGCCATCTACAAGTCGAGCGAGGAGGGTCTCGAGCAGGACTTCAACTCGCTCCACGCCCAGCGCGAGGCCTGTGCCGCCTATGTCCTGAGCCAGGCATCGGAAGCCTGGTCGCTACTGCCCGAAGAGTACGATGATGGCGAGCTCTCGGGCGGAACGCTCGAGCGTCCTGCCCTCCAACGCCTGCTGGGCGATATCGAGGCGGGTAAGATCGACATCGTGGTCGTCTACAAGGTCGACCGGTTGACCCGCTCGCTCATCGACTTCGCGAAGTTGGTCGAGACTATGGACCGGACCGACGTCAGCTTTGTCTCGGTCACCCAGTCGTTCAACACTACCAACTCGATGGGCCGGCTAACGCTCAACATGCTGCTGAGCTTCGCGCAGTTCGAGCGTGAGGTGACCGCAGAGCGCATTCGCGACAAGATCGCTGCCTCCAAGGCCAAGGGCATGTGGATGGGAGGCGTCCCGCCGATCGGTTACGAGCCCGACGGTCGCAGCCTCAAGGTCGTCGAGAACCATGCAGCGTTCGTAAGAGAGGTCTTCGCGCGATACCTCGAACTGGGGAATGTTCGGCTGGTCGCCGGACAGATGCGCGAGAATCAAATCCATGCGCCGCGCCGCATACTTCCGACCGGCAGGGAGATTGGGGGCGGACCACTTACGCGCGGCCAGATCTACAAGTTGCTCGCCAACCCGGTCTACCTCGGCGAGATCCACCACAAGGGGCAGGTTTATAATGGCAGGCACGATGCCATTGTCGATCGGGCGACATGGGACCGTGTACCAGGCCATGCTAGCGGCCAACCTGCAAGGCGAGGAGCGCAAGTCCCGGACAAGCTCACCAAGCCTGCTCGCTGGATCTGTCTTCGACGAGACCCGCGAGCCGCTGGTCGCGAGCCATGCATGCAAAGGCAACGTGCGCTACCGCTACTACGTCAGTCGATCGCTGCAACACGCCGGAGACGAGCCAAGCGAAACGGGCATCCGTATTCCCGCGCGCGAACTCGAAGGCGCGGTAACGAAACGCGTGGCCGAGGCGCTGCGCGACCCGATCACTCTACTAGTGGATGCTGACCTACCGATCGAGGCCGCGAGACTGCCATCGATCAACCGGACATGTGGCGAGCTTGCCGAACAAGTCTCATCCAAGGACCGGCGCCTGGGGAACGAGCTGGTAGAACAGATCGTAGTCACAGCGAGCGTAATCGAGATTGTGCTCAGCGGCCCGGCACTACAGGCTCGGCTAGGATATGCAGCCGAAGAGCCTTGCCGCATCGTACTGAAGTCGAGGGTGCAGCTTAACCGCAGCGGACGCGCGTTGCGGCTCGTCCATGCAGATGGCAAGCCCGCGGTACTCGCAACCGCTGATCCCGGCCTCGTCCAACTCCTGGTCCGCGCGCGCAAATGGTGGGCTCGCCTTTCGAGCGGAGAAACTGACATCGCCACCATCGCCCGCGAGGAGATGGTCAACGACTCGTGGATATCGCGGGTAGTGCGGCTCAACTTCCTCGCCCCGGCCATCGTCGATGCCATCCTCTCTGGATCGCAGTCGATCACGATCACGGCAGCGACCTTGCGGGCCGCCGATCTCCCGACACGATGGGACGAGCAGCTCGCCTACTTCAACATGTAGCGCGATCGCACCAACTCCAAACTCACCGCGGCGCTTCGGCGCCGCTCTTCGTGCGAGCCTACTTTGCAGGGCCGGGTCCTTACCCCATTCCGGTCTGGCCGAATTGCCTGCAGAGAAAGGTAGTCAAATTGGCCGTGCACGCGCTCGGCAGTGGCTCTCTGCAGACCGGACCGAGTGCGCAAATGGCGCGGAACCCCGCAGTTTTCGACGGACAAAAAACTACCCAAGATCAGGTACTTGAATAGTGGCGGAGCAGGAGGGATTCGAACCCTCGATACGGGGTTACCGTATACACACTTTCCAGGCGTGCGCCTTCGACCACTCGGCCACTGCTCCTGTCCGGCCCACCGCGCTTCGCGTTCATCGAGACCGCGATCCGGAGAACTCGACCCCAGCGCTCAAACCGTGAAGCGATTGGGCTGACAAGAAGGCGCGCGTCTAGCGGCGCTGCGGGGGAATCGCAAGCCGCTGCGGAACCGGGATGGTCGGGCAGGCGTTTTTCGTGGTACAAGCCGGTTCAACGACGGTGCTGCGCGGATCAGGCATCCCCTGCGAACACCGTCTCGAAGCCCCCTCCCGCCCCTTCAATGTGCGAGAGGGGGCTTTTGTTTTATGCGGGCGGATGGCACCCCTTCTTCCATGGCTAGATCGCTTCTCCCCCTCGCCGCGCTGCTTGCGCTCGCCGTCCCCGCACAGGCGCAGGACGAAGCCCCGCCGCCCTCGCCGGGCGAGATCGTCGCGCAGGCGCCTGCCGGAGAATGGATCGATATCGCGGCAGAGGACCTGCTAGTAATGACGCTCGCCCCCGCAGTCGACGGGAGCGAGCGCAAGGTGGTGATCCAGTTGATGCCCGCGCCCTTCAGTCAGGGTTGGGTGGAGAACATCCGCACACTCGCCCGCGCCGAATGGTATGACGGCATCACCATCAACCGCGTGCAGGACAATTACGTCGTCCAGTGGGGCGATCCGAATTACGACAATCCCGAGGCAGATGGGGCGGCGAAGCCGTTGCCAGAAGGGCTCGAGGTGATGGGAGAAGCTGAGTATACGGCCCCCTCTTTTGTCCAAGCGCGAATTGCAGGGCTCGGCGACGATGTCCGGCCTGATCGCAGCTGGGGTCAACGTTGATGCATTGATGGCGGAGCCCGAACCCATACAGACCCCTGAGGCGAGACGAGCCCTAGCAGATCGTTACTCCCAGTTTGCCGCATTCACACAGGGTTGGCCAATTGGGGGGCGTGACGAAGAATTCTGGCCCGTCCACTGCTACGGCATGGTCGGTGTAGGCCGCGGGATGTCGCCCGACACGGGATCGGGCGCGGAACTCTATACGGTAATAGGCCATGCGCCGCGCCATCTCGATCGCAATATCGCGTTGGTCGGGCGCATCGTGGACGGGATGGAACATCTATCCTCGCTCCCACGTGGCTCGGGCGCGCTGGGCTTCTACACCACCGAGGAATCGGACAAGCGCACGCCAATCCTCTCCGTGCGCGTTGCCAGCGATTTGCCCGAGGGCGACCCGGCATCAAGCAGCGAAGCGGTAGGCCAACAAACACGCCCCGCCTTCGAATATCTCTCGACCGAGAGCGAGACATTCGCGCGCTATGCCGATGCGCGTGCCAATCGCCGCGATCCGTTCTTCATCCATCCGGCAGGCGGCGCGGACATCTGCAACATCCCCGTCCCCGTGCGCCGGGTAGCCGATTGAGCGAGAGCGTATCCGTCGTGGCGCCCTTGTGGCGCTGGACCGCGAAGAACGGCGTCAGCTGGTTCTTCGTGACCATCGACGGTGAGGAAGGCGAGAAGCTGTCGGCAACCGAAGCGATGCGGCGGCTCGAACTGGGCGGCCAGCGCGGTTTCCGCTCGCTCAAGGTCGAGGCGCGCATCGGCGCAACCCTATGGCAGACCTCCTGCTTCCCGCGCGACGAGGGCGGCTGGCTGCTGCCGGTCAAGGCAGCGGTGCGCAAGGCGGAAGCGATCACCGAGGGTGACCCGGTCGCAGTAACGCTGCTCCCGCTCTAGACCCGCTGCATCAATTCGATGCGATTGTCGAAGGGGTCGGCGATATCCCCGCGCACATAGCCTTCGAGCGGCTTGCCCGGCTTGAATCGGATACCCGCTTCGCCCAGCCGCGCGACCAGCGCGGCGAGGTCGCCGACGATCAGCGCGGGGTGCGCGCGGCGCGCGGGCAGGAAGGCATCCTCCACCCCGCAATGGATCGCCACCTGGCCGCTTTCGAACCAGCAACCGCCATTGACCGCGAGCTGGGCGGGCTTGGCGACCTCTTCCAGCCCCATCAGATCGACCCAGAAGCGCCGCGCATGCGGTTCCCCGCCATGCGGCATGGCCAGCTGGACATGGTCGATGCCCAGCACGCCGGTCATACGCGTTCGGCCTGCGCGATCGAATCGCTGGCCCTGAGCGCGCTGAGAATGCGCGTAAGATGCGGCACGTCCTGCACTTCGAGGTCGATTTCGTAAGTGGTGAAGGGATGGTCGAGCTGGGTCTGCTCGAGGCTGGTCACATTGACATGGTTCTGCGCGAAGATGCCTGCCATTTCGGCCAGCGTTCCAGGCCGGTCGTACAGCGTGACGCGCAGCCGCCCGACCGCGCCGCGCGAGCGCTTGCCCCACGACAGGTCGAGCCAGTCGCTGTCGATCCCGCTGGCGAGGTGGTTGCAGTCGATCGTATGGACCTCGACGCCTTCGCCGGGCTTGCGCAGACCCACGATCCGGTCGCCCGGAACCGGGTGGCAGCATTCGGCGAGCTGGAAGCCGACCCCCGGGGTCAGCCCGCGGATCGACAGCGCCTTGCCGCTCTTGGCCCAGTCGGGCTCGTTTTCGAGCTCGGCGGTGCAGCCGGGGACCAGTGCTTCCATGACCGCGCGATCCTCGATCTTGGCCGCACCGATGGCATAAAAGAGGTCTTCCTCCTCGTCCATCTCCAGCCGTTTCAGGGCTTCGCGCAGTGCCTTCTTGCCGACCTTGGCGGGCACACGCAGCGCGATCTCGTCGAACAGTTTCTGCCCGATCTCCGCCACTTCGGCGCGTTCCTTGAGCCGGACAGCGCGGCGGATCGAAGCGCGCGCCTTGCCGGTCACGACAAAGCCCAGCCAGCTCAGCTGCGGATCGGCATTGTCGCTCTTGATGATCTCGACCACATCGCCATTGTTGAGCTGCGTGCGCAGCGGCATGTGCCGCCCGTTGATCTTCGCGCCCACTGTCTGCGCGCCAAGGTCGGTATGCACGGCAAAGGCGAAATCGACCGGGGTCGCGCCCTTGGGCAGCTGGAACAGCGCGCCCTTGGGCGTGAAGGCAAAGATGCGATCCTGGTAGATCGCCAGGCGCGTGTGTTCGAGCAATTCTTCGGGATCGTGGCTCGCGTCGACGATCTCGATCAGGTCGCGCAGCCAGCCGACCTGCCCGTCGGGCCGTTCATCCTGTTTGTAGGCCCAGTGCGCGGCGAAGCCGAATTCGTTCACCCGGTGCATCTCGCGGGTGCGGATCTGCACTTCGACGCGCATCGACTTGCCGTAGATCAGCGAGGTGTGGAGCGGGCGGTAGCCGTTGTTCTTCGGCGTCGAGATGTAGTCCTTGAACTTGCCCGGCAGAAACTGCCACGTCGTATGCAGCACCCCCAGCGCGCGGTAGCAGTCGGCCACGTCCTCGCAAATGATGCGAAAGGCCATGATATCGGTGACCTGTTCGAACGAGACATGGCGCTCGGCCATCTTGCGCCAGATCGAATAGGGATGCTTTTCGCGCCCCGAAACCTCGCTGGTGATCCCCGCCTCGAGGAGCGCGTGCTTCATGTCGAGTGCGATGGCATCGACCTGGCCGCCGTCCTCGCTGTGGATTTGATTGAGCCGCTGCGTGATCGTCTCGTATGCCTCGGGCTCGATCTGCTCGAAAGCGAGCATCTGCATCTCGCGCATATATTCATACAGCCCGATGCGCTCGGCCAGCGGGGCGTAGATATCCATCGTCTCGCGCGCGATGCGCTGGCGCTTCTCGGGTTTCTTGATGAAGTGCAGCGTGCGCATGTTGTGCAGCCGGTCGCCCAGCTTGACCAGCAGCACGCGGATGTCCTCGCTCATCGCCAGCAGGAACTTGCGCAGGTTTTCCGCCGCGCGCTCGTTCTCGGGCATCTGCTCGATCTTCGATAGCTTGGTCACCCCGTCGACCAGCCGCGCGACATCCTTGCCGAAGTGCTTTTCGATATCGTCGATCGTCGCCAGCGTGTCTTCCACCGTATCGTGGAGCAGCGCGGTGGCGATGGTTTCCTGGTCGAGCTTGAGATCGGTCATCAAGCCGGCGACTTCGACCGGATGGCTGAAATAGGGATCGCCGCTGGCGCGGGTCTGCGTGCCGTGCTTCTGAACGGTATAGACATAGGCGCGGTTGAGCATCGCCTCGTCGGCGTCGGGATCGTATTCCTTGACCCGCTCAACGAGTTCGTACTGGCGCAGCATGTCTTCGAGATAGGTGCGCTTCACCCGCCTGAACAGATGGAATCTTCACGCAGGGCCGCTGCGGGTGGCATGCGCCGTGCAGCGATCCTACCTGTGCATCACATCATCCGGAGAGAAACAGGCCATGACCCAGACGCGCACCGAAACCGATTCCATCGGCCCCATCGTAGTCCCTGCCGACGCCTATTGGGGCGCACAGACACAGCGCAGCCTGACCAATTTCCCCTTCCCCGCGCACCAGCGGATGCCGATCCAGATCGTCCACGCGCAGGCAGCGGTCAAGCAGGCGGCGGCGCGGATCAACCGCCAGCACGGACTGGAGGCACCGCTCGCCGAGGCGATCGAGAGTGCCGCCACCGCGATCCGGGCAGGCGAGTATGACGACCAGTTCCCGCTGACCATCTTCCAGACGGGCAGCGGCACGCAGACCAATATGAACGTCAACGAAGTGATCGCCGGGATCGCCAACGAAGCGCTGGCGGGCACGCGCGGCGGCAAGGAGCCGGTCCATCCCAACGACCACGTCAACCGCTCGCAAAGCTCGAACGACAGCTTTCCCACCGCGCTGCATGTCGCCACCGCGCTGGCATCGCGCGATGCGCTGCTGCCCGCGCTCGACCGGCTGGTCGCAGCGCTCGATGCCAAGGCGCGGGCCTTTGCCGATATCGTCAAGATCGGCCGCACGCATACGCAGGACGCCACCCCGCTGACGCTGGGGCAGGAATTTTCCGGCTATGTCGCGCAGCTGAAGAGCTGCCGGGCGCGGATCGAAAGCGCATTGGAGAATGACATCCGCAAGCTCGCGATCGGCGGAACGGCGGTCGGCACCGGGCTCAATGCGCCCGATGGCTGGGCCGCGGATATGGCCCGCGCGATCAGCGATATCACCGGCTTCGCCTTCGAGCCTGCGCCCAACACCTTCGAACAGCTCGCTGCGAAGGACGGGATGGTGTCCTTCTCGGGCGCGCTCAACACACTCGCGGTGGCGCTCAACAAGATCGCCAACGATATCCGCTTCCTCGCATCGGGGCCGCGTTCGGGCCTTGGCGAACTGTCGCTACCCGCGAACGAACCGGGCAGCTCGATCATGCCGGGCAAGGTAAACCCGACCCAGTGCGAGATGCTGACCATGGTCGCGGGCCAGGTGATCGGCAATCACCAGGCGGTGACGGTGGGCGGAATGCAGGGCCATTTCGAGCTCAACGTGTTCATGCCGCTGATCGGATCGAACGTGATCCGCTCGGTCGAATTGCTCGCAATCGGGATGGAAGGTTTTGCCACCCGCTGCGTCGAGGGGATCGAGGCGAACCAGGAACAGATCGCCGCGCTGGTCGAACGCTCCTTGATGCTGGTGACGGCATTGGCGCCCGAGATCGGCTACGACAATGCCGCCAAGATCGCCAAGCATGCACACCAGACCGGCCAGACGCTCAAGCAGGCGGGCCTCGAGCTGGGGCTGGTGGACGAGCCGACCTTCGACCGCCTCGTCCGCCCCGCCGATATGGTGTGACTTAACCCTCGGTCCCGAGAATGCGGTCGACCCCGCCGCGCGTTACTGCATGGTAGCTGCCGCGGGTCTCGTCATAGATGCGCTGCGCGATCGGCCGGCCCCATTCGTCCTGGTCCCACAGCACCTGGAACAGCGGGCGCACGAATTTCGCGCGGCCGACCTCTGCGAGGAATTCCTCCGCCTGCGGCACTGCGGGTTCGTAGCGGTTGGCGAGCGCCAGTTCGAGCCACAGGAACAGCTCCTCGTTATTGCCCGTGCCCGACAGGCCCAGTGCCTCGTTCAGCGCGGCGAGTTGCCCGGCAGTGCGCTGCTTGGGAATATTGTCGAGGAAGCGCTGGCGCTCGGCGCTGCTCCACTGCGCATAGCCCGCGGGGATCGTGCCCTCGGCGGCATAGGCCGACACCGCGGCATCGACCGCGGCGAATGCCGCCGGGTCGGGCTTGGCCACATTCGCGGGCAGGCCCGGCTCGAAGATCCATTCGCGCAGCATCAGCGCATCGGCTTCGGCCTCGCCCCGCACCAGGTTGTCCATCATGTCCGCAAGGAACAGCTCGCTGGTGGCGGGCTGGAAAGCATGGTTGTCGAACCACTGGCGCAGCCAGGCATCGAAACGCTCGCGGCCGACCACGCTTTCGACCGTGCGCAGGAAGAACGCGCCCTTGTCATAGGCAATCGCGCTGCCGAGCTGGTAGCCACCATCGGTGCTCAGCGCGGTGCCGGGGGCATCCTCGCCAACCTCGGCCAGCGTTTCCTGGATATTGGCGAACATCAGCGCGGCTTCCTGCTCGGCGCGCTGCTTGCCATAGACCGCCTCGACGATGCGGTTCTCGAAATAGGTCGTGACGCCTTCGTTGAGCCAGCTGTCACCCCACACCGCATTGGTGACGAGGTTGCCCGACCAGCTATGCGCCAGTTCATGCGCCACGAGGCCGTTGTTCGACCGGTCGCCCGCGATGAAGGTCGGGGTAAGGAAGGTCATGACGGGGTTTTCCATCCCGCCATAAGGGAAGGCGGGCGGCAGCACGATCATATCGTAGCGGCCCCAGCGGTATTCGCCGTAGAGTTCCTCGGCCGCGACGACCATTTCCTCGGTGTCGTTCACCTCGCGCCAGGCCCGGTCGAGCGTGGCGGGTTCGGCCCAGACGCCGGTGCGCGGGCCGATCGCGCGGAAATCGATATCGCCCGCCGCGATCGCGATGAGATAGGGCGGCACCGGCTTGTCCATCACGAAGGTGAAGGCACGGCGGCCGTTGCCGAGATCCTCGGGCTCACCCTGGCGCACGCCGCTCATCACCACGTCGAGCGGCTCGGGCGCGGTGATGCGCGCTTCCCATGTCTGCCGGATGCCGGGGCTGTCCTGCGTCGGGATCCAGCTGCGATTGAGGATCGCCTGCCCCTGGCTGAAGAGGAAGGGTTGCACCCCGCCCTTGGTCTGTTCGGGGCTGAGCCATTGCAGCGCGCTGGCATCGGCGGGCGCGCGATAGGCGATGCGCAGCGTCTCCGCGCCGTCGAGGCGGATCGTCAGCGGCGCGCCCTTGCCGCCTTCGGCAGCCGTTTCGCCCACCGTATGGGACAGCGCGCGGCCCTGCCCGTCGGTGACCTGCGCGATCTCGAGCCCGTTGGTGTCGAGCACGATCTCTTCCGCACCGGGCGCGGCCAGCACAGTCAGTTCCGCCGTCCCGCCGACACGCCTGGCGTCGAAATCGAGGTCGAGATCGAGCGCGACATGCGTCACCCGCGCGACCTGCGGCTGCGCATGGGTCAGCGTATCGACCGCCTCGGGCGAGGTCAGGATCGGCGCGACCATCGCTGCGGAAGGTGCGGTCGATACGAGCGGTTCGCCCGGCACACCCGCGCAGGCGGTCGTGGCAAGCAGGATGGCGAGGCTGAGGACATGGCTGCGCATTGGGCTCTCTCTTGCATGATGGGCGCACCGGAACGGCGACAGATCGGAAATTCGCCGCGCTATATCAACGATCCCGCCAAACCTTTCCAGCCCGCAGAGCGAATACCTATCCACGGACTTCCGAAACGCGCTCCAATGCGCAATGGTAACGTTATCAACGATTCGGGGAGGATCCTATGAACCGCTTTTCGATGCTCAGCCTCGGCTGCGCGCTTGCGCTGGGCTGCGCTGTCCCGGCACAGGCCACCGACACCGGGGAGGCACTCGCGCAGGCCATGACGCCCGAGCGCGAGCTGCTGTTCGCCGACGAATTCGATACCGGCACGCTCGACCGCGACAAATGGATCGTGATCGGGACCGACTTCTGGGTAAACAACGAGCAACAGGCCTATATCGACGACCCTTCGACCATTGCGTTTCGCGATGGTGTAGCGGGCGCCAATGGCGGCGTGCTGGTGCTGCGGCCCGTGTTCACGCCGGGCACTGATCCCAACAAGGACCGTGATGCGCCCTTCGTGTCGGGCCGGATCGAAAGCCAGGGCAAGTTCGACTTCACCCATGGCCGCGCCGAAGCGCGCATCAAACTGCCGGACAATGTCGGCGTGTGGCCCGCCTTCTGGCTGCTCGGCAACGGCCAATGGCCCGAGACGGGCGAAATCGACATCATGGAATATGTCGGCGAGAAGGACTGGATCGGGGTCGCGCTGCACGGCCCGGGCTATTCGGGCGAGACCCCGATCGTGAACAAGTTCTTCTTCCCCGAAGGGCTCGATGTGACGGGCTGGCACACCTATTCGGTCGAATGGACCGACCGCCAGGTCGATTTCATGGTCGACGGGCATGTGCTGTATCGGGCCACCCGGCCAATGGTCGAACATTACGGCGATTGGCGGTTCGACAATGCCAAATACCTGATCCTCAACTTCGCCATGGGCGGTGCGTATCCGGTCAAGACCAATGGCATCCAGGAGCCCTATGTCGGCATCCCGCAGGAAACCGTCGACGCGGTCGAGCGGGGCGAGGTCGAGATGCTGGTCGACTGGGTCCGGGTCTACGCGCCGGAGGAGTGATCAGCTCCAGACCGCCTCGGGCGGCAGGCTCATCAGGATCGCGTCGATATTGCCGCCGGTCTTGAGGCCGAACAGCGTGCCGCGGTCGTAGACCAGGTTGAACTCGGCATAGCGCCCGCGCCATTCGAGCTGGGTTTGCTTGTCCTGCGCCGTGAACGCGCTGTCCATCCGGCGGCGCACCAGCCGCGGGAAGATATCGAGGAAAGCCTCCCCCACGTCCTTGGTGAAAGCGAGATTGCGGTCGAACGCGGCCCCTTCGTCGACAGCGGGATCCTCGCATTCGAGGTGGTCGTAGAAGATCCCGCCCACCCCGCGGTGCACGCCGCGGTGGGGTATGTAGAAATAGTCGTCGGCCCACTTCTTGAAGCGTTCGTAATAGGTCGGGTTGTGCGCCGCACAGGCCGCGCGGAAACAGGCGTGGAATTCGTCCGTGTCCTCGGCATAGGGGATCGGCGGATTGAGATCGGCCCCGCCGCCGAACCACGCCTTGCCGGTGGTCAGGAACCGCGTGTTCATATGCACGGCGGGCACATGCGGATTGGCCATATGCGCGACCAGGCTGATGCCGGTGGCAGTGAAGCCCGGGCTGTCCGCGCTGGCGCCATTGATCGTGGCGGCGAATTCCTTCGCGAAATTGCCGCGCACGGTCGAGACGTTCACGCCGACCTTTTCGAACACCTTGCCCTTCATCAAGCCGCGCGTCCCGCCGCCGGGATCGGCATTGCCTTCCTCTTCGCGGTTCCAGCTGTCGTACTGGAAGCCGGCATCGCTGCCCGCTTCGCGCTCGATGGCTTCGAATTCGGCGCAGATTCGGTCGCGCAGGCTTTCGAACCAGGTGCGGGCGGTCTCGGTCTGCTGGGTCCAGTCGGTCATGGCAAAAGCCTTGCCATCCCCACTTCGCTACGGCAATAGCGAGCCATGGTTCCCCTTTCGTTCGCAGGCGAGGAATGGCTCCTCACCGAAGGCCGCGCGCTGTACTGGCCGCGCGAACGCGCGCTGCTGGTGGCCGACCTGCATCTGGAAAAAGGCAGTTTCTTCGCGCGGCACGGGCAGCTGATTCCGCCCTATGACAGCCGCGAAACGCTGGAACGCGTGGCGCTGGCGATCCGCGAAACGGGCGCGCGCCGGGTCATCACGCTGGGCGACAATTTTCACGATTCGGCCGGATCGACCCGGCTTGAAGAGCATGCCTCGGGGATGCTCCACGCGCTGACCCGCACGGTCGACTGGGTGTGGATCACCGGCAATCACGATCCCGAAATGGAAGCCCGCTGCGGCGGCACGCTGGCGGAAGAACTCGAGCTCGGCGGGCTGATCCTGCGCCACCGCGCCAAGGCGGGCGAAATCCGCCCGGAACTGTCGGGCCACTACCACCCCCGCCTCCAGCTCAAGGTGCGCCAACGCCATATCCGCCGCCCCTGCGCGGTGGTCAGCGCGAACGATGGCCCCGGCGGCAAGCCGGGCGGACGCATGATCCTGCCCGCCTTCGGCGCCTTTACCGGGGGGATGGATGCCGCCGATCCGGCGATCCTGAAGGCGCTCCAGCCAGCGCAGCGGATCGATGCGGTGGTCCCGGCCAGGGGCCAGCTGGCGCGCTTCAACCTGTGGAACCGCGCTGCCTGAGGGCAACAACAGCGCGCAAATATGCGCCCCATTCGCATAACACACTTCCGAATCCCCGGAACAATGCCTACATGCTGGCTTTCCGAATACCGCAACCAGTTCCGAATACGGCCACCAAAGGAGAGTGCCCCATAGCCCGTCCACCCCGGCGCAGCATGCAAATGCCCGTGAAAAGCGGCCCGCGCTACGATAACATGATCAATGTGCCGAAAGCGTTATGTTCACCCGCGAAGCGGTCGAGCAGGCCAATGAACTTGGTCTCAACCTCGTCGAAGTGTCCCCCAATGCGGACCCGCCGGTGTGCAAGTTCCTCGATGTCGGCAAGCACCGCTACGAGGCGCAGAAGAAAGCCAACCTCGCCCGCAAGACGCAGAAGACCCAGGAAATCAAAGAGGTCAAGATGCGCCCGAACATCGACACCCACGATTATGAGGTGAAGATGCGCAATGTCGTCAAGTTCCTCGAGAACGGCGACAAGGTGAAGTGCACGCTGCGGTTCCGCGGCCGCGAAATGGCGCACCAGCAGCTCGGCATGGATCTCCTCAACCGCGTCCGCGACGATGTCGAGGAAATCGCCAAGGTCGAAGCCTTCCCGCGCCTCGAAGGGCGCCAGATGATCATGGTGCTCGCGCCCAAGTAAGGCGCACGCCACACTGCATTGCGAAAGGGCGGCGCTTCGGGGCCGCCCTTTTCGTATCGGGTATCCATGCGCCTGGCGCGTTGCCCCGCCAGCGCGCCGCTGTTAGCAGTTCGCGCCAAGGGGGAGATCGCAGCACATGGCGGCCAGACATATCGGATTGCTGGTGGGCGCTGCGGCGCTGCTGGCCAGCATTTTCCTGCCCACGCCCGCGGGCATGGAGCGCGAGGCATTCATCGTCGCCGGGCTGGTGGTGCTCATGGCCGCCTGGTGGATGACCGAGGCGCTGCCGCTGACCGCGACCGCGCTGATGCCGTTCATCGTGCTGCCCTTTGCCGGGGTAATGAGCGCCAAGGAAACCGCCAGCGCCTATTATTCCGACATCCTGTTCCTGCTGTTGGGCGGCGGGTTCATCGCGCTGGCGATCGAACGCACCGGCCTGCACCGGCGGCTGGCGCTGGGGATCCTCAGCCTGCTTGGCGGGCGCGGCGGACAGGCCGGCCTGCTGCTGGCCTTCATGATCGCCGCCGCGATCCTGTCGATGCTGATTTCGAACACCTCCACTACCCTCATCATGATGCCCATGGCGGTGGCCGTCCTCGCGGGCGGCGGGGTGCTGGCCGGGGACCGCGACGGGCTGGCGGGCGCCTTGCCCATGGGGATCGCATTTGCCGCCAGCATCGGCGGGCTCGGCACGCTGGTCGGATCGCCGACCAATGCGATTTCGGTGGGGCTGCTGGACACGATGATCGGTACGCAGATCAGCTTTGCCGAATGGTCGTTCTACGGCTTTCCCATCGTGCTGCTCGGCGTCCCGCTCGCGGCTTTCCTCGTCGCGCGGGTCCAGCGCGTCTCGGCGCATCCCTTCGATGTCGCTGCGGCGCGCGCAGCGGTGGCCAATGAACAGCCGATGGGGTCCGCCGAACGGCGGCTGATGATCGTCGTCGCGCTGACCTTCGCCGCCTGGATGACGCGGCTGGTACTGGGACCCTATCTGCCGGAAGGGTCGTGGACCGATGGCACCATCGCCATCATTGCCAGCCTGGCGCTGTTCCTGTTGCCCGATGGCACCGGGCGGCCGCTGCTGGTGTGGGAAGAGGCCAACCGCGCGCCGTGGGGCGTCATCATGATGTTCGGCGGCGGATTGGCACTTGCGGCAGGCATGAGCGCAAGCGGGCTGGCCGACTGGCTGGGCTATGCGCTGCTCCCGCTCGAGGCCTTTCCGCTCGTATTCGTCGCGCTTGCCGTGGTCGCCATGGTGGTGCTGATCACCGAGTTTGCCAGCAATGTCGCCACCGCCACCGGGATCATCCCGGTAATCGCCGCGCTGGTGGTGGCGCTGGGCGTGGACCCGATCCTGCTGGCCATGCCCGCCGCGCTTGCCGCGAGCTGGGGTTTCATGCTGCCCGCCGGCACCGGCCCCAATGCCATCGCCTGGTCGACCGGACACATCCGCATCGACCGCATGGTCAAGGCCGGGCTGCTGCTCGACATCGTCGGAATTTTCATGGTCGTCGGCGTGGTGTGGGGCATGGCGGCGCTGGTCTAGCGCGATGACGCGCGCGGCGTAGGGGTGCGAGATTCTCCCCCTTGGCGTCTGCGCGCTAGAGCCCGCCGCATGCCCGGTGCATCGCATTTTCCGTGCGTCTTGCCATGACTTATTTGCGGACCGCGCGTTGTTGCATCGGGACCGTGTTCCATGCGTTCCATCCTGTGGGGATCGTCGCAGTTGAAACCAACTTCGGTCCACCATATGGAATGCCCAATAGCGGCGGCCGGTGGAGAAGCGTTCCTGCGGAGGTTAGGAACGGGCGCCCCGGCCCATCCGACTTGGCTCCCGCCTTCCTGGGAGCGTTGATCAGGAAGGAGGTTCGCCGATGAGCGACCACGATATCGACCCGACCTCGCCGCGTATGGCGCCCAAGCCCGAAGTCACCAAGATCGACGGGCGCGAACTCAAGCCCAGCACGCTGATGATGGGTTATGGCTATGACCCCGTCTTGTCCGAAGGCAGCCTCAAGCCGCCGATCTTCCTCACCTCGACCTTCGCCTTCCCCAGCGCCGCCGACGGCAAGCACCATTTCGAAGGCATTACGGGCAAGCGCCCCGGCGGTGCGGACGGCCTCGTCTATTCGCGCTTCAACGCGCCCAACCAGGAAATCCTCGAAGATCGCCTCTCGGTGTGGGACGGCGCCGAAGACGCGCTCAGCTTCTCCAGCGGGATGACCGCGATCTGCGTACTGATGCTCGCCTATGCCAGCCAGAACGACGTGATCGTCCATTCGGGCCCGCTCTATGCGGCATCCGAAGGCTTCGTCGCCAAGGTGCTCGCCAAGTTCGGCGTCACCTATGTCGACTTCCCCGCCGGCGCCACGCGCGAGGAGATCGACGCGGTGCTCGAGAAGGCGAAGGCGCAGGCCGACGAACAGCGCGGCAAGGTCTGCATGGTCTATCTCGAAAGCCCGGGTAACCCGACCAATGCGCTGGTCGACATCGAAGCGGTCCGCGCCTCGGTCGATGCGGCGCAGCTCGACTGCCCGATCGCGATCGACAACACCTTCCTCGGCCCGCTGTGGCAGCGCCCGCTCGACCAGGGCGCCGACATTGTCGTCTATTCGCTAACCAAATATGTCGGCGGCCATTCGGACCTCGTAGCGGGCAGCATTGCCGGGGCGAAGAAATGGATGGATCCGGTGCGCATGCTGCGCAACACCATGGGAGGTATCTGCGATCCGAACACCGCCTGGATGCTGATGCGCAGCCTCGAGACGGTCGAACTGCGGATGAACCGCGCGGGCGAGAACGCCGCCAAGGTCTGCGATTTCCTCGCCCGGCATTCCAAGGTCGAAGGGCTCGGCTATCTCGGCATGATCAAGGATGCGCGCCAGCAGGACATTTACAACCGTCACTGCAAGGGTGCGGGCAGCACCTTCTCGCTGCTGCTCAAGGGCGGCGAGGCCGAATGCTTCCGCTTCCTCGACAGCCTCAAGATCGCCAAGCTGGCGGTCAGCCTCGGCGGGACCGAGACGCTGGCGAGCCACCCTGCTTCGATGACGCACCTCTCGGTTGCGGAAGGCCGGCGTGCGGAACTGGGGATCTCGGACAACCTCGTTCGTATCAGCATCGGCATCGAAGACGCCGACGATCTGATCGCCGACTTCACGCGGGCGCTGGAGGCGGTCTGACCCGGATCGGCTTCCTCGCCTGTCCCGAAACGCTCCCCGGCGAGGGTCCTCGCCGGGGAGACGCGTTCGAGCACGATCTCGAGGTCGCCGCGCTGCGGCCCGCGTTCGAGGCGGCGGGACTGGAGCTGGTCGAGATCGACTGGCGCGCTTCGCTGGATGCATTCGGCGACATCGCGCTGGTCCTGCTGGGCACTGCGTGGGATTATCAGGACTATCCCGAGGCGTTCCTCGCCCGGCTCCAGGGGCTTGCCGCGAAAGGCATCGCGGTCTGCAATCCCCCCGAGGTGGTCCGCTGGAATGCGGACAAGCGCTATCTGCGCGAACTGGCCGAACGCGGGGCAACAACCGTGCCGACGCTTTGGCTCGACGATGCGGGCCCGGACGACGTGCTTGCGGCGATTGCCGAATTCGCCACTGATCGCGTGGTAGTCAAACGCCAGGTCGGCGCGGGCGGATTGGGCCAGCACAGCTTCGCCCGCGACGCGCTGCCCGATCCCGGTTGGACGATGGGTCGCCCCTGTATGATCCAGCCCTTCCTGCCGAGCGTTGTCTCGGAAGGCGAGTACACCTTCGTTTTCATCGACGGCGCTTTCAGCCACGGTGTGCTCAAGCGCGCGGGCGCGGGCGACTATCGCATCCAGTCGCTCTATGGCGGTTACGAACGCGATTATGCGCCCGAGCCGCAGGACCTCGCGAGGGCCGAGGCCATCTTGGCCGCGCTGCCGTTCGACGACCTGCTATACGCGCGCATCGACATGGTGCGGCGGCCAGCAGGCGAACTGGCGGTGATGGAAGCGGAGCTGATCGAGCCTTATCTCTACCCCGAGCAGGGACCGGGCTTGGGCCACAGGCTGGCAGCGGCTATCGTCGCCCGGCTGTAGGGAGGCGGGCATGACGGACAAGGTATTCCTGGTAATCGGCGCGGGCGCGGGGATCGGCGGCCATGCGGCCGCGCGCTTCGCCCGCGGGGGCTACCACGCGGTGCTGGCGCGGCGTTCCGACGAAGCGGGGATGGAAAGGCTGGTCCACGCGATCGAGGAGGACGGCGGCAAGGCCACGGGCACTTTGCTCGATGCGGCGGCGGATGGCTCGATCGAGGAACTGGTCGACCGCGTCGAGCGCGACATCGGGCCGATCCACACCGTGCTCTACAATCTCGGCGCGCAGATCGGGAACCGCACGCTTGGCGACACCCCGCACCGGACCTTCGAACTGGGCTGGCGGCTGGGCTGCTTCGGCCTGTTCCGGCTGGCGCATGCGGTGACCCCGCTGATGGTCGCGCGCGGCAGCGGCACCATCCTCGTCACGTCGGCCACCGCCGCCGTGCGCGGCAATGCCGGACAGCACAGCCACGCCGCAGCGATGGGCGGGCGCCGCATGCTGTGCCAGACGCTCAATGCCGAATTCGCCCCGCAGGGTGTGCATATCGCGCATGTCGTGGTCGATGGATCGGTCGATGCGCCCGATACGCTCGGCAAGCTGCTCGGCGACAGGTTCGAGGCCTACAAGGCCGCGAAAGGCGAAGACGGTGTGATCGATCCGGGCGCGCTTGCCGAAACCTATTGGCACCTCGCGCACCAGCCGCGCAATTGCTGGACCCACGAAGTGGATATCCGGCCGTTTACTGATGCCCCATGGTGGAACGACAATCCAATTCCGGCGATCGATACCAAATCGAAATAGCCGCCTCGGCTGCTAGCCCTTCCACTCGCGGCGTTCTTCGGCGGCCTTGAGCACTTCATAGGCGAGCTGCAGCTTCTGGAATTCGGCCGCGGCTTCCTTGTCGCCCGGTTTGACGTCGGGATGGACGGTCTTCGCCTTGTCGCGCCAGGCCTTCTTGATCGCGACGAATTCGGCGTCCGATTCAAGTTCGAGCACGTCGAGCGCGCGCATTTCGTCGGCGCTGCGCGATCCGTCGCCGCTCCCGCTCCAGCCATAATGCTGGGCTTCGGCATAGCCCGCATTCTCGCTGCGCTCGGCAGTGGTGCGGGCTTCCTTCTCGGCCTTGTCGAGGCCTTCGAAATAGTCCCACTTCTGATTGTATTCGGCCGCGTGCTTCTGACAGAACATCCAGCGTTCGGGACTGTTCGGTGCCTTGGGCGCGGGGCATGCCCCCGGCTCTTCGCAACCATGGCGATCGCACAGGCGCACGGTCGTCGCCTCACGCGACGAGCCATAGCCCCGCCAGCGCGGGAAGCCCCAGTCGTTGGAACGGCGCGGCTTAGCCATGCGCCGGGACAATCGTTTTTCGGGTAAGCATGGCGTCAATCTAGGAGGATAGGCGAAAGGTGCAAGCGCTCAGGAACCAGTTTCAAATTGAAATGTTGCACTGCAAGCAATGCTTAATATTTTCGCCCTAGGAAGCCGACCGATGAAACCGACCATGAGCAAACAGCTGTGCCTGTCCGCAACCGCCGCGATCCTCGCGATGGCGGTCTTCGTGCTGATCGCAGGACGGGGCGGGCTCCATGCGGACACTGCCGACCAGATGGCCGCCCAGGTGCCGCTGGTGAGCCTTAACGCCACGCAATAGGCATCGCCCGCACATTGCAGGCTTGAAAGGGCTCCCGGGATCCGGGAGCCCTTTCCATTTGATCAGCTGATGGTGATCGTCGCCGCGCGGCGGTTCTGCGCCCACGCCGATTCGTTCGAACCCAGCGCAACCGGGCGTTCCTTGCCATAGCTCACCGTACGGATACGGTTTGCCGGGATGCCGATCGAGACGAGGTAGTTCTTCGCCGCATTGGCCCGGCGTTCACCCAGCGCGAGGTTGTAGTCGCGCGTGCCGCGCTCGTCGCAGTGACCTTCGATGGTGAAGGTCACCTGCGCATACTGGCTGAAATACTGCGCCTGGCGCTGCAGCTTGGTCTGGTCTTCGGCGTCGATATTGAAGCGGTCGGTATCGAAATAGACGACCGTATTTTCCTGCCCGACGGCATTGACGAAATGCTGCTGCGAACCGACCGATGGACCGCTCTGCGCGGGGGCCGGTGCAGGCGTTTCGGTCGGCGGCGGCGGCAGTTCCTCAGGCGCCTTCTTCTGGCAGGCTGCAAGCGCGATGGTCGATGCAAGCATCAGGCCGGTAGCAACACGGGTATTCATAGGCTGTCCCCTTTTAAACAGCGTGGTGAAATCGGTTTTGCCCCCCGAATTCGGTCCCTGTTGTAGTTCAATGCAGTTATGGCAGGATCGGTCCCCAGGCCGGGTCCGACGCATCGACCGGGGTTGGCAGGCGGCGCAGATTGTCGCCGGTCAGATCGACCTGCCACAGCGATGTCTTACCGCTGTTTCGCTCGGTGCGGAAGAACTGGATGATGCGGCCGTTGGGTGCCCATGTCGGCGCCTCATCCTGCCAGCCATTGGTCAGCGAGCGCAGGTTGCGGCCATTGGGGCTCATCACCGAGATGTTGAAATTGCCCGCGATGTGCGTGAAGGCGATCTGGTCGCCGCGCGGGCTCCATTCTGGCGTGGCCGCGCGTCCGCCGAAAAAGGACAGGCGGCGCTGTCCGGTGCCATCGGCATTCATGATGTAGATTTGCTGGCTGCCCGACCGGTCGCTTTCGAAGACGATCTGGCTGCCGTCGGGCGAATAGGACCCGCCGATGTCGATTCCCGGCGTATCGGTCAGTCGCTGGCTTTCCCCGCCCCGCGCGGCAACGCGGTAGATGTCGGTATTGCCGCCGACCGCCATCGAATAGAGGATCCAACGCCCGTCGGGGCTCCATCGCGGCGCAAAGGTGGGATTGCTGCTTTGCGTCACCAGCGTTTGGCGCCCGGTACCGATGTCATAGACATAGATCCGCGGATTGCCGTCGACATAGCTGAGATAGACGAGTTGCTTGTAGTCGGGCGAATAGCGCGGCGTCAGCGCGGTGGAACGGCCGGTGGTAATGAAGCGGTGGTTCGCCCCGTCGCTGTCCATGATCGCGAGCCGCTTGGTGCGGTTATCCTTGGGACCGGTTTCGGCGATATAGGCAATGCGGCTGTCGAAGAACGGGCTTTCGCCGGTCAGGCGCGCATAGATCAGGTCGGCGCACTTATGCGCCCACCCAGCCTTCGCGGACCAGTTCCTGCTGCAGCGCCATGTCGTAGAGATAGCAGCCGACCGTCAGCCGATCGTCGCTGCGCCCGCGGACATAGCCATGGACCAGCATTTCCGCGCCGCGGTTCGACCATGTCGACCAATTGGGGGCAGTGATCTCGCCAAAACTCGGCTGCGGCAATGCGTCGGGGCCGGTCGGCTTGAACAGGCCGTTGTTGCGCAAATCGGCAGTGATGACGCGCGCCAGCTCCTTGCCCAGCGCCGCAGTGCCCGATGAACTCGCCGGTGTCGCGACGTCGCGATCGGTGGCGAAGCCGGGGATGGCGATCCCGAGATCGTCGAGATTGCCATCGAAGCTGACCGTTCCCGAAAGGCCTTCGCCCTCTTCGATGGTCTCGACCTCGCCGCCTTCGAGAACCGGCTGGCCGAGGTCCTGGTTCTGCGCTGCGAGCGGCGCTGCGATCAGGAGCGATAGGACGAACAGGGCTGATTGCTTCATCGGGACAGGTTCCAGTCGAAATCAACGGTTACGGTCTTCCACGCCTCGTAATATTCGGGCGGGAGGTCGAAAGGGGCGGCGAGTTGAACCGCCCTGATAGCATTTTCCGCATGGCGCGGCGCCTGCGCGCGATTGGCTTCGGTTTCGCCGCGCTGGCCAAGCAGGCTCGGCGCCCCGGCCAGTGTCCCGTCCGGATTGAGCCGGAAACGGATTCTCGACACCAGCTTTTCACGATCCGCGCCGTCCACCGGGCGCCAATGCGGGCGCAATTGACGGGCGACGGCCTGGAACAGCGACGCTTTCGCACTGGCACCGATTTGCGATGCGGGAACGCGCGTTTCATCGGTCGTCGTGCTGCTTCCCGAACCTTCGAGGAAATTGTCGCTCAGGCGCGAACCGCCACTGCGCTGGCTGCTTTGCGGCCGGCTCTGGCTGCGCTGTGGCTGCGCTTCGCTACGCTGCGCCGGGCTCTGCGTGCGCGGCGGATCGGGGCGCCGCCGTGGACTGGTATCGGCACGGGCATTGGGCGAGGGAACAGGCGATTGGACCCGCGGCGGTGTCGGCCGTGTAATCTGCGGCGATGCGGGCTGGTCCTGCGCAGGCGCAGGCGCTGGATTGATGTCGAGCGTCGGCGCCGTCGAAGCGCGGCTTTCGGTGACCGGATCGGGCGCAGTGGCTTCCATCCCGACGTCCTCGGCGAGGCTTACCGTCATCCGCTGCGGCGGCTCGATCACGGGGGCGGGGAACAGGCCCTGCACGATCAGCATCGCGAACAGCGCAAGGTGCAGCACAACCGCGACCGCCAGTCCGGTCCGCTCCTCTGCGCTGATGCCTGTCCTCTCCATGGCCCGCCGCTACGATTCGTCCGATGAACGGGTGTTGACCGCCGCCGGGGCGGCGCTGTTGGTGATCAGCGAGATACGATTGAGCCCGGCGCGGTTCAATTCGCCCATCACCGCCATGACCCGGCCATAATCGAGCGCACGGTCGGCACGCAGCGTGATATCAGGCCCGTCCCCGCCCATGCGCGGCAGGCTTTCGAGCGCCTGCGGCAGGCCGCCGAGCGGAACCTCTGTGTCATCGATATAGACATACCCCGCCTGGTCGATGCTGATCGTCACCTGCTGCTGCTCGTTGGATAATTGCGCAGCGCGGCTGTCGGGCAGGTCGATCGGCACACCCGCGGTCAGCAGCGGCGCGGTGACCATGAAGATGATCAGCAGCACCAGCATGACATCGACGAAGGGCGTGACGTTGATTTCGGACATCGGCCGGCGATGCCCGCCACGCCCGCGCCGGGTCCCCCGCGCAGAAGCCAGACCCATCGCCATCAGCGCGTTTCCAGCTGGCGGCTGAAAGTCGCATTCAGCTTGTCGGCAAACCGCTGGAGGCGCGCTTCGTAGCGATCGACGCGGTGGCTGAAGCGGTTGTAGGCGATCACCGCCGGGATGGCGGCAAACAGGCCGATGGCGGTAGCGAACAGCGCTTCGGAGATCCCGGGTGCGACCACCGCGAGCGAGGAGCTTTCCTGCGCACCGATCTGGAAGAAACTGTTCATGATGCCCCAGACGGTACCGAACAGCCCCACAAAGGGCGCAACCGAGCCGACAGTGGCGAGAAAGTTCAGCCGTTCGGCAATGTCATCGGCTTCCAGTGCGATCTGGCTGTCCATGGCAGTCGCAATGCGTCCGCGCAGGGCCTCGGGATCGCGGACCGGGTTCTTGGTCGAACGGCGGTATTCCGCCACCGCCGCCTGCGCCACGCGGGCGGCGGGAATGTCCTTGTTGCCGCGCTCGGACGTCAGCCGGTCGAAGCTGTCGGCTTCCCAGAACTCGCCTTCATAAGCGATGGTCCGGCTGCGCAGCTTGCGCATCCGCAGGCTGAAACTGACGATGATGCTGGCCAGCAGCAGGCCCGCCATGACCAGCTGGACGACGATATCGGCGTCGAGGAACAGGCGGATCGGATCGAGCCGGGTCGGTGCCGCAGCGGCGAGGAGAGTAAGCGAGCTCATGGGTTCCCTTGATCGGCAAAACGCGCGAAGGCCGCGCGCCATTCCTCCGGCTGGCGCCTGGGCCGGCCTTCGGGTGAAACGAAGCCGACGCGCAATTGTGCCTCGGCCAGAAGTTCGCGCTCTTGACCCGCCAACCTGAACGCAAGCTGGTGCATCCGGCACGACGCCGCGCGCAGTTCGGTGCAGCGGGTTTCGATCAGCACATCGTCGTCGAGCTTGGCGGGGCGAAGGTACTTCAGATTGACCTCCGACACCGCATAGGCGCCCACTCCGGCCTCGATCGCCGAACGCTGGTCGATCTCGAGCTGGCGCAGCAGATCGCTGCGCGCGCGTTCGAACCAGCGCAGGTAATTGGCGTGATAGGTGATCCCCGAAAGATCGGTGTCTTCGTAATAGACACGCACGGCATAAAAGTGCCGGTCGCCGTCGAGCGTGCCATCGGGGAAGGTGGGCAAGGTCATATGCAAGCGCGCCCCTTAGACGAGCCGCTATTCCCGCGGCAATGCAGAACGACGAAACGACATATTCGAGCGACCAGCCGGAAGCGGGTCACTCGCCGCGCAGATCGGACAGCTTGCGCTCCCATTGCAGCGCATGGGTGATGATCTGCGACAGATCGGCATGTTTGGGCTGCCACGGCAGCGTTTCGCGGATGCGCGAGGGGTCCGAGACAAGCTCTGCCGGATCGCCCGCGCGGCGCGCTTCCAGCCGCCTCTCGATCGTCTGGTTGGTCACGCGGTCGACCGCGTCGAGAACTTCGAGCACCGAGAACCCGCGCCCATAGCCGCAATTCATCGTGAGCGAGCGCTCGGGCTGCTCGATCAGCGCCTCGAGCGCCAGCAGATGCGCGGCCGCAAGATCGCTGACATGGATATAGTCGCGCACGCCGGTGCCGTCGGGGGTGTCGTAGTCGGTCCCGAACACCGCCACGCTGTCGCGCTTGCCGGTGGCGGCTTCGCAGGCGACCTTGATCAGATGCGTCGCGCCGGCGGTCGACTGGCCGGTGCGCGCCTGCGGGTCGGCCCCCGCGACGTTGAAATAGCGCAGGGCGCAGAAGTTGAAGCCATAGGCCGCGCTCGAATCGGCGAGCATCTGTTCGGTCATCAGCTTCGACCAACCATAGGGGTTGATCGGCTGCCGCGGACTGTCTTCGGAAACCGGAGAGCTTGCGGGCGTGCCATAGGTCGCCGCGGTCGAGCTGAAGATGAAATGCTGCACCCCGCCCTCGACCGCAGCCTCGATCAGCGCCCGGCTCTTCACCGTGTTGTTGTCGTAATAGGAGAGCGGGTCCTCGACCGATTCGGGGACGATGATCGAACCGGCGAAATGCATGATCGCCTCGATCCCCTGCTCGGCGAAGATCTGCTCAAGCAGGATAGTATCGGATATGTCGCCTTCGTAGAGCGGCACGTCTTCAGGCACCGCAAAGGCGAAGCCGGTCGACAGATTGTCGATCACCGCCACCGGCCAGCCTGCGTCGCGCAGCGCAAGGACCGCATGGCTACCGATATAGCCCGCCCCGCCGGTTACCAGCACGGGCACTTTCGTCGTCTCGCTCATGGCCTGCGGACGTAGCATACCAAATGGTAACGGCAACTTTCTAGATCTGCGGCCGAACGCCCCGGTGCGGAATTGCATCGTCATGCGTTGCAGGGGCAGGCATTCAGGCCGCTACGACGTTAGAAGGATCGCCAGAGATGAACCGCTTCCCCCTCGCACTGGGCATTGCCGCCACCCTGACACTCGCGGGCTGCACCACGCCGGTCGGCCCGGTCGAGGTGACCCGTTTCGTTGCGCCCGAGCAGGCGGCGCAATTGGGTCAGGGCAGCATCTTCGTCGAAACCGCGCCGGGCACCGGCGGCGACAGCCTCGCGCTGGCCCCCTACAAGGCTGCAGTCGCCGAGGAATTGCGCCGGCTGGGCTATAGCGAAAGCGACCGCAGCGGCGCACGCCAGATCGCGCAGGTATCGCTGTCCCAATACGTTATCGGCAGCGGCGGAAAGCGCAGCCCGGTCAGC